>FMSI01074456.1_pt1 | contig 13827 bp, 10 predicted proteins | sample 1504471 | NCBI WGS metagenome assembly FMSI01 (sample SAMEA4475357, study PRJEB15587) | soil metagenome | biome: Soil; feature: Field | place: India | collected 2015-03-11 | depth 0 m
CATTTGCTGTGTGTGATTGTTGGGCTGTATTGTACGCAGAGCTATCGCATACTATGGCCCTATGCTACGCTACAGGATTTCAACCGTGTACTTATAGGGTTTACTGGGGGCACGCTGGTTCTATTTTTGTTTATAAATTTTATGCTTTTAGCTGATAGCAAGATACTTTTTGTGGCAAGTGCCAGTGGGCTTGTGTTACTAATTGCGTATCGTGTAACTATCCGTGAAACAAAGCAAAAGATTAAAGTCCCTCATAAGAAATCAAAGATTATTCTTGTTGCTGGTGCAGGTGAAGCAGGGAGAACACTGCTTGCTGAATTTAAGCGGGATGGCAGAGCTAGTAACATTATAGGTTTTGTGGATGATGATAAACGAAAAGTGGGGACATTGCTCTGTGGGAAGCCTGTTCTTGGTATGACTGATGACATACCTTCAATTGTGGAACAATATCATGTAAAAGAATGTATACTGGCAATGCCGTCAGCTCCTCAGAAAGAAATTGACCGTATTATAAAAATTATCCGCAGCTGTGAAAATGTCACTATTTCTATCTTGCCAGCGGTAACAAAACTATTTGAAAAGGCTCTGACTCCGGAATTGCGCGGGATAGGTGTTGAAGAATTAATAGGCCGTGAGGAAATAGAAATCGATAGCTCATTAATGGAAGACTATTGCAAAAATAAAACAGTGCTGGTGACAGGAGCGGGAGGTAGCATTGGGTCTGAGATTTGCAGGCAGCTTTTGCAGTTTAAAGCAGGGCGTATTGTTGCCATTGGCAGAGGCGAATACTCATTATACAATTTACAGCAAACACTTGGAGAATATGCACGGTACTTTGAAAATGCTGATATTGAGTACTATATTGCTGACATTAATGATGCTGTGCGTATGCACAAAATCATAGAGAAAGAAAAGCCTGACGTAGTATTTCATGCTGCGGCCCATAAGTATGTTGATATTATGGAGCACAATCCTCAGGAAGCCCTACGCAATAACTGCCTTGGCACACGCACGGTATTAGAGGCAGCGCGTAGCGCTGGGGTGCAGCAGTTTGTGTGTATTTCTACAGATAAGGCAGTGCGGCCTGTAAGTGTTATGGGTGCAAGCAAACGTATGGCTGAGATTATTACACTAACATATAATTCCACAGATATGCGTACGTGTTGCGTGCGTTTTGGTAATGTTATTGGCAGTCGCGGTTCTGTTATTCCTCTTTTTTATCAGCAGATTGCAAAAGGCGGACCTGTTACCATTACCCATCCTGAGATGACTCGCTACTTTATGAGTATCCCTGAGGCGGTGATGCTTGTTATCAATGCTGCAGTGCTTTCAAAAGGTGGTGAAATCTTTGTGCTTGATATGGGAAGGCAGTACAGGGTAGAGGACGTTGCACGCAATTTAATAAAGCTTTTAGGATATGAACCCAACGTCGATATACCGATTGTATACACGGGCATTCGCCCTGGAGAAAAATTGCAGGAAGATTTGTGGAATTATGGGGAGGAGCTTATGCCAACAATTCATAAAAAAATATTTAAGATTGCTCACAATGGATACGATGCGCTATCGGTACAAAAAATAAATAATTTAACTCCAGAATATGTGCAGAGCTTAAATGAAGAAGAATGCAAACATTTAATTAAAGCAATAGTTAGCGATTTTGAGCATAGCGGCTGATATACATCACCGTGAAAATATGGAAACTCGTTTGATGAGATGATCATAAAACTACTTATAATAGATAGTTATATTTTTAAAAACTCTTCTCTATCCACCCCCCAAAAAGGATTGCACCATTATCGTCGTAGCATACAACTGCCTGCCCTGGTGTGATGCTTGCCTGGGGGGATTCAAAAGTTATGGTGAGTGTATCGTTTTGATATGTGGCGAATGCTTTAAAAGGTTTTTGTGTTGAACGGGTTTTAATCCACACGAAAGTATTATGGGCGACAGTTACTTTCATAAAAGTAACCTGTGAGGCAATAAGGCCATTTGCCAAAAGTTCGTCTTTGCTTCCTACGATGACGCGATTATTCACCGCATCGATAGCTATGACGTACAGAGGATGTTCCCAGGCAATGCCAAGCCCCCTTCGCTGACCAATTGTATAGTGGTGAATGCCTTTATGCCTTCCAATCACTTTACCACTGGTGGTGACGATGTCGCCTTTTGGTGGTTTGTAGCTAAGCCGCTGTTCAATAAAGCGCGGATAATCATTGTCCTGCACAAAACATACTTCCTGGCTTTCAGGACGGTGTGCGGTTGGCAGCTTCATTTCATTTGCAATTGAGCGTATATACTGTTTGGTGTAGTGCCCTAACGGGAGAACAAGGTGCAATAAAATCTCCTGTGAAAGATTAAACAAAAAATATGATTGATCCTTGTTTGCATCAATGCCCTGTTTAATGTAGTACCTGTCATTTTTATATACAGACGCATAATGACCTGTTGCCAGCGCATCACAACCAATTTCTTTTGCAATCTCCAGAAGCTTTGGGAATTTGATATACGCGTTGCAGTTAATGCAGGGGCTTGGTGTGCGTCCTTTAATGTATTCACGGCAGAATGGATCAATAACTTTTTGTGAAAATTCGTCTTCTACGTTAACTATATAGTGGGGTATGCCAAGGTGCCGTGCTACTTTTGCTGCATCATTAATGCTCTCAGGACTACAGCACACATCATAGCGTGGCTGGCATCCATCCATCTCAGCACATAGCAAAATCTTTGCTGTAAGGCCAATAACCTGATGCCCTTCCTTTACCAGTAATGCAGCAGCTGTTGAAGAATCAACACCGCCACTCATTGCAACTGCTATTTTCATTGCTGCCCGCGCAAATTTATTTTTTATTGAATACAGTGTAATCTAAATATAGCTACAACTTATAGGGTAGAAAAAATATTTTTTATAGGCACATCTAAAAACTATTTTCATGGTAAAATGAGCTCATTTCGATACAATGGTGCTACATTAAGTGGTAAAATCAGTTAAGCGGGGTCTTGGAAAATTATATAAATTAATTTTGGGACAGCGTAAAAATTTTAGTTTTAAAAGTCTTCTTATATTTTACCTGCCCCCTTATTATTTTTAAGCATCCTTTTAATCAGCGCAGCACACTGTTTATCGATAATTATAATATTATTCTGGTTCATTTTATATTTAGCAACATTAACTGTATACAGTGGCTGCAGGCGATTTATTGTTTCAGCAAGCTCTTTTGCTTTTTCATAATGGGTTACTGTAATACCTTTCTTTTTATATGCTTCTATGCGCTGCACTAAAGATGTGCTGTCAGTGCGTAATTTGCGGAGCAGGTATTGCTGGCCGGTGTATTCATTAACAATCTGCTGCACGTCAAAATTTTCAACTACCGGTATCACCGATTCCATTGCCATTATGTGATGTAGTGTATCAGTGGTAAATCCTGTTTGAGCTGATTCAAGCGCCTGTTGTAGTGTGCACGCATATCGGTCAAGTGCCTGTTGTGCGTACAGTTGCGCATTAAACAGTTCGATGCCTTTTTCAAGTGTTTCAATATTCAATGCAACTTCAAGATTACATGCTGTGGGATTGAGCGTATCTTCTTTTTTTGTACTATACATCTGGCGTATATCTTCTTTGATGGCGTGTAGTGTTTGCATCGTTGTAGCAAGTTCGGCAGCACATTTTTTTGTGTCATCAACATATGCAAACGCTTTCAGCACTTCAAAAATTTGAAGACAGTCAGGGATTACTTCTTTTGAGCTATCGCCTAGAGATTGTAGTAGTTTTTGTATCTGTGTGGTTATATGTATAATATGCTGATAGCGATCGGAAAAATTAATTTCTGGTTCTTTAAGGAGCATAAGCTGGCAATACAGCGTGGTAGCTTTTGCATAATCCAGAAGAATGTGCGACTGCTTCTCAAAGTGATGGATATAGTTAGTAAATGCTTCTTCATTTTCAACTGCCATACCTTCAGTGCTTTTCATAATTGCAAGCAATTGCTGCTGCTGTGCAATCTGATTTTGTATGGGTGTTATGTGGGATAGTGCAATTACTTCAATATCCTGTAGCAAAAAGCTTTTTTGCTCAGTAACTATCGCTTCCCTTTTGTTTTGTATTTGTTCAATAGCTTTAACGCACTCCATTTTTTTTGGAATAGAAATCTGATAAACAATCCCATCCGTTTTCTGGTAGAAAGCAGTGCATTCTGGTACAGAAAGCGCTTGTTCCTCTAACTGTGATAGCAGCTGTAGTATAAGTTTTGGGTTTTTACGTATAGGCGTTTCAGCATATTTTGATGGATTGCACAGTGAGATAATGGAAGTAATATATTCAGATTGTTGTCTTTCATAGTGTGCTTTTGCGGAAAGCTCCTGAAAACGGATGCTTGCAGACAGATCATCAAATGGGGGTTGGCACTGGGTAACGATTTGTTTTGTGTCGTATTGTGGTGTGCTCTGACTTGCGTCAATCATTGTATCAAGATGTTTAAAAAACGATGAAAGAACCAGTTCCGTATGAATAATAACAGCATCATTGTAGGATAATAAGTTATCATTTTGTAGTTCATTTGTAACCTGCTTTTTTGTACTATCAATAACGTTTTTAACAAAGCAAAGAGATAGCACCTGTTTGCTAAGATGAGATATATGTGACTGGCTTTCTTTGTTCTGTTTTTTCATTGAATCAAAAGAACGGGACAATTCCTGTGCCATGGAAATGCGGTTGGTAAGATACTCAAGGACAAAAGGTGCAATCCAGGCTTGTGCTTTACATTGAATTTGCTCTTTTGAAAGAGCATCAGCATAGCGCTGCCAGTACTGATCAGCAAAGATTATATGTGGAATTATGAGGATGGTAATTATATATAGTAGTAGTTTTTTCATGTGTAGCGCTCCTAAAAGAATATTCTTGAACCTCATCATGACGCTTTCCTTGGTAACGATAAATTAGAGTGCCCTTTTATTGTTTTAAGGAAAGAGTCAATGGGTAAAGGGTGTAGCATGTTCATCTTTGGTTGCTAAGCTTGTCAAAGAATAGGTGATTGTACAACCTTCCTGTTACTATATATCGACATACCTGTATAGGATATAACGTGATTTATATATAATTATACTGTTATCCTCAAATTTTTTATTATGAATAGGAACTATTGTAGTTTCATGATATATTAAACGTATATGTAAAGATTATATAGTAAAGAGTACTGGTATGGCTTTTAATTACCATGAAATTGAGCAGGCTGCAAAGCTTTTAGAATTGGGCGATAGGGCTTCCCTTCAACAGATTAAAAATGCCTACAGGAAGTTAATGCAAAAATGGCATCCTGATCACTGTAAAGAAGATAAAAATCTGTGCAATGAAATGACTAGAAAGATTCAAGAAGCATATAAGCTTCTTATTACTTTTTGCAATAATTACAAAATACCTTTGTCTGAGCAAAGGCTTGTTGAGGAGCTTTCAGAAGATGACCCTGAGGCGTTCTGGAAAAGAAAATTTGGCTCTGACCCCCACTGGGGTGGTCCGGGGTATAAATAATACTTAGTAAAATAGTTGTCGAAGCAGTATAAATAGTTATTTACATAGTTGTGGGATGCAATAAAATGTGAATTGTGGGTTTGAAACTTTTAAAGTATGGTTATCCAATATTTGAATATAAATTGATGAGCGGTAAATAATTACCGCATAAAAATTTACACAAATATCTGCATTGAATTATATCATATGAATAAAGAAAATAGCATATATGAACGATATATTACAATTTTTGAAAACACAGGTGCTGGAACTATTCTCATTGATGAAGACACAACAATTGTAATGGTTAATCATCGATTTGCATCAATGCTGGGATTTTCAAAATGGGAAATAGAAGGGAAGCGAAGCTGGACAGAATTTATTCATCCAGATGATGTTGCGATGATGAAAGAGTATCATTATTTGCGGCGAAAGGACCCAAACGCCGCACCTAAGAACTATGAGTTCAGAATTTTTTCAAGAAACGGACAGCTTTTATATATATATCTAACAATTGATATGATACCTGGTACCGGGTTAAGTGTGGCTTCTCTTACAGATATCACACTACTTGTAAATACTCGAGAAGCACTCCGTTCAAGCGAAGAGAAATATAGAATGCTTGTAGAAACCATGAATGATGGCTTATTGATGCAGAATGATAAGCTAATCATTGAGTATGTTAATAATCGTTTTTGCGAAATGCTTGGATATAGCAGAGATGAAATAATTGGGAAAAAAATTGAAGACTTCCTTTGTCCGGATTATAAAGATCACTTTAAATTGCAAATGCAGATGCGAAGTCAAGGTTTCCAGCAAGTATATGATTTGGCATGGATAAAAAAAGATGGATCAAAGGTGTATACAATTGTGTCACCAAGAATTATTTCGGGAAAAAATAAACCTTTTGCTGGTAGTTTTGCAGTCATTACTGATATTACCGAACGAAAGGCATTGGAGCTTGCCACAAAACAATCAGAAGAGTTGTTTGCCAGGGTTTTTGATGCTACACCGGTTGCACTGGCGTTGGTTGATATGGATACGGGTGAAATAATAAAAGCAAATAAACTATTCAGATCAATGGCCCGTATTACGCAAGATACTCCAGCGCCTAAATTGTTTGAATTAGGAATTGTTACAAAAGCTGATATCAGAAAATTATATAAACAACTTATTAAATCAAAGAAAATAAGTGATTACGAAATACATTTAAACCAGGATAAGTCAGAATGTATAGCAATTTTGTCAGCAGAAGTGATACAAATTCATAACAAAAATATGGTAATTTTATCATTAACTGATATTACTGAAAAAAGGATTTTAGAACATGAGTTGCTATCAATAAGTGAAAAAGAACGTAGAAATATTGGGCAGGATTTGCATGATGATATCATACCGCACCTTATAGGCATAGATGTTATGATGAAAGCAATGGTACAACAGGTACAGAAGAAAAAAAAGATTGATATTTTAGATTTGAACGAAATTAGAAAATTGCTAATAGAAGCTGTCGTTAAAGTGCGACAACTCTCAAAGGGATTATGTCCAGCATATTTTATATCAAATCAGGGATTATCCGTTATTCTTGAAGAACTGTGTGTTGCCACCCAAAATGTATATGGGATACCTTGCCTGTATCAACAAAATGTGCCCATTAATATTACCGATTCGGAGATTTTAACTCATGTGTACTATATTGTTCAGGGTGCACTTCACAATGCTGTAAAGCATAGCAAAGCAGGAATGATTTCAGTAACCGTCACCGCAGATGAACTTACCACTTGCATAGTAGTAGAAGACAATGGTATAGGATTTAATACCAGCATTGTTGATGGTATGGGATTAAAAATAATGAAACACCGCGCATCTACAATTGGAGCTATATTACATATTGATAGCAGTGAAGGTGCTGGAACAAAGATTATTATAAAATTGAAAAATGAGAACCAAAATGAAAATTAATTCAATTATTAATATTGTCATTGTTGATGATCATCCAGTTTTCAGGATGGGATTGCGAAAAATAATAAGTCAAGAAGATGACATGAAAGTCATCGGCGAAGCAGAAGATGCTGCTAAAGGGTTTTCTATAATTCAGAAAGTTCTTCCTGACATAGCTATAATCGATATAAGTTTGAAAGACAGTAATGGTTTGACTTTAATACATGAAGTTACACGATATTTTAAAAAAGTAAAACCACTTGTTCTATCCATGCACGATGAAAAGGTGTATGCACATCGAGCTCTTCAGGCAGGTGCTTTTGGGTATGTGATGAAGAACGAAGCGGCAGAGGTGATAATTAGTGCTCTGCGTACTGTGGCATCTGGAAAAGTATATCTTAGTCAAACGACAATGGAAGAAATTGTAACCAAAGTTGCAAAAAAAGAATATGATCTTACACCTTTAGAGATGCTAACAGAAAAAGAAATTGAAATTCTAGAATTGATTGGAAAAGGTAAGACAACCAATGAAATAGCGAAATATCTGCACATAAGCAGTAAAACAGTGGGAACATATAAAGAAAGAATTAAAGAAAAATTAAAATTGGAAAACGCCGTGCAACTGGTGTATTTTGCAACAAAATGGCTTGAAAATCCAACCGTAGTAAGTAAAAAGACCACAGAAAAATAGTATTATTCCTTATACATTTGCAATAATTATGAGTATTGTAATATCACAACTCCTGATTATATTACAATGTACAATATAAAATCAGGAGGTTTAACATGAATACTCAGTATTATGAACCTGGTCAACATTATGACTACCAATTAACATTAGATAAGCTATTACGTATACCTCTTATCTACAATCCCGATGGCGAGATTGTCTACCGTGATAAGGTTCGCCACACCTATCGAGATATGTATATACGTATACATAAATTGGCTAACGTGCTTCAAAGTATAGGTGTACAACAAGGCGATACAATAGCAGTCTTTGATTATGACAGTCATAGATACCTTGAATGCTTTTTTGCTATACCTATGATGGGTGCGGTCTTACAAACAGTCAATTTTAGATTATCAAAAGAACAAATTGTGTATACACTGAATCATAGCAAAGCTTCTGTTCTTCTGGTGCATGAGGATATGATGCCCACTGTTGAAAGTGTTATACAACAACTGAATAATGTGAATCAAATTATTATGTTAACTGATTCCAAACCAAATAAAGCTCTCTGCAGTCCCATCGTTGGCGAATATGAATCGTTATTGGAATCTGCCAACAATACCTATGACTTCCCAGAGTTAGATGAAAACTCAAAAGCTACAACGTTTTACACTACTGGAACAACAGGCCAACCAAAAGGGGTATATTTTACACATAGACAACTGCTCCTACATACGTTTGCAATGATGGCAATGCTTGGTGCTTATGATAACATTGGGCGATTCAGGTCAAATGATGTATATATGCCTTTGACGCCGATGTTTCATGTTCATGCGTGGGGTGTACCTTATGTTGCAACTGTACTTGGTGTAAAACAGGTATATCCAGGTAAATATGAACCCTCAATGCTATTACAATTGATTACGAAAGAAAAAGTTACATTTTCGCATTGTGTGCCCACTATTTTGCAGATGATTGTTAATACGCCAGGTATAGAAAATATCACAATGAATGAATGGAAGGTTATTATTGGTGGCTCCATGTTACCAAAGGCTTTATGTAAAAGAGCACTGGAATTAGGAATCGATGTATATACAGGATATGGCATGTCAGAAACCTGTCCGCTTATAACTTTAGCAATGTTAAAAAAAGAAATGCTGCAATGGTCTAAAGAACAACAGGTAGATTATAGAACAAAAACAGGACTACCTGCAGTTCTTGTTAATGTAGAAATTGTTGATGCACATGGTAATCCATTACCTCATGATGGTAAAACAGCTGGGGAAGTGGTTTTTAGAGCTCCGTGGCTTACAAAAGAATATTATAATGAACCTGAAAAAACTAAAGACCTGTGGAAAAATGGATGGCTTCACAGTGGGGATGTTGGGGTAATAGATGAAAAGGGATACTTGCAGATTACGGATAGAATTAAAGATGTAATAAAAACAGGCGGTGAATGGATTTCTTCGCTTGATCTGGAGAATATATTAAGTCAACATTCTGCTGTCTTTGAATGTGCGGCAATTGGAGTGCCGGATAGCAAATGGGGGGAACGCCCACTTATGATTGTTAAACTAAAAGAGGGCTATGAGGAGATAGTAAAATCAGAAGAATTGTATGAATTTATGAAAAAAGCATCTTCTGAAGGCAAAATCCCTAAATATGGGATTCCGGACAAGTTTGAGTTTGTTACAGAAATTCCTAAGACAAGCGTAGGCAAAATTGATAAAAAGGAAATAAGAAGACAATATAGCAGTATTATAACACAAAGAACGTAAACCATTGCATTTCTAAATCAGGTCAGAATATTAATTTCTGGCCTGACTCTAAAAAAGAATAATGGTAATAGTGAAAAAGGCAAAAAGATAAAATCAATCGCGAATATCTATCAATTAGACTAAAAATAAAGATATATTTTATAAGTGTCACTATTCATAAAACCATAGAATGCATTTTGCTTAATATAACTGTTAAAAAAATATTTTACAAATACAATATAATATCATAGAAATGATAGCATAATTAATTTTGAAAATAAAAGAGCACAGCATCATGTATATCTTTGAATTAATAGCAGAGCAGCGTATTCGTGAAGCCATGGAGCGGGGGGAATTTGATAATCTGTCCGGGATAGGTAAGCCATTGCCAAAAGATGAACTGGACAATGTGCCGCCAGAACTGCGTATGGCCTATAAGATTTTAAAAAATGCAGGCATTCTGCCGGAAGAAGTGGAATTACGCAAAGAAATTTATTCATTACAACAGCTTATTGATGCCTGCTATGATGACGAAGAGATGAAAGGCCTTGTAAAACAGCTTAATGCAAAGCAACTGCGCTATAACATCCTCATGGAGCAAAAAGGCATACACGTTACTGATTACGAATACAGAAAAAAAATAATGGAAAAATTATCTAAGTAAATAGTACCAGGCTTTCGCTGCAAACGGCAGCGAAAGCCTGGTATGTGATTATCTGCGTATTTTCTTGTTTGTTTTTGAAGGGTTCTTTTGTAAATGAAGATAGCGTTTATGTGCTATCTCAGCAAATCGTTGGAGTATGTTCTTTAAGTCTGAATTTTCCCATACCATTTTTATAGATGGATTAATATTTTTTATTGTATAATGTGGTGGTGTAGTAGTAAGCTCAATATCTTCTTCATATAAGTTAATACCTTCTTTTTCAAAAGCTTTTTGTAACAATTCTTTAATTGTATAAGAAAAATATTTTTGAACATCAACGATATCCTCTGAAGTGCTTATTTTTTCTCTGAATTGGGGGAGGAATTCTTTTTCCAGTTTACTGAAGGAAACCTGTGTGGACATACAAACCTCCTTTTTGTATAGTTTGTGTCTCTGATAGTATAGTATATACAAAAATTGCATAAAAATCAAGCGTCAGTGATTTATTGCTATGTATCAGTGCTGGCATAGGGATTGATAGCAGCAAAAATCTTAGATATATACAGCCTGGTACATTCAGGGAGTATAAAACTATAGATGGTAATATTCGTTATTTATGAAAAATATATCACTCAGAGTAAGCGGAGATAAAGGGTAGGAGGTGTAAATAATTGATATGTGCCAAAACATGATATTCTCAACGCACTCTGTATAAAAATCTATTCTCTGGCATATTATTCATTGCAAAAAAATGCATTGCACACCAGATGGTATAATGATTTCATAAAAAAGCAAAAGATAAGGTATGAGGTCTTGCATGAATGAAAAAAGAATATCGGCTAACAGTGCTCTATAGTAGTTTGCCAAATTACAGGATTGTGCATAAGGGTTCACGAATGAAAAAAAGAATATGTGCACTTCTTGGTGTATTTTTGTTTTCGCTTTCCTGTGCAAGTGATTTTACAAAAGTAACTATCGCTAAAACACCGGTACCATTTAATTTCAATTCCACCGATGTTCAGGTTATTGCTCACAATGATAATGATATCAGTTGCATGCTTTTTGCACAACATTTTTCACAGGGGAATATTGTATATTATGAGATAGTTCCTGCTGACGATCGTAAAGAAATTCGCGTTATGTTTAATGAAAAATTTATTTATGTCACAAAACGTAGCTGGGGGTACAGAGGCTTTTTCCCACTTGCGCCGGATTTAAAGCCAGGGCAATATACGTTTACAGTTACTATCGGTACAAAAAATATTGCAATCCCTGTGGCTGTTGCAAAGACACAATTTCGTATATCAACTATCCCAATGGATCTTGGTAAGTTTTCTAAAAAAGAATATCTGGAGTCACCTGAGGTACAGGAATTTATCAAGATGTGTACTGAAAAAAAACAAAAAGCATTTTCCACACAATTTGAAGATTTAATAGCCAGCAGGCCATACCATCCCCGTGATACGCACGAGGTTAACTCAACATTCTGGGCTAAACGTGTGTATAAACTATATGATAGCAAAAACGGCACGACACAAACTGTGGAACGCATACACCGTGGTATTGACTTAAACGGAAATACAGGTGATCCTGTATACGCTATGCTTGATGGCATTGTGGTACTTGCAGAAATGCTTTTTTATGAAGGTAATATGGTTATCATAAATCATGGTAATGACATATTCAGCTACTATATGCACATGGAAAAACTTCTGGTTTCAAGCGGTGATAAAGTTGTGGCAGGACAGCTCATAGGTACTGTGGGAAGCACTGGTATGTCAACAGGACCACATCTGCATGTATCGTTGGTGGTTAACGGAATACAGGTAGATCCAATGAGTATCGTGCCATTGCCCATAAGGGAGTAATCATTATATATCGTAACATACCGTATTATACTTTACAAAAACGGTATACTATTTTAACTATAAAAAAAGTAATGGTGTGCTATAGTGTTTATGCGATAGTTACTGTGAATACACTGGAACGTATGTATGGCAAAACCTGCTGAATATTTTATCAAATCTAAAAATTTAGATGAATTCAGGAATGATATTATTGCCTGTGATGGTAAATTTGATTTTGATATAGAGGATATGATTGCATTAGGGAGTGCCTATTTAGAGCGTTTTCCTGATTGCTTTTCCAATCGAAGCTGTCAGGATGTGCAATTGGGATATCAGCTTGTCAGAATCTGTCTTGTGGAAAAATTGATTGATGGATTTACACCTGATGTAAAAGATGCATTTAGGAAAATGTTTTTCAGTGCCCAGGCAGTGGCAGAAGAGATTACCCTTCTTGGCCAGAAGTATTCTTTTAATGAGCTATCGCACATGATTGCCACACTACAAAAGCGTCTTGAAGAATATCACCACAAAATAGATACATTGCCAAAAGGAATGATTAAGGAGCGATTTGTTGGTGGCATTACTAATCTTTTCAATATTGCGTATCTAGTAAAAATGAACGTACAGCAAAGGACTAATGAATAAAGAATTCTTGCACAGCATAAGCCATGAATTGAAATCACCGTTAAACTCCATTTTAACGCTGTCAAAGGTCTTGCTCATGCAGGCTGACAGCCGGCTAACATCAGAAGAAAAAGAATATTTAGACATTATTGAGCGCAATGGCAAAAAACTTTTAGCACTTATTAATGACCTCATTGAAGTATTTGAAATCGATAGTGGCATACAGCTAACAATAGCTGATGTATCTATAGCTTTGGTGATACAGGATATATGTGAACGGTATGATGGCATCATACGCAAAAAAGGCCTGCAAGTGAATGTTCAGTGTGATGACATAGTGCTACAGACTGACGAAGCGCGGGTGTATCAAATATTTGAAAATCTTATTGATAATGCGGTTAAGTTTACTGAAGAGGGCAGCATAACAATATCAGCATATGCAAAAGAAGGGCAGTGTGTGGTGAATATAACTGACACCGGTATTGGGATACGCAGCGAATATTGTGAATCGCTTTTTAAAGGTTTCACCAAAGCGTGCGGATCATTATCGTCAAAATATCCAGGTACAGGATTGGGGCTCACCATAGTTGCAAAGTTAGTAGAGCTTTTGGGTGCCAGTATCCAGGTTGAAAGCCAGTTAGGTAAGGGCTCAACATTTACTGTCAGATTTCCCTTGCACACTGAAACAGCTATCCCTGTTTGCAATCGCAAAACAATACTTGTGATTGATGATGATCCTGATAACATTATAGTGGTAAAAGCGCTTTTGTCAAAGTTATATGATATAGTTGAAACGCACAGCGGGCAGGAAGGCGTAGTACTGGCGCGTGATGTGCAAC
>FMSI01003523.1_pt1 | contig 13812 bp, 13 predicted proteins | sample 1504471 | NCBI WGS metagenome assembly FMSI01 (sample SAMEA4475357, study PRJEB15587) | soil metagenome | biome: Soil; feature: Field | place: India | collected 2015-03-11 | depth 0 m
GCGGGATGCACCATCACGAACGTTCCCGATCGCAACAATGCGTCCGCCGAGAATCCCGACATCGCCGCGGTAGCGCGGTGCCCCGGATCCGTCGCAAATTTCTGCGCCACGAATGACAAGGTCGAGCATGGCGTATATTTACGCCAAGCTCCGGTGCAGAGCCAACAGGGGTGCTAGCCCTCGAGGCACGCGTAGACGGCGTCGATCAGCGACTGGCCGCGGTCGTTGAGAAACAGTCCGTGGCCGAGCTGATTCATCACGTACCCAATGGCCACACCTGCGGTCGGATCTGCCATGCCAAAGGAGCCCCCAGCGCCGACGTGGCCGAAAGCAGAATCGTTCGGGCCAAACTGGACACGATCGACCGGGTCGTCGGTAACGCTTTTCATAAACCCGTGACTAAAGCGCGTGCGCACAAGAAGCACGCGGTCGACCCCGTCTACCACTGTACGTTCCATTAGGGGCCGAGTGACTTCGTCGAACAAACGCGGGCTTCCCGTTTGGCGACCGAGCATCGCCGCGTAAAGCCCGGCCAGGCCGCGCGCATTCGTGATGCCATTGCTCGCTGGAATTTCGGCGGCGTGCATGACTCGGCTATTGGCTTGGCGGCCGCTGGTGATGCTCGGCGGATTCATGAAAGCCTTCCAGGTGAGCGAGCCACGTTGCATGAGGGCGCGGAAAAACGGGGTCGGTTGCGTGCGCAGTGGAGGCATGCGCACGCGGGCGACCCGATGTTCGTGTTCGGGCGGCAGCCCAATCCAAAAGTCGAGCCCGAGTGGGCCCGAAATTTCGTCACGGAAAAACTGCCCGATGGTTCGGCCGGTTACCCGGCGGACGACTTCGCCTACGAGGAATCCGAAAGTGACCGCATGGTAACCGTGCCCTTCCCCTGGTGGCCACAAAGGAGCCTGGCGTGCGAGTGCTTCGGTGATGCGCTTCCAGTCGTACAACGCCTCGGCAGGCAAGGGCTCGTCGATGGCAGCGAGTCCGGCCTGGTGCGTCAGAAGGAAGCGCACCGGAATGGTTTCCTTGCCATTCCTTGCAAACTCGGGCCAATAGCGCGCCACGGGAGCGTCGAAGTCCAATTGGCCGCGAGCGTGCAGCGCGTGCGCGCACGCAGCAGTAGCGCCTTTGGTGGAGGAAAAGACCAGTACAAGTGTGTCTTCGCGCCAGGGGGCTCCCGTGTGGTAGTCGGCCGTGCCGCCCCACAAGTCCACGACAGCGCGGCCCCCGACGATCACGTGGAGGGCGGCGCCGACTTCTCCACGAAAAAGGAAATTCTCCCGAAAGGCTTCCCGTACTCGTTCGAACCGAGCATCGCACGTGCCGAAAACTTCCATGTCGGCTGGCACCCAACCATGTTCCCTATCGTGGAGGCAAGAGACTCCTGGCTGCGGCGTTCCCCGTTGCTTGCAGCCCGTAGTGCTGGCCGAGCGTTGGCTAAGACTGTCGTTCGAACAGCAACTGCGCGTCGCCGATGTGCCGCTCGGCAAACGCTGCTTCGCAACTGGCGAGATAGAACTCCCAGAGGCGAGCAAACCGTGTATCGAAGCCGAGGGCGCGCACTTGCGGTAGTGCAGCGAGAAACCGTTGGCGCCATTCGTGCAGTGTGCGCGCGTAGTGGGTGCCAATGTCACGCATCGCCAACAGCCGCAACTGGGTGTGCTGCTTGGTGGTTTCGAGGATACGTGCCAGCGACGCCAGGAGCCCTCCCGGGAAAATGTGCTTTTTGATGAAGTCGAACTCTCTCCGGTAGCGGTCGTAGCGCTGGTCGGGGATGGTGATCGTTTGCAGAAAAAACCGCCCTCCGGGCCGCAAGCACCGGTCGACCGCTTTGAAAAAGTGACGGTAATACTCATGTCCTACGGCCTCGAACATCTCGATGGAAACCACGTGGTCGTAGGTGCCTTGGACATTGCGATAGTCCACGTAGTCGAACCGGCAACGGTCACCGAGCCCGGCCTCCGCGGCGCGCTCCCGCGCCAGTTCGAGTTGTTTTCGAGACAAGGAGATTCCATGCACCTCGACACCGTAGTGGGTTGCGGCGTGCAAAGCGAACGAACCCCAACCGCAACCAATTTCGAGCACGCGTTGCCCAGGTTGGAGCTGGAGCTGGTGGCAGGCATAGTCGAGCTTTGCTCGTTGCGCCTCGGCAAGCGATGTCTCTTCGTTGTGGAACCACGCGCAACTGTAAGTAAGGGTTTCGTCGAGGAATAGGCGGTAAAACTCGTTGCTGAGGTCGTAGTGATACGCAATGTTTGTTTGGCTTCCGCGTAGCGAGTTGCGCTGGCTCTTCCATCGGACCCAATGAACCAGCCGAAAAAGCGCACGAGCCCAAGAGGGTGCGGTCCAGAGTTCTTGCGAGCGAAGCAACATACGGCACAGCAGCCGTACGTTCTGCAGGGCGGGCGTCTGCAAGGATGGGAAGCGCCTGGTCTGCATGAAAAGCCAACACGAGTTTGTCTGCCCGCACGGTGGAGCCGTTGACATTTCGTTCTCCTCCGACGGGAGGAGAGGGGAGGAAAATTGCGAGCGACGAGAGACCACTGTCGCTGCGCTGTTGGCTGCGGATCGGCAAACGTCTCGACCGAACCTGTCTATTGACCCCTTGTGACTTGGGGGAGTAGGAAGTTCGGCGTGAACCAGTTGTTGTACTGGCTCGCGGTGGCTTTGTGGGTGGGCATGTGCCTGTGGCCCCCAGTGTTACTTGCGCGGGCCCCGCGGCGTCGTCAGTACGCTGGTCTGGTGGCCGCCGTGTGCACGTGCGTTGTGAGCCTGTGGCGCTTTGGGGAAACTCCACCGGGAGTGTGTTGCATGGACGTGGCAGAGAACATGCACCTCTTTTACCGGGAACAGAACTGGGCCTGGCTTTGGCTCGATGAACGTGCCCACGTGAGCCAGGGCTTCAGTTTCTTTCCGGTGTATGTGGCGAACTTGTGGCTTGGGAATTTTTATGGCGAGCGGATCTTTGGATTTCTCTGTCACGTCCTCTTGGTCTTAGGGGCAGCAGCGCTTTTGCCGAGCCGCGGTCTCTACGTCGGTCTTGCGCTGGTTGCAGTCTCACCAACTGTACTGTGGCGCTCGCGCGTACACGATGGAACCCATTTATTGTTGCCAGAGCTTGGCCTCATTGGTGCTCTCGGCACGCTCAGGCGAAAGGAGAGCGGCTGGGCAACGCTGGTCGCCGGGATATGCTTGGGATTTCTGTCTTGGGTCTACATGCCAGCACGTATTACGTATGCGTTCCCGGCAATTTGGCTGTGGCGAAAACCTAAGCGCGCCATCGCTGTGTATGGTGTGCTTTTGCTTTGCCTGACTCCCCTCATCTTGGTGCCCGTGTGCACTGGTCAGCCAATCAGATGGGCTTTGTTCCCTGGGCACCTCAAGCACGCTTCCTTCCGGCTTCCGTCCCTTGCATACGCAGCACAGAGCCTCCGAAGCTTAGTGGACGATCATGCGGGTGCTACAGCGACTACGTCCTACCGTGGCACGCAAACGCTGCCTTGGATAGCATTGCCGGCGATCATGTCTGGTTCTTGGAGAAGTCCCTTCGGGATAGCCGGACTTGTCGCTCTCGCTCCAGATGTTTTCTCCTCGGACGAGCCCGGTAGGAGCGGAAGGCAGATGTTCTCCTTCCTACCATTTGCGTTTGCCGCGGCCCGCCTACCGGCTGTCGTTGCGGCGCGACCAAGCGTCCCCGTAATCATGGGCATTCTAGTGGCGGTAGAATGCGTGGCACGTTGGATTCGACTGACGAGCCCGACGCAGTCGATGATTTGGAAATGGCCGAACGGCTACTCCGGGCTCGATCCATGCAACCATGTCGACCCGCGCCCCGTTTGGTGTCGCCGGTCGGTGCCGGCGTCAGACGGGGGCGCAAGAACGTCTCCGTGAACCCCGCTGTGGGGTGGTGGGAGCAACCTCACGGAGAACATCGGGGCTCGGGTGCGAGCGGTGCGTCGGTTCGACGCGAAGCTGGACAACGCAAGTGTTTTTTCCTCACGTCGAAATGTCCCTCTGGGGGCTTAGATCCAGGCTGCCTACACGAGACTCGAAAGGACCGATTTTACAACTTTGCCTACCGCTCTGTGCTGAGAATCACAGGCAAGCCGGTTTTCGGGTTGCCGATGATCACGATCTTCGCGTTCTGGCTGTTGGCGAGTTTCTCGGTTGCCTCGATGCCCTTCCACTCCAAGAGCTGCGGGGAAATGCCTTGGCTCACGATGCGCTGAAAATCGGCGATCCCTTGTGCTTCGATGCGTTTGCGCTCGGCTTCCTGCTGTTCTTTCAAGAGCACGAATTTCATCTGCTCCGCTTCTTGTTCGCGCCGGAGCTTCTCTTGGATGGCATTGGCAACCATCGCGGGCAGGCCAATCTTCCGAAGCAGCACTTGCTCGGCGATGATGCCACGCTCGGCCGTGAGCTTGCGAAAGAGTTGGAAGATTTCCACTGCGATGCGTTCGCGCTCCGCGGAGTACAGCGCTTTGGCTTCGTAAGAAGCGGTGATTTCCCGGATGGCCGAGCGGAACTGTGGTTCGACAACCACCTCCGGGTAGGCAGTGCCAACGGTTTTATAAATTTCGGGGGCACGGTTGGGGTCCAGCCGGTAAAGCAACGAAGCTTCGAGGTTCATGATCAGCCCCTCGCGCGAGGGAACGTCAGCGACTTCCTTCATTTCGAGGGTGCGCACCGACATCTTCACTACGCGAGTAAATGGGATCACCAGTCGCACCCCCGGCGAAAGGACGTTCGGAGAAACCATGCCGAAAAAGTCTTTGACGCCCACGTGGCCCGCCGGAACAACCGCAACCGGATTGGCCAAAAATGCCAGCACCGCCGCTAGGAGGATGGCGATCAAAAGCCCGAAAGACTTGGGGCTGCTGCCAGTCCGGGCAAACTTGTTGGCACCTGCGGGCATTGTCATCTCGACCTCCTCGATCGGAACTTCGGCCAAGCTCGCGGTGATTTCGCGGGCCGTCGAGCCTTCCCTCGCCTTGCGAGTGGAGATTTGCCTTTGCGACTGTGATGCTCGCGAGCGAAGCCGTCGCCACTCATGCCTGCTTCAGCACGATGTTGCAACGAGCGTCCATCGAATTCGTTTGTGCGGGCGGAGGATCTGACGAGAGCGTCCGAAAGGTCGTCGGGGTTGCTAACACTGTCCCCACACTTGTTTGCTGCGCTGTGCGTTCCCAGCGGCGCACGTGCTGTTAGGCCAAATTGCAGTACGACTTGCGCTGCTCGTCCACGCCGCAAGAGCGGAGAGTTGCGCAGGAGACGCCTGTGACATCTCTTCGGGATCGGCCGGATTCTCCAGGAATGTTCGCCGGTAGCTGTTCGCGAGCCCCTGAGCTACACGGGGCCTATGCGGTGGTGGTTCCCCTGGGTCATCGGAGTGGTGCTGGTAGGGTACGCCGCAGCACCAGCGATTGCGGCGGACAAGCGCGCCGAAGCCGCCGCGGCTTATCGACGGTACTGTGCGTCTTGTCACGGTTCGGAGGGAAGGGGGGATGGACCGGACGCAGCCCGGTTTGCGCGCGCGCCGCGCAACCTTAGGGAAGGATTCTTGAACGCGTACGATGTGGACGAACTGGTGGAACGTATTCGGAGTGGAACGCCGCTGCGAATCGAGCTCGATCCGGCGAAACAACGCGACTTGGAGACAAAGGCGGATGCTCTGGTTGCTCACTTGCGGCGCCTCGCTCAGGCGCGGTGGGCGCAAGTAGAGCGGGGGTGGGGCTTGTACGAGGTTCGCTGCGCCGAATGTCACGGGACGTATGGGCATCCGCCACCCGAACTGCCGCGGGGAGTCACGCGGCCGCGCGATCTCAGCGATCCGGAATGGCAAAAGCGCACCTCCGATGCTGATTTGATCGCTGCCGTGCGGCACGGTCGCAGAGGAATGCCGGCACTCGTGCCAAGGATCGGTAACGATGAGGCCCGAGCGCTTGCCGTGTTTGTCCGGATACTCTCGCCCGGATTCGAATGGTACCAGCGTACCTGCGCGGTATGTCATGGTGACGATGGCCGCGGGGTTCAGGCAGTGAGCGGAGAAGTATACCGGCTCCCCAAGGTGCGTTTTGACCGTCGCTATTTGAGCGGCCGGAGCGAGAGCGAGATTCGCGCGGCTGTGCTGCACATGCTTCGCGAACACGAGCCGGCAATGCCGCACTTTGCGCCGATGTTGGAGCGAGCTCAGATCCGTGCCATCGTACAGTACCTGAGGTCGCTGCCGTGAGGTTCGCTCGAATCCTCGTGGCCTCGATCCTGTGGGTAGCTGCCGGATGCCAGAGCCACGGCTGTGGCGGAGAAAGGGCTTCGGAGGGCTCGAAAGCCGCCGTTGTCGAACCGCACCTCCCCGCAGGGGAGGCCGGCCGAGTGTTGCAGAAAGCCATCACCGCGGCCGGGGGCTGGAAGGTTTGGCAGGCGAAGCGAGACGTCACGTTCGTCTCCACGTTGACCATCTTCGACTCGCGGGGCGACGCGACGTCGGAAACCATTTTCTTGCACAAGCAACTGCTGCATCGTGGGCCGATCGCGCGGATGGAATCCATCGGGCTACGAGAGGAAATTGTCTTCGGTTACGACGGCGCCGAATCCTGGATGTTGCGGGGAGGCCGGCTGGTGGAACAACCACAAGAGAAAATGTTCACCGAGTTTCATGGCATCAGTGCAACTCTGTCGTTTGGGTTGCCGTTTGTGCTCGCCGAGTTGCAGGGCCTCACGCTGGAATACCTGGGAGAAGAAGCGGACGAAGAACGGCGGTGGGAAAAGCTTCGCGTGACGTACGGACAGCATTGGCGCTCACCGATCCGTTGGGCCATCCTGTACTTCGACGCAGAGTCGGGACTGATCGACCACGTGTACGCCCAGGTCGAAGCCCCGTTTCTCGAGCATCCGATTTGGTTAGGCCGTTGGCGGGAGTACCGCGATGTGGGAGGGATCCGTCAAGAACGAGTGCGCTCGTTTTATCCGGCAGATTCCAGCGGTTCGCCTGTGGGAGGTCTTGCCGCGGAGCAGCTGATCGAGCATTTGCAGTTCAACGTTGGGCTGCCTCCCGCGCTGTTCTTGCGTCCACCACAAGGCTCGAAAGGTTCTGTGGCGGCTGCGCAAGAGTTGGATTGGAGAACGGCAAAACAAGCCAAGCTGGTGGCCGTGAACCGCAACGCTTCTGGGAGTTAGGCACTCGTGCGAAGCCAGCGCGCGACGCGGGCTGCGACTCGCCAACGGCCCGTCGCAGTCGAACTGGAGTGCAAATTCGATGCTGCCGACGATCGTGTATGGAGATCGCTTGCGGGCGGCGGACTGCTCGACGGCTACGTTGTCGAGCCCTTGGGGCGGCAGCAGCTGACCTCGGTGTACCTGGATACCGATCGGTGGTCGCTCACACGGGCGGGCGTTGCGCTGCGCCTCCGCCGAGAAGCAGGAAAACCCGGCGGGGAGTTGACCGCGAAGTGGGCGGGCAGCGTACTCGGGGCGATGCACGTGCGGCCCGAACAAACAGTACTCCTCCGTCGTTGGCCCCGCGTGCCATTGCGCTCGCTGCCGGAGCCAATTGGGAGCCGCTTAGCTGGCGTCACGGCGCTACGGCCCCTTCAACCGATTTTGGTGACCGAGACCGAACGGACCAGGTTTTTGCTGTACGGACCCAAAGCAAGGCGCCGCACCCCGATTGCGGAGCTCGCGCTCGACGTGGTTTGTGTTCGGCGTCCTGAGGGTGGTCCTCGCCACACATTTCGCGAGGTCGAACTGGAGTTACGCCAGGGATCCAAGAAAGAGTGGAAACGTTTGGCTAGCTTGTTGAAGAGGCGGTTTGCTTTGCGCCCGAATTCGCAGTCGAAGTTCGAGCGAGGTTTGCACTCGTTGTATCAGGATGTTCCGACGTTTGTATCCGCGGTGCGCAGTAGGCGCTCGGGAAAGCGCCTGGGATGGTTGCTTCGATCCTGGCAGGACATTGACAGTGCTGTACGCTCCGGTGCCGTGGCTCGTGCCCCCCAGCTTGCAGGTGTGCTCGAACAAGTAGTGCAAAGCCTGATCTCTTCGGGACACGACGATGTTGCGAGAAATCTTCGTTCCGTGCTGGAGCGAATTTCCTCGGTGGCGGGTGCGTTGCGACGCTCGCGCGAACGGCACGGCCGTGAAAGGGCTACTCGGCCGCCGAGCGCGAGGGAGCGCCGTGCAGAACGAATCCTGGCCCGCGCGATGAAAAGTCGAAGCTACGTTCGTGCGATCGTGAAATTGGAAGAGATTGTGTATGGCGGTCGAGCACCGCAGGTGAACACCAGCGACTCGGAGACAATGTGATGGTCGGAGCAGCAATGTTGTATTTGGTTCGGCACGCAAAAGCGGAGGCGGCTCCGCCGGGAGGCGAGGACGCCATGCGTCCGCTTTCTCGCGAGGGCCGCGAGGACACAGTGCTGGCAGGCCGTGGGCTTCGGCGAATTGGTGTCCGTGTGGAACTGGTGCTCACGAGCCCGCTCCGGCGTGCCCGCGAAACGGCCCACCTGCTTGCGCTTGAGCTGAAAGCGGAAGTCCGCGTGCACGGGGCTCTGGCCCCTGGGACTCCAGCGGAGGAACTGGTGCAGTCGCTGGTGGAGTTCTCTGGTACGAAGAGCTTAGCTCTTGTCGGGCACGAGCCGGATATGGGTCAGATGGCGTCGTTCCTCCTGCTCGGCGATGCTGCCCGGTTACAAATGCCCTTCAAATCAGGGCAGGTCGCTGCCGTGGAAGTGGCTTCGCTGCCTCCGCGAGCTCCTGGGCTACTCCGTTGGTTCGCCACCCAGCAGCAACTTGCCTTCATCGGCAGTTGAAGTCGGCGAGTCACCTGCCTCGGACTCGGAATCCGACACGTCTGACGTTGCCTGCGAGGGGCGGCGGGCAACCAAGGGTTCTCCGGCTCCGCTTTCGGGTTCGTAGTTTTCCGGAGGGCTAGTCCCGGCGGTGTCCATGGGACTCTCGGCAGGGGGAGAGTGATGGTCGGCTTCCTCTGCTGCGGTGGGATCGAGCCTGGTCACGATTCGATGAAGCTCTTCGAGGTTCGCTGGGCCCATCGGAGCCAACGTTCCGGTTGCCGCCATCGGCAAGAACACCTCGACCGGGATCCGATTCATGTCGGCAACGCTGCCGGCGCTTCCGTCGCGCACGCAGCCACTGCCGTACACGCCCCGGCTCCCTGCGCTCACGGGAACTCCACCGATGCTTCCGCGTGAGTCGAGCCGTAGCGGCTGACCGGCTTCTTTCACGGGTCCTGTAGCATCACGCACGGCGGGGCTGATTTCCATGAGCGGGCCACCGGTTTCTTTCACTGTTCGCGATTGTCCGACCTGCCCCATGGTAAGGGAAGCCATCAGGCCCACACCGGCAAACCCGACCGCAAACCGAAGCCAAAGCATGCGGGGAACGTATTCCTCCACTGGATGATTCGCAACTTCTTAAGCCGAAACGCCGTGCTGAGAACTACGGTGCGAAGGAGGTCTACAAGGACGGAACTTCTTTGTGCGGTTGCCCAGCACGAACACGTTGCGAGGCATCCTGCCCACCGTGATGGGTTCGCTGCGGTAAGCACCAGCCCCGGTGTAGTTTTGCGCTTCCGACGAGCGAGCATTGTTCTTGTGTGGGAGCAGAAAGCCCAACGCCAACGATCGGGCCGATGAATGCGGATGATGGTCGGCCCAGAATCTTCCGCGATCCGACGAACGCGGAAAGATGGCCGAGACGCCGCAACGTGCGTGAGAGACGTGGGCGATCCTTGCCGGCAACTGCTCCTGGGGCGGGAGCCCTCGGGAGCGATCTCAGCCGCGGCAAACCCCTGTTTTTTTGGCCGCCTCGGCCACGGCCTCGGCAACGCGGTAGGCGACGGACTTGTCGAGCGGGTTTGGCAGGACCCGCTCTGGAGTGGGCTCGAGAACGATCTCTGCGAGCGCCTGCGCGGCAGCCACTTTCATCTCTTCGTTGATCACCGTTGCTCGCGCGTCGAGTGCGCCCCGGAACACGCCAGGGAAAGCCAGGACATTGTTGATTTGGTTCGGAAAGTCGCTTCGTCCGGTACCGACGACCACCGCGCCTGCTGCGTGAGCCAAGTCTGGCATGATTTCCGGAACCGGGTTGGCCATCGCGAACACGATCGGGTGACGGTTCATGGACTGCACCATCTCCGGGCTCACCAGACCGGCTTGCGAGAGGCCGATAAACACGTCTGCCCCTTTCAAAGCGTCGGCCAGGCTACCTGAGCGATTGCTGCGGTTTGTCCACTCGAGCATCTCTTGCTTGTATGGATTCAGGTCGGTCCGGCCTCGATGGACGATGCCTTTAGAATCGCACAAAAGAATGTCGCCGGGCATCGGCAACACGCCGAGGAGGCCAAAGCTGCGGATCAGTTTCGCGCAGGCAATGGCGGACGCCCCGCTGCCACTAAACACGACGGTACATTGGCCTAAGTCCTTGCCGGTCACTTTGAGTGCGTTGATGAGCGCAGCAAGCACTACGATGGCTGTGCCGTGCTGATCGTCGTGGAACACCGGGATACCAAGGTCCTGGAGACGTGCCTCCACCTCGAAGCAGCGCGGTGCGGCAATGTCCTCCAAATTGATCCCTCCAAATACCGGAGCGAGTAGCCGCACTGTGCGCACGATTTCGTCCGTGTCTTGCGTGTCCAAGCAAATCGGGAATGCATCCACATTCGCGAACTCTTTGAACAGAACCGCTTTCCCTTCCATCACAGGGATTGCTGCAGCGGCTCCCAGGTTGCCCAGCCCGAGAATTGCGGAGCCGTCCGACACCACGGCAACGGTGTTGTGCTTAACCGTTAGCTCGTGAACGCGTTCAGGGTTGCGGGCAATTTCCAAGCAGACTTCCGCGACCCCGGGGGTGTACGCAAGGCTCAAGTCCAGACGGTTCTGTAGCGGAACTTTGCTGCGAACCTCGATTTTTCCGTGGAGTTTGCTGTGCAGCGAAACCGATTGGCTACCGTAATCGTCGTTCATAAGCCCTCAGGATACTGGAAGGTCACGATCTAGCCCTAGGAGCCATCGCGGTTGGCGTGGACGGCTCCCGAACGCAGGATCCGTCTCGAGGGTGGTCTAGTGGACAGAGGCAAAAGAGAAATCGATCACGCAAAACCGACGATAAAAGACACGCTGGTGGTGCCACTGCCGCCAATGTTCAAGGTGGCTACGCGCTTGGCGTTCTCCACCTGATAGTCACCGCACTGACCGGTGACCTGCTTGTACGCATCCAGTACTTGGCGCACGCCGGTGGCGCCGACGGGGTGGCCACATCCAATCAGCCCGCCGCTGGGGTTGATCGGTAGCTTGCCGCCCATTTCGATCGTGCCGTCCTCGATGGCTTTCCACGACTCACCAGGCTTGGTGATGCCAAAGTGGTCGATGGCCATGTACTCCGAGGTGGTAAAACAGTCGTGGGTTTCGATCGCTTGAACGGCCCACACATCGGGAATGCCCGCGCGGCGGAAGGCATCCAAGATTGCCTGCCGTGTGTGAGGCAGCACGTAAGGATTGTCCTTGCTTTCGGCGATTTTGGCGTCGAATTCGATGGGCGCGGTGCGATGTCCCCATCCAAGGAGGCGGGGAATGGTTTCCAGCGCGATGCCATGCTTCTTGGCGTATGCGGCCGCCGCCTTTTCCGACGCGAGAAACAACGACACGGCACCGTCCGTTACCTGCGAGCAGTCGGAGATCTTGATGCGCCCGCCGATGACGGTGTTGAACTTGTCCACGGAACGGGCATGGTCCTCGGTCATGTACCAGTTGCGCGTTTGGGCCAGAGGGTTGCGCTTCGCGTTGGAGTAGTTGATTGCCGAAATGTGGGCGAGGTGTTCGTCTTTCAGTCCGTACCGGCGGTCGTACTCATCGCCTAGACGCCCAAACAACTTCGGAAACGGAAATTCGATCCCCTTGGCTTCGCGCTCGTACCAGGCTGCAGTTCCCAGAAATTCGCCGCCTTTAGCCGGGTCGACCGTTTTCATTTGTTCTACGCCGACCACGAGCGCCAAGTCGTAGCGTCCAGCTTCGATCTCGGCCGAGGCAGCCAAAATTGCGATGCTACCGGAGGCACAAGCTGCTTCGTGCCGGGCCGTGGGCAAACCGGAAAATGCCGGGTCGACGTCGACCAAAAAGGCTCCCAAGTGTCCTTGCATGGCGTAAAGTTCTGCGGCGAAGTTGCCGACGTGCCCGACCTGGATGTCCTTGGGGTCGATGCCGGTTGCTTCCAAACCGCCTTCGACGGCCTCGCGAATCATCGCGACGATGTGTTTGTTTTCCTTTTTCCAGTTGCGTGCAAAGTCCGTTTGGTATCCGCCCAGGATATAGACGGGAGCTGCCATTGTGCCTCCTTAAAAAAATTGCATTGTCGCCACAGCAACGTACCACTAGCCGCTGCGTTGAAGCAACTGAAGCCTACGCAGCGAAAAACCGCCCGACGTTTACGTAGGGTTCACGAAACAACCGTTCACCCGGCTTGGCCTTCCGCAACACCGGCGGTACCGGCAGCTTGTAGCGCTCGAGTTGCCGGATCGTCGCCTCCACTCCGACGATGTCCACCAAAACCGATGGGGGCGCCCAGTTGAAGCCAAAGCCCATGATGCGGTCCATGTCACGGACCTCGCGAACGACCTCTTGTTCGCCAACGCGGTTCAGCGCGTAGCTCACGTATCCGAACACGACCTTGCGGGCGAGGTCCGCTTCGGGGCCTTCGGCGACGAGAAACGCGCGGAGCGCCTCTCGGTACCGACCGACATGGTGCAAGTCCCGAATTTGCTCGAGCCACGGGAGCTTGCGAACCCCGCTTTCACGGAGGTCTTTGTAGGCACCCGTCTTGGGGTCGAGCACGAGCTGCACGGTTTGGTTGCCCTCTTTCACGCGCCGGTAGAAGCCTCCAAACTGGGGCGTTTTGTTGCCGAGATGCCCACGGGCAATCAGTTCCTCCATGTATGCCGGCAAGCGGAACGCTTCATGCGCTTCGTCTTTGGTGTGGGCGTACACGTTATCCACAATTGCTTTGTGCACGTCCCAGCCAACCAAGTCGATCGTCGCAAGCGGCGCCATCGCTCGACCGGTGTAAGGCCCGATCAGATAGTCCATGAACGCCACGCCATGCTCTTCGGCAAGGATCGCCACCTCGTTGAGAACTTTGAACCCGACACGATTTCCGGCAAATGCCGGCTTGTCTGCGGCTACGATCGCGACCCGCCCGAAACGCTTCTCCAGCATCTCGACGACGTCGCGAACAAGTTGCGGATCGGTTTCGGCATGAGGAATGACTTCCGTGCCGACGATCACGCTCGGTGGATTGAATAGATGAATTCCAAGAAAGTTGCGGCGAAAGCTCTCGCTTCGGCCCAGGGCCATTTCGGCAATGGATAGACCGGACGAAACGGTCGCCACGATCGACTCCGGACGGCGGTACTTGTCCACCTTGGCAAAGAATGCCTTTTTGAGCTCCATGTCCTCGGCCAGCGCTTCGAAGATCAAGTCGGCTTTGCTGACTGCCTCCTCCAAATCCTGGTCGTAGGTTCCCAGCGATATACGATCGGCAATACGGACCGACTTGGCCATGTTTTGCGCGGCCACGAGTCCTTCGTGTGCCTTCTCGATGGTGCGCGCAAGAAACACTACGTCGCAGCCACCTGCAGCGAACACTTCGCCGCTTCCAGCGCCCATAGTCCCATTGGCTCCAAGAACGACAACCTTTTGAATCGGTACCATTTCGTATGCTCCCCGGCGGGTAAAGTTAGAAAACCCGCACCTAGTGGCATGTTTAGAATGGTCTGACAAGGGCCGGCAGCGGAGTTCCGGGCAG
>FMSI01028862.1_pt1 | contig 13788 bp, 15 predicted proteins | sample 1504471 | NCBI WGS metagenome assembly FMSI01 (sample SAMEA4475357, study PRJEB15587) | soil metagenome | biome: Soil; feature: Field | place: India | collected 2015-03-11 | depth 0 m
GAGCTGAATGGCTATGTGGAGCGGACACACGGGACACAGCCAGGAGTTTTTACGAGGTCACCCATACCCTGTTTGAGCTCGCTGCACTCAGACATGAACTATTATAATGGCAGAAGATAACAATACGGTAAGACCCCATCAATCGCCGGGTTACCTGACACCACTTAAATTTGTAGAGCAGTGGAAATGAAATCAGACAGAGGAGTTAAACTGTCACCAATCTACTGAACGAGTACAGGAATATTGAAAAAAAGCCCATGACGGCATAAAATAGCCGGTCGGAGTAAACAGCAAGGAGCAAATAATGGAATTTCAGCTAAACGAAGAGCAAAAGATGCTGAAGAAAATGGTGCATGACTTAGCCGAAAAAGAGTTCCGCCCCAGGGTAGCAGAATGGGAGGCCAAAGGTGAGCCCATCTCTCGAGAACACGTAAAACAATTAGCCGACTTAGGACTCCTAGGTCTATGTCTTCCAACTCAATACGGCGGGCAGGGACGAACTGCCTTCGAAGCCATACTGGCTATCGAGGAGCTGGCAAGGGTATCAATCCTATGCGCAGCACCAGTTTTTGAATCCAACGTTGGCCCAGTCAAGGTAATCGAACAATTCGGCACCGAAGAACAAAAGCAAAAATACATACCACCCGTGTGCCGGGGCGAGTACATGATATCCGTTGGCATGACAGAGCCGGAGGCTGGCTCAGCACTCACCGACCTCACCACCAGAGCTGTGCTGGACGGCGACTGTTACGTGGTGAACGGCATGAAGCGCTTTGTTACCGGCGGCGGTGAATCGGATGTATACGTAGTCTATGTAAGACTCAGTGAACAGAAGGGAGCGAAGGGTATTGGCGGGCTAATAATTGAAAAAGGTACACCCGGTTTTTCCTTCGGCAAACAGGAACAGTTCATGGGCTTCAGAGGATTTCCCAGTTGTGACCTGATTTTCGATAATTGCCGCGTTCCCAAAGAGAACCTTGTGGTCAAAGAGGGCGAATTCAGAAAGCTGATGTGGGCCTTTGACCTTGAACGATGCGGCAATGCCACTATGTGCCTGGGAATAGCCCAGGGAGCTCTGGAAGAGGCCATGGCCTATTCCCAGAGGAGAAAACAATGGGGCAAAGACATCTGCGAATTTCAGGCAATCCAGTTCATGCTTGCCGACATGGCTCTAAAGGTCGAAGCAGCCCGACTGCTCATCTATCGGGCCGCCGTTAATGCGTCCACAGGCCTACCGATTCCGCTTGAAGCCAACCTGGCTAAATGCTTTGCCAATCAAATGGTGCGAGAGGTCACTGGAATGGCCATGCAGATACACGGAGGCTACGGCTACTCTAAAGAGTACCCGGTAGAACGGATGATGAGGGATGCCTGGGGCTGGGGGGTGGCCGGAGGTACCATCGAGATTCAAAAAATCACCATAGCTTCCTTGCTCCTGGGACGCAGATTTGACCAGAGGAGATAGTATCTTGGTTCCTGTAGAAGGAGTTGCCAATGAAAGAATGCAAAATCGAAGACAACAAAGCAAAATGCAACTGCACCTATGAGCCATGCTCCCGAAAGGGTATCTGTTGCGAGTGTCTGAGATACCACAGGAACGCGGGCCAGCTCCCAGCCTGTTACTTCCCTGCTGATGTGGAAAGAACCTACGACCGCTCTATAGACAGATTTGTCGAGACCTACAGAAAAAGAGGGCGGCTGTAGCCAGCCCGGATGAGATGACTAGAACATGGACATTTGTTCTAGCCATTTCCAAACGCCCATAGAAATGAATAAAATCATTGACAATGTAGTGACTAGACGAACGATGTCATCCCTACTGAAGCCTGCGAGCTGTACCTCGCCGATCAAACAAGCACGAAAGGCCCAATCAACTTCTCAATTTTACAGGACGATTGTGTAATCCGTCTGGGCTGGCAGTTCAGCTTTGTTACGCCGTTTTCCAGGGTCGGGACAGAACCAGACGTAGCCCCCTCTACATCAACCGAACACGTAACACGAAACGACCGCAGTTCGGCCACTGGATACCAGGCTCGTTCGAATTTGTCTAAATTAAGCTCTCCCATATCTACCCTCTCTTTTTTCCTCAGCTATTATAACTGCCGAAAATTAAAAAGTAGTTAAGGTGATATTAAGATTATGTAAAATTTTTATTCCGTCCACTACTCAAAAGAGCCAGCGTCAGTTTAAGCAAATCTAAGAAAAACTCGGCCTGTAATTTGCGTCCCCACCCCAGTTTCTATCAACGAAGTTTAACCCGCTGAGAGTCGAACATTGCACGCTGCATGACCTCCGACTCCGCCCCGGCTGTTTCCGCCTTCGGGCACATTTCAGGTACGTCACTTCCAAGCCCGACGGTATTGCGGCACTGGTAAAGCCGTCTTTGAGACCGACTCAGACCCTTCTTCTGGTTATCCTCAGCAGATCCTACTTTCAACTTCGTCCAGTATCACCTCCAATGGAAGCAGCTAAAAGCTTTCAAAAATGTGAGACGCAATGTGTGCGCTTCAGAACAATCAAAAGCTGTGGGATAGAACGAAGCTGGTGAACATAACAACATGCATTAACTTATGAAGGTTCGCTCCGGCGCCTCACACTTTGCGGTCTAGAGGTCAAGCTTTTCTGCTATGCTCTGCATTGCCTTTAGGACTATCCCTACGTGTTCTTCCAGCGGCACGCCGAGCTCAATGGCACCAATCTCGATCATTTTCCTATTCACGCCAGCGGCAAAGGACTTTTCCTTCCACTTCTTCATAACTGATTCCACGGTGACATCAGCTATTTTTTTCGACGGTCTCATCAAAGCGACCGCAACGATAAGTCCCGTGAGCTCATCAACAGCATAAATAGCTTTCTTCAAATCAGTGTCCCGGGTAGCGCTGGTATGCTCAGCATGAGCCAGTATTCCCTCCAGCAATTCAGCGTCATACCCCTTTTCTTTCAGGTACTCAACGCCCTTAAATGGATGGTTTTCCAGTGCACTATATTTTTCGTAATCAAAGTCATGGAGCAGGCCAACTATCCCCCATTTATCGGGGTCGCCTCCAAACCGTAAAGCGTAAGCCCGCATCGCTGCCTCTACCGCATAGGCATGCTTCTTCAGATTCTTGTTTGTCACCCATTCATCCAGAATCCTTTGGGCCTCTTCTCTCTCCGGCCACCTGGTCATCTTTTTTTCCTTGTCTTATACTATATATGCAACCACAATAGTCCTGACGGTAAAGTTCCCAAATCTTCGCCATTTGCATTGCCCTTTTGAAACCATCTTTTTTCTTGAAATCTCTAATTAGAAACCTGTCACCACCGACCTCCTCACCTATTTTATTGATCACCTGCTCCGACTTGTGAGGGCTTGTCGTTAATGTGGTGGTAAAGGCATCCGCTCCGCAATCCTTCATGTAATCATATGTTCGCTCCAGACGCAGCCTATAGCACATCTGACATCTTTTACCACCTTCAGGCTCATGTTTCAAAGATTCCGTCATTTTGAGCCACTCCTCCGGAGTATAGGGCCCAGCCTCGAGTCTAAAACCCATTTTATGGGCTACCTTATAAGCTACCCCAAGCCTCATTTGAAACTCCTCCACAGGATGGATGTTCGGATTATAGAAAAACCCAATAATATCATGTCCCTCCTTAATTAGCGTGTCCGCAGCACCCACAGCACAGACACCACAACATACATGCAGGACTACTCTCACGACACAGCCCTTAGCATTTTCATCAAGCCTAACATAATGAATAAACCTAAAGCCAAGCTGGCACCACAAGCCAGGAACATGGCTTCAAAACCGTTTCTTTCAGCCACAAATCCCATGACCATAGGACCAGCAGCTAGACCAATCTGAAAAAAGCAAGTAGGTATGGCCATAGATAGCCCTCTCCCCTCTGTTGGAGAGAGGTCTGCCGCCATAGCCAGCCCTGCCACCATGCTTATACCCATGCCAACACCAAATACAACGCCTCCAACAATAAACTCTATCAGGGTATGGACAAAGGAAAAAAGCGAGACAGCTGCGGCGCTTAGCGCCAGCCCACCGATAAGCAATAGCCTCCTGTCAACTCTATCCGCCAGTCTTCCCACTGGAGCTCGCAGAATGGCTGAACTGGCATACATAGCAGTTATGATTGAGCCCGCATCGGTTTCAGTGAGAGCAAAACCTTTGCCATAAAGTGGTATATAGCTGGCGATGGTGCTTGAGCCAACAGCAATGAACATGGGGACCAGCAGCACCGCAAGCACCAGCGGCTGCCTCAGCCAGTGCCAAGACAAACCGGTGCTGTTTAGCATAGCCGCTGGCCGCTGCGCCAGAGCACCAAGCCGGAAAAAAATAAAGACAAGCCCCACCAGCGATACAGCACTACAGCCATAAAAAGCGGCGTCAAAACCGAAATAATCTGCCAGAAAACCGCCGGTTATCGGCCCTGCCATCAACCCCAGTTGCAATGATGCCGTATACCAGCCGATAGCCTCGCCACGGTTCGCCTCCGGCGTCAAATCAATCACCAGGGCAATTGCTGCCGGCAGGAAAGCCGCAGCAGCCAGGCCATGTACAGCCCTGACCACTATGAGCTGCCCAGGGTCTTTGGCCAAAGGATAGAGTAAGGGAGCTGCAGCAAATATAGCTAGACCACCGACCAAAAAATTATACCGGCCAAATTTATCGGACAGGATACCAAATGGGACCAGAAAAAAGGCAGTCACATAGGAAATTGTAGCCACCACCAGTCCCACTTGTGCTACCGTGGCACCGAGTTCAGCCGCATAAACAGGTATTATTGGAAACAAAAAACTGAAGCCGGTAAACCCAACAAAGGCTACTATATAAAGCGTGATAAGCGTAAAGGAGTTTTTCAACCTGATTTCCCGTAGCTATACACTTTAGCACAAAAACGAATCATGACAAAATCCAAAACAGCTATTAAATAATAATGGTAACCTGTTAATTTGCAAAGCATTTCTATATAATCTTTTGGAGTAACAAGCAAACCATGGATTAGAAAGTCATAGCGGGAGTTAAAGAAATGGACGTCATCGAAGCAATTAAGGCGAGATACAGCGTGCGTGCCTACAAGCCCGAGCCTGTTCCAAAGGAAGTCCTCACCGAAATTATGGAAGCCGCACTCCGAGCGCCGTCTTGGGCAAACACCCAGACCTGGGAATTCGCCATAGTCGGCGGTGAGGTAATGCGAATACTGAAAGAAATTCTGGGGAATAAGGCGAGAGACCAGGATGAAAGGTACCCCGATATCCCCCGACCAGAATGGCCATCCCCATATCAAGAGCGACGCCGAGAGCTGGGAAACCAGATTTACAGCTTGATGGGCATAGGCCGTGATGATACAGAGAAGCAGCTGCAGTGGTTCGTTGATATGTATCGTTTCTTCGATGCCCCCAACGCGATCATCGTCTACACCGACAGAGGACTCAGCGAATGGGCGCTGTTGAATATAGGGCTCATTGTTCAGACCATAGCTTTGGCTGCCCTGAACTACGGTCTCGGGACGACAATCCTTGCCTCCAGCGTGAGCTATCCCGACGAAATAAAGCGGTTGCTTGATATCCCTGACTCTAAACAACTGGTACTGGCTATAGCCATCGGCTATCCGGATCCGGAGGCCAAAGTCAATAAGTTCCGCAGCAGCCGCGTGTCTCTTGATTCGATAGTGACCTGGCACGGATTTTGACAAATGGGAAACACTCTGGCGAATTATGGGAAAGTCTATCTTGTCGGCGCCGGACCGGGTGACCCCGGCCTGATTACGGTAAAGGGGCTAAAGCAACTTAAAAGGGCCGACGTTATCATTTACGACCGCTTAATCGATAACAGCTTGCTTGAAGAGGTTCCTCCTGAGGCTGAAAGAATATACGTAGGTAAAGGACGGGGCTGTCACACTATGGAGCAGAAAGAAATCAACCTGCTGATGGTGAGCAAGGCACGGGAGGGAAAGACCGTAATCCGGCTGAAAGGTGGGGACCCCTTCGTTCTGGGCCGCGGCGGCGAAGAGGCAGAGGTTTTGGCAGCCAACAATATACCCTTCGAGGTAGTGCCGGGAGTATCATCAGTCTATGCTGTGCCCGCTTATGCCGGTATTCCGGTGACCCACCGCCGCCTGGCCTCATCATTCACCGTCATCACCGGACACGAAGACCCTGACAAAGGTAAAACGAGCATCGCCTGGGACAAGATAAGTCAGAGCAGTGACACCCTGATCTTTCTGATGGGTATGGAAAACCTGACACATATAGTCACACAGCTAATGCACAATGGAAAACCCGCGACAACGCCTGTAGCTATAATCACCCAGGGCACCGGCCCCAAGCAAAGGACTTTAGTCGGAACATTAAAGGACATAGTTAACCAGGCTAAAAAAGAAAACTTCACCCCTCCCGCGGTGATAGTAATCGGTGAGGTGGTCAAGCTACGGCAACAACTCCGCTGGTTTGATAATCTGCCCCTCTTCGGGAAGTCAGTTCTGGTTACCAGGGCCGAGCATCAAGCCAGCGAACTGGGCCGCCTTCTTCTAGAACGCGGAGCCATGCCTGTGCTAATGCCGACCATTAGAATTTGCAAACCGCGCACCTGGAGGGAGCTTGATAAGGCTATCACGAACATAAGAAACTATGGCTGGATAATCTTCACCAGCTTAAATGCTGTAGAGATGTTCTGGAAACGGCTACGGTATATGAATCTGGATTCCCGATGGCTCGATGATATGAAAGTGGCGGCCATAGGCCCGGCCACAGCCAAAGCCCTTGTGCAGAGAGGCATCTATGCCGACTATGTACCGGAAAAATATACCAGCCAGGGCTTTCTGGAAGGAATAAAGCACCACAATATCGCTGGATGTCGCATCCTTCTGCCCAGAGCCGATATAGCCAGTAACGAGCTATCTGACGGGCTCTCTCGACTGGGAGCTAAAGTCCACCAGGTAACTGCCTACAGAACCGTCACCTCCATCAAAGACACCGCGCCAGGAAAAAGTATGCTTTTAAGGGGCGAAATCGATGTCATCACCTTCACCAGCGCCTCTACCGTGAATAGCCTGTTGGCTATGCTTGGCAGAGAATGGGAAGCTGTCAAACAGGCTAAAATAGCCAGCATCGGGCCTACTACAGCTGCCGCCTTAGCCCGGAAAGGGCTCCAGGCTGATATCGTGGCTACTGAACACACTATCCCCGGTCTCGTGGCGGCAATGGAGCGATACTTTGGAGCGATGACAAGAATGTGAAATGAGGTAAAGAATGAGCAGTTTTCCACAAATGCGTCTGCGACGACTCCGCCGAAATGAAGCACTCCGGGCACTGGTTCGAGAGACAAAGGTTGAAGCGGGAGACCTGATTTACCCCCTTTTCGTTGTAGAAGGCAACAAAATAAAGCAAGAAATAAATTCAATGCCAGGCATCTATCGCTATTCCCCTGATTTGCTGCCTGAAGAACTCGAGAGCATTGCCAGACTGGGCATTCCGGGAGTGATACTCTTCGGCATACCCCAGCACAAGGACCAACTAGGTTCCTCGGCCTATCATCCCAAGGGCATCATCCAGCAAGCAATACGCGTCATCAAGAAGACATCTCCCGACGTGCTAGTAATAACCGATGTCTGCCTCTGTGAATATACCAGCCACGGCCACTGTGGCTTTGTCGTCGGTGACTACGTGGACAATGACAAGACCCTGGAACTTCTGGCAAAAATAGCTCTGTCACATGCCGAAGCTGGTGCCGACATTGTAGCTCCTTCTGATATGATGGATGGCAGGGTAAAAGCGATTAGGCAAACGCTGGACAAAAGCGGGTTTCAAAATACGCCTATCCTTGCTTATGCCGCAAAATACGCCTCTGCCTTCTATGGGCCCTTCCGTGAAGCTGCTGAATCGGCGCCAGAATTTGGCGACCGTCGTTCATATCAAATGGACCCGTCTAACTGGCGTGAGGCGCTGCGTGAGGTCGAACAGGATATAGCTGAAGGCGCAGATATTGTGATGGTGAAGCCAGCCCTACCTTATCTAGATGTAATACGGAAGGTCCGGGACACCTTCAACCACCCGCTGGCCGCTTACAGCGTTAGCGGAGAATACGCTATGGCTAAAGCGGCAGCGTTGCAAGGCTGGCTAGACGAAAGGGCAATAGTATTGGAAATGCTCACCGCCATAAAGCGCGCTGGGGCCGATATCATCATCACATACTACGCCAAAGAGGCAGCCCTGTGGCTGTAAAGTTTTTCATTACAAACGGGTTTTGCTACCGGGCCGAGTGAGGGCCTGAATCTTTCACCGAGTCTGATTTGAACAGGCACGAATATGAAAAATTTTGGTCGCTCCGAAAAGCTCTTTGAAGAGGCAAAGCGCTACTTACCCGGCGGTGTAAATAGTCCGGTGCGTGCCTTCAAGGCAGTTGGCGGCAGACCGCTGTTTATCAAACGCGGTCGAGGTGCCAGAATTTACGATGAGGATGGCAATGTATTCATAGATTATGTCTGCGCCTGGGGCCCGTTGATTTTAGGCCATTGTCATCCCCAGGTAGTGAAAGCTATTAAAATGGTGGTAGGACAAGGCTTGAGTTTTGGAGCACCAACAGAGCTGGAAACTAAACTGGCAAAATTAATTTGTGAGGCTATGCCATCTATCGAGATGGTGCGTTTTGTTAGCTCGGGCACGGAGGCTACGATGAGCGCTATACGCCTGGCCCGAGCCTTCACCGGCAGGAATAGAATAATCAAGTTCTCGGGCTGTTATCACGGCCATTCGGATGGACTGTTAGCCCAAGTGGGCTCGGGGATGACTACATTAGGCATACCTAGTTCTCCGGGCACACCAGCTACAATGATTTCAGACACGCTGGTGGCACCTTACAATGACTTTCAGGCTGTAGAGCAACTTTTTGACAATTACCCTGACATTGCTGCTGTTATAGTGGAGCCGATAGCTGGAAACATGGGAGTAGTGCTGCCGAAGCCCGGCTTTCTGGAGCATCTCGCACGTATTACCCGCAGTTACGGAGCACTGCTCATCTTTGACGAGGTAATAACCGGGTTTCGCGTGGCCTACGGTGGTGCCCAGGAGCTCTACGGCATATATCCAGATTTGACTTGCCTCGGTAAGATTATCGGCGGTGGACTGCCGATAGGAGCCTACGGCGGCCGAAGGGACATTATGGAAATGGTGGCACCGTCAGGGCCGGTATATCAGGCTGGCACCCTGGCTGGAAATCCTGTGGCCATGACCGCTGGCATCGAGACGCTAAGGATTCTAAAGACGCCGGGAATCTACGACAGGCTTGAAAAAAAGTCATCGCTTCTGGCAAACGGCATCGCTGAGGTTATCAGCAGGCTAAAGGTTGACATACAACTGTTGCGGGCAGGCTCCATGTTAACCATCTTCTTCGCCAGGGAACCGGTCACCAGCTATGAAACTGCGATTAAAGCAAATACCGGACTTTATGCTAAGTTCTTTCACCACATGTTATCTCAAGGCATATATTTTCCACCTTCGCAGTTCGAAGCCGCCTTCGTGTCCCTGGCACATACCGATGAGGACATCGAAGCCACTATCAATGCCACCAAAAAGTCGCTGGGCGCCGTGTCCTAAAGACAAAGTTCGAGGCTAAACCTCACCCAGTGCGACCTTAAAAGGTCGCACTACAACATTGAACCAGCACAGAGGTATTTACAACCCGGTAAGCTAAAGATATAATTGGTCGGCTGTCAATTCTGGAAGGAAATAGTGGCTAGAAAAGTAGGCATTGTAGCTGTTGCGCAGACCGAATACGAAGGGTCAAAGCCAGGCTGGCGTGAGGCTGAGCTTACCTATCAGGTGGTGGAACAACTATTACGGGAAACCGGCTTGAGCTTCGCTGAAGACGGCACCGGCATAGACGCCACGGTCACCTGTAGTTCAGACCACTGGGACGGCAGGACTCTATCTAACATCCCCCACGGAGAAATGGCAGGCTCCCATCTACGCGCCGAAGAGAAAGTAAGCTCAGATGGAATAAACGCCGTCATCTACGCCTACCTCCAGATTTTGTCCGAACACTATGACACCGTCCTGGTCGTAGCCACCTGCAAGGAATCTCAGACTGTCGGATACATAATAGAGAACTTTGGCTTCGACCCTGTCTATCACCAAAAGCTCGGCCTTGATTTTCTGGCTGCCGCGGCCCTCCAGGCGAACCGCTATTATTACAAATATGGCATCTCCCCTGAGCACTGTGCCCGCGTGGTCGTCAAAAACCGGGGTAATGCCAAAAACAACCCTTATGCCCAGTTGAAAATACCGGTATCAATACAAGAGGTGCTCAATTCACCGTTACTCGCCGCACCCATAAGGTCACTTGAAGCCAAACCGGTCTCGGACGGCGCCTGTGGCCTAATCCTGGCTGCAGAAGAAAAAGCCAGAAAGCTCACCAAAACACCAGTATGGATAGCCGGTATAGGACAATGTTATGAGAGCCATTTTCTGGGGGACCGGGACCTGGCCGAATGCGAAGCTCTGTCACTAGCGGCAAAAGTTGCTTACCGTCAGGCTGGAATAACCGACCCGGTGCACCAGATAGACGTGGCTGAAATATCAGAGTACTACGCCTACCAGGAGTTGCTCTGGACGGAAGGTTTAGGTTTCTGTACTAAAGGAAATGGCGGGAAATTGATTGACACAGGAGTCACCGAGATGAGGGGCGAATTGCCCGTAAATCCCTCCGGCGGCGTATTGTCAGGGAATCCCACCCTGGTAGCCGGGCTTACCAGGGTGGCAGAAGTGGCCTTGCAACTTATGGGGAAGGCCGGTGCCCACCAAGTTCCCGGGGCCAGGACTGGCCTTGCCCACGGCACCTATGGCCCGTGCGGACAGCATCACGCAGTAATTGTGTTACGAGCCTGAAGAAGAGGAATTTGATGGCTAATAGGGTTGCAATCATCGGCGTCGGCCAGACATACCACACAAGCAAACGCCCCGATGTCTGCATACCAGAACTATGTAATGAAGCGGTCAGGGCTGCGCTAGAAGATGCGCAACTAACCATTAGAGACATCGATGCGGTGGTGATGGGGAATATGGAACTTTTCGAGGGCAGGTATCACCAGGACCTGTGGGAGGCAGATTATGTTGGCGCCCATCATAAGCCTGGCTTCAGAGTCACCACTGGCGGCACCACTGGCGGCACCCTGGCCTGTACTGCTTTCTTTTGCGCAGCCTCAGGCATTTACGATGTCGTCATGGCGGTGGCTTTTGAGAAGCAAAGTGAAGGGGATAGCCGCGCCGGTCTTAAGACCGTGGCTGACCCCATATGGGACCGGTGGATATCCACAGGAGCCATCGGCACCTTAGCCCGATTGGGTAGCTGGTATATGAGGACTTACGGCGCCACTGAAGAACACGCCGCTTTGGTCCGTCTGAAGGCAGACAGGAATGCCTGTCTTAACCCCCATGCCCACCTGAAACTCCACCTCAAAACGGTCGAAGATGTACTCAAATCGGAAATGCTGGTGCCACCACTGAGAAGGCTGGACATGTGCCCGACTTCAGAAGGCGCCTGTGCCATAATAGTAGCCTCAGAGCAAAAGGCGAAAAGGCTGAGTCCTAAGCCGGTCTGGGTCAAGGACTGGGTCGAAGTCCATAATGAGACCCGTTACAACCGAGGTGACCCCGTGTCACTGGAGAACCTGGAGAAAGCAGCGCTGACAATATATAAACGGAACGGCATAACCAATCCACGCCGTGATATCTCCATGGCGGAAATCTACGAGCCAGCTACCTGGGCAGAGCTCGTCTGGTCAGAAGCTTTCCACTTCTGTGAGCCGGGAGAGGCCTATAAGCTCATAGAGAAAGGCATTACCGAACGTGATGGTGAATTTCCGGTCAATCCTTCAGGTGGCGTAATCGCCACCAATCCCATCGGCGCCACAGGTATGATTCGAGTGGCTGAAGCCGTATTACAGATCCGCGGCGATGCCGGGCCACATCAGATAAGCCGTGAAGTCAGAAAAACCTTCACCACGGCCTGGGGTGGCAGCAGCTGGACAGTAGCCCATCTGCTGAGCAAGTCCCCAGATTAAAGGAGATAGGTTTGGACAAAAAAGAGACATCAGAATATCTGGGTATATCAAATTTGCTAAACCTGCCATTTAACTGGAGTGCTGGCCCCTATCTGGGCAAGTGGCTTATCGAGCTCAGAGACAATGGTAAGCTCTGGGCCAGCCGCTGCCCCAAATGCCAGCGCCTGTTATTGCCGCCCAGGATAATCTGCGGCATATGTCATGTAAGAGCACCCGAATGGCCCGACTGGATTCAACTGTCCGGCAAAGGAAGGTTAATAGGCTGGGAAAAGGTCGAAGCACCTCAGATGAACCCGAGTACAGGGAAAATAGAGCCCGAGCCTTATATTCACGGGAATATATTGCTTGATGAAGGCGTTACCTTCCACCATTATCTTGAAGAGCAAGACGTGACCAAGTTGACAGAAGGCGCCAGGGTTGAGATGGTAGTAAAACCCAAGCACGAGCGTCAGGGACTGGTGACTGATATACTCTATTTCAGGTTAATAAATGAATAAATTTGCTCCGAGGATTCAGGGATGACAGACACAAAAATAACCGCTCCGCATATAGTACTCGGGCGGCTTTATGTCCCTTACTTCAACTACTACGGTGCCCTAGGCAGCGAGTTTTATCGCCAGCTAAGGGACAACAAAAAAATAATGGGGGTGAAGTGCCCTGTATGTAACAGGGTTTACATGCCACCCCGCTCTGTCTGTGCTATATGCTTCAGTAACCTGAGCCACCTGATTGAGGTCTCACCGAGAGGTACCCTCCTAACATACACTGTCATCCATTACACTTACACACCAACTTACCAGCCGGCAGCAGTCCCTTACGCCTATGGCATAATCCAGCTTGATGGGGCTGATACCGGACTGTGCCACATTCTGGGTGAGGTAGAGTTCGACAAGATCATCGTTGGTATGCGGGTAGAGGCTGTATTTAAGGAGAAACGCGAAGGCAACATACTCGATATCAAATATTTCAGACCTGTTTAGCACAAAAGAGGTGGACACAGCTAGATCACCAGCGGTTAACAAAATCGTCGCCAGAGTGTCTGAAGCGGTAGCTGATATACCCGACAGGGCTACGGTGGGCATTGGAGGGTTCGGTGCTGCTGGCACTCCATACAGTCTTGTCCGTGCCCTAGCCGAACGGAAGGTCAAGGGGCTCACTGTGGTGGCGACTAGCCCCAGACAATTCGAGTTTTTGATTCAGTCCGGCAGTGTCAGAAAGGCGATAACACCGTTCGCCAGGTACGCTGACCCAACCGCCCCCAATCCCCTCCTTGAGCCATACCTGAGGGGCGAAATAGAGGTTGAAGTGTTACCTATTGGAAACCTTGTGGAAAGGCTACGTGCTGCCGCTGCCGGTATACCCGCCTTCTACTGCCCTGTGGGCATCGATACTGTGGTAGAGGAAGGTAAGGAGAAACGCACCTTAGCAGGTCAAGAATGTCTCCTCGAACACGCTCTGCCACTCGATTTCGCCCTTATAAAGGGGCACAAGGGGGATAGACTGGGGAATTTAACCTATCGTATGACAGCCAGGTGTCACAACCCGGTAATGGCAATGGCGGCCAGAACCACTATCGCCGAAGTGGACGAGGTGGTAGAGGTTGGAGAGCTGAACCCTGAAGCCATCGTCACGCCGGGCATTTTCGTCCAGAGAGTGGTTAAGGCTGATAAGCCGCCGCTAGACTGGGTGTACAAAGGCATAAAAGTCAAGCAGCAGAAATCTTAGAAAAGCTTT
>FMSI01008405.1_pt1 | contig 13787 bp, 10 predicted proteins | sample 1504471 | NCBI WGS metagenome assembly FMSI01 (sample SAMEA4475357, study PRJEB15587) | soil metagenome | biome: Soil; feature: Field | place: India | collected 2015-03-11 | depth 0 m
ATTCAGGAACTTGTTCGAGTGCCAGCTCGTTGCCAGCGGGCCGGTTTCCGCTTCGCCGTCACCTACCACACAAGCCACGATCAGGTCGGGATTGTCGAAAGCGGCACCAAAGGCGTGCGCAAGGGAATAACCCAGTTCACCGCCTTCGTGGATGGACCCTGGTACTTCCGGAGCGACGTGGCTCGGGACCCCTCCCGGGAAAGAAAACTGCTTGAACAAGCGCCGCAGCCCTTCCTCGTCTTGGGCAACGTCGGGGTACAACTCGCTGTACGTTCCCTCGAGATACGTGTGGGCGATGATCGCCGGCCCCCCATGGCCAGGCCCGATGACGTACATCATGTTCAGGTCGTGAGCGACGATTGCTCGATTCAGATGCGTGTAAATGAACGTGAGCCCAGGCGAAGTGCCCCAATGGCCTAGGAGGCGAGGTTTAATGTGCTCGGGCCGCAAGGGTTCCCGCAACAAAGGGTTGTCGAGCAAATAAATTTGGCCGACGGTGAGGTAATTCGCCGCCCTCCAGTACGCATCGATTCTCTGCAAGAGCGCTTCGTCCAGAACCCTGGTCATCTGTGCACCTCCAGCACGTGCAGTTTGCCTTGTTGGCCAGAACGCGCAATGGGTTCGGGTTGTGTTGCTTCCAGGCCGCGGGTAGATTTGGCCAAGTCATGGCAACGCAACAACGACGCCACAGCGCCGCCCGGTTTCGGGCCCTGGTGGAAGAGCTACGCGCGATTGCCGAGCGTCTAGGCTATACGGTCCGCGAGGAAAAACTCCTGCGCGAGGTCGGCTACCACGTTCGCGGGGGCGGGTGCCTCGTGCGAGGAACGAAGATGATTTTCCTCGACCGCGACGCGTCGCCAGAAGCGCAGCTAGACGTGCTGGTGGAGGTGCTCCGCACGGAACCCCTGGACGATGTGTTTCTCTCCCCACCTGCGCGCGAGTTGTTCGGGCGTAGCGTCGCATCGACATCCGGCGCGTCCACCGACGCGTAAGCGGAGGCTGAATGGAGCGCCCTGCTGCGCCCAAAACCGATCCTGCAGCAGAGAGTTTCCGTATTTTTAAGGAGCACCTGCGTCGTCTCGGCTTAAAATCCACTGCCCAACGGGATGACATCGCCCGTGTCTTTTTCGCCGCCAAGCGGCACATCAGCGTGGACGAGCTGTACCGCGAAGTGAAAAAGGTCAACCGCCGGATCGGCTACGCAACCGTTTACCGCACGATGAAGCTGCTGACCGAGTGCGGTTTGGCTTCGGAAAGCCACTTCCTCAACGGCGAGGCGCGCTACGAAAGCACCGAAGGACATCACCACGACCATCTCATTTGTGTGCGCTGCGGCACCATCGTGGAATTCGAAGAAGAGCGCATCGAGCAGTTACAAGCCGAAGTGGCCGCTCGCGAAGGGTTTTTGTTTACCGGCCACCGCATGGAGCTTTACGGCATCTGCGCTCGATGCCAGCGCCGCCAAGCGGGACGCACGACTTCCACTGGAGGACAAGAACTTGCCTCGCAGCGCCAACCGCGCGAGGGATCCACGCGATCGGGTTCCGGACGCAAGCTCCGAGGCCGAGGACCATCGCGGTCAACCTAGGCTCGGGCAACGCGCATTTACGTTGCTCCTTCGATCTGCTGGCGCGCCCGCTCGGCGAACTGTCGCAAGTGGGGAACGAGCGCCGCATACACCTGCCGTTTGAAGCCGACCACGAGTTCCGGTAGCCGCTCCACTTGCTCCCATCGCCACTCGCCAAATTCCGGCTTGTGTTTACCGTCCCCGGGCCGATGCACGTCGATTTCTGAATCGTGCCCCTCGAAGCGAAAGGCAAACCATTTTTGCTTCTGGCCACGATAACGCCCGCCCCACGCAATCCGTTGCAAGTCGGGCGGCAAGTCGTACGCAAACCACCCGGGCACCTCGCCAAGCAGCCTCACCGAGCGCATCGAGGTTTCTTCCCACAGTTCGCGACGTGCAGCCTCTTCCGGGTTTTCGCCCTCGTCGAGACCACCTTGAGGCATTTGCCACCAGGTGCCCATGCCTTCTTCGGCGTCGGCTGCCGCAATCCGCTTACCGATCCACACGCAGCCATCGGAGCGGAACACCGCAACACCGACACACAATCGATACGGCAGTTCCGCAGTGCGCTTTGGGAAAGAAACCATACGCTAGCTTCGTAACAAACCCGGCCCCAAAACTCGAACCCGTGGTTCCGGAGTAGCGCAGCTCACCGTTTCGTGCGTCGACAACAGAACAGCACACCTGTTTCCGCCTTGCCTCGCTCAAGTTCTCCGCGTAGCAGCCGTGCAGCGTTACCACCGCCGATCAACCACGGAGGAACCTTGCTGAGCGGCCACACCAAAAGGCGCCCAATCAATGCCGACCTGGCGCCTTCCAGACCAGCGCGTTGACAACGTACGCGTGTATGGACGCAGCGATTCTGTGCCCCCGATCACGTTGGCACCCGCGCGTTAGCGATTCGATCCAAGAACGTTCGTGCCGCTCGCACCGAGCGGTGGAACCCGGGACGCCGGTTCTCGAGATAGCTGCTAGCGAGACCGGACCCACGATGACGTACAGAGGGCCATGCGTCAGCACATGGGCGCGCCGGCACGCGCGCGGCGCAGTTGCAAGCAGCCGAACCCGGCCAGCATGAGCGCACAAAAGAGTACCAGTAGGGGGTTGCTCACCAGCGGGGCGGCTGCGGTCCTGACTTGCTGCGGCAACTGCACAGACAAGCCTTCCCAATTCAGGACTAAAGCGCTTTGAGAAGTGCCAACGGTCACACCGCTGAGCAGGTCTGTCGAATTGGCCAGGCTGGTGACCGAGTCGAACAGGGTGGCGTTCGCTATTGCTCCTGCAATCGAATTGCCCGTACCGGCGATATCGCCGAGGCCGGCAAAAAACAGGAGCGCGCGGGCGCTCGAGCCCGGCACCGAAACGTTGAATGTCGCACCGATACCGTCTCGAGTAGCACAGTGGAACACCGTCTGCGTATAACTTGTTGGGACCAGCGCGGGAGAACCTGGTCCATAAAAGACTGTGGTATTGACCGGGTCGCCCGGCCCCCCGTCAGAAGTCACCACCCAGCGGTCAGCCGTGGTCACGGTCGTATCGCCAGACGAAGTGTGCCCGACCGTCGTATTTGAATCGGAGCCGAAATTGATCGGCACTTGCACGGTGACATTCGCCGCAACTGGGCTGGGGTTTTGCAGGATTACGAGGATCCTTGCCGCCTGATGCGTGGTGGAAAAGAAATACTGCAACCAAACATTCAACCCCGACATCGCTACTGGGCCAGCCAGAAGCGTCGTGCCGGTCACATCCACCAACCCCCCTGGCGCGACGAAGGGATTGCCGTTGATCCACACGCTCCAGGCCCCGTCGTACGCGTCGCCGGCTCCGGAAGCAGACGTCGCGTCATCGAACCCAAATGCCGGGGAACCGTCACACACCCCGGCAAACGGCCCGCCGTCCGTGCCCCCATCATTGCGAATTTCCCAAGATGTGCTGCCGACCCCCGGTAAGATCGTCTGCGGCAGCGACTGTGGCGTGGCAAACGCCGAAGAAACAATAGCCAAAACCACCGCTACTGTGCCCACCCCCCGCCGCACCCATTCGTGCATTTCCAAAGTCCTCCAGTCGCGGCCCTACAGAGTTTCGTGCAACATGTCAAACGGTTTTCTCCCAACCGTTCGTTGTCGCGAGCCGCAGGCCCCAGGGCTGCCTGGGAGGTGCATCGAGCGGCACAGACACACGCCATCGGCGGCAGTCCGAGTTTTGCCCAGCACCTTCGCGGGGCGGCCAGGTTGGATTTCGCCACGCGCCTGCGAATTCGAGATCGAGCGTACACGGGAATCGGCAGCCCGGACGCCGTGTTGGGAAAGCTCCTCGAGCCGTTACAATCGGAAGCCTCCGCCTGCCGAGATCTCGGCCGGGCGGCCGCAAAACTCTTCGCGCATCATTGCTTCGAGCAAGAACGCATCCTCGCTCTTCGCAACCGTTCGCTCGCCAGCCGGCGTATCGCAAATGGCGATCGCGTGTGACGGATGGTCCCGTTGGAACACGACCGTGTAGCCGACGATGGTCGCTGGCCCGGTATACTGCTCGTTCAGCGGGACAGGTTGGTCGATCTTGGCAACCGCCTCGGTGACGTCCTCGTACGCGTAGCCACCCGGCCTGGGGACGTCCGAAAGTAAGACGCAAGCTTGCTTTCCAAAGATGCCGCTCAAGTTCGAGACGAGCCCGAACCGGTGCGGTCTACCGCCAGCACGGAGCACCTCCACCATTCTCGCCACTCCCTCGAGGCTGAAATGGTTGTACGGACCCCCAGCAAACGCCATGGAACCAGTGACAGTCAGGGGGCAGACACCATCCAGCCCGAGGTCGAGCGCAAACGACTGAATTGCCGCCGGGAAGCAACTGTAAAGCTCTGCGGCGGTCAGATCGGCAGGGGTGATGCCTGCAAGAGCAAAGGCTCGCTGTCCGCACAGGACCGTTCCGGGCTGGCTATGCAGCGTTCTTTTCTGAGCCAGCACGACTACGTGCTTCGACTCGACCGTGACAACGGGGAAAACCCAGCGCGAAGAGTCGAGGCCAAGTTCCTGGGCAACGCGGAGCGAACAAACGAGAATGGCCACCCCGCGGTTTACGTTCCACTGGCTGCAGTGTCTCTTCGTGTAGGGAAATGCCAGCATGGGATTCTTGGCGGAGGGATTGCGAATGTCCTCGGGGCTTACCATTTCGCGCCGCCACGCGTGCGGGTTGCCGGCTGCGACCTCGCTAAACGAGCTGTACAGCGCAGCTAAACGGTCCCGGTGCCCATCCACGCTCAGGCCTTGGTGACAGCGCAAGGCCGATTCGATGATCGCAAAGTACTCCACGGGCAGATTCAGACCACGCCGGCTCTCGAGATCGCTGCAAAAGGGGTCGGAGGAGGTAAGGTGAACATCCGGCGCTGGAGTCTCCTCGGGCTGCTCAGTATCCGTCACCCGCTGCTGCGTGATCATGGCCCGCAGGGCACGAAACTGGGCCTCCCCTCCCGTGACCAGGCCAACCGTACGTTCGCCTGCTGCAATCGACTGACAGAGTTCGCTCAGCAGGGTGAGCTGCAGAACTCCTAAGTCCGACAAGATGCTCTTTGCCCTCGAGCATCCAAGTGCTTCGGCAACGAGCCTACCGGGATTCCGGTATTGCCACATCCCGCGCGGCACCGACACCGACTCGATGCGCCGCAGGAGCTCCTCCGACCCTGCGTCGGCAGCGGCCGCTCGTGCTGCCTGCACCATGAGCTGGTAAGGCTCGGAGCACTGAGTGGGATCTTCGTTGCGCTCTTGGTGAAAACCAACGCCCACAATCACCGGGACGTTTGCCGGGAACTCTGCCATTGTCACCCGTCCTTGTCGATGGGTTTGCGCTTCTCCGCGAACGCTTTCATGCCTTCGCGCGCGTCGGGGGTCCCGAAGATGGGGCTGCCGACTTCGAGCTCTTTCGCAAGGGCCTCGCCGGAACTTTCGCCCACCTCGCGCAGCATCCGCACGAGCGCGCGCACCGACGTGGAGCGTTTTCACAAATCGTGGCTGCAATCTTCCGCGCTTCGGTGATTTCGAACACGGCCTCCTCCGCCGCATCGCGAATGTCGGTGCCGAGCAGGGTCTCGGTGCCGCCCGCGACCGCGGAACCTTCCCCCGCCGCGACGATTGGCTGCATCGGACGGTTGTGTCGAAGCAGTGCCTGCCAATGGATATCAGGAATCTCGGACATGAGCTTCATGAATTCTTCGTCCATTTCTCCCGCACCCATCGACTTGAAGTCGGCACCAGCACAGAACACATCGCCTTGCCCCGTGAGGATCGCCATGCGCAAGTCGTCCTCCTCGTCGAGCAGGCGCCAAGCGCGGTACATCCCCGCTAGCATGCCCGCACTCAGGGCGTTTTTGCCTCGGGGCGGTTCAGCGTGACGATCAGCCCATGGCCGTCGCGTTCGATCAAGCAGTGTTCGCGCTTCATGGCTCCCCCTTTATCTCCGGTCGAAGTCAGCCAAGTTCGGCCTGGACATTTCTTCGCGGAAGCGGTCGAACGGCCACGGCCAGGCGATGGGTACGCCCTCGCCGTCCAGGTACCAGCTGCGGCACCCACTAGCCCAAATCGTTCGTGCCGCCTGCTGTTTCCGCGCCGCATCGAAACGCCGCATTGCTGCATGCGACGCACTCAGTTCCGCGCACACGCCGCGACGTACCAGCTCGACGAGCTGCAAAATGTAGGCGAACTGCAACTCCGCCACTTCGATGAGCGAGAAGTTCCCGACCGGGCTATTCGGGCCGTTCAGCAAGAAGAAGTTCGGAAAATCGGGCACCGAAATGGCAAGATACGCGGCTGGGGTGTCTTTCCAAACATCGTCCAGCCGTACGCCGCCGCGGCCGATCACCTCTGTTGGTCGGATGAAGCGATCGACGCGAAATCCGGTTGCCAAAACCAGTACGTCCAGCTCGTGCAAAACGCCGTCGCGGGTGCGCACGCCCGCCCCTTCGACGCGCTCGATCGGCTCGGTCACCAACTTTGCGTTGGGTCGCTGAATGGCATCGTAAAAGTTCTCGGACAGGATCAACCGTTTGCAGCCCGCGCGATAGTTGGGACGAAGTTTCTCGCGCAGTTCTGGGTCGCGCACGCTATTTTCTAGATGAGCCTCGCACGCCGCGTGAATCGCTTGCAGTTGCGGGGAGTTCACGTCCGCCAGGTGGTTGGCAAACGTGTCGACAAACATGCGCGAGATCTCTTCGCGGAGCTGCACGATCCGCTCTGGATGCTCCCGAAACTCCTGTTTCTCGGCCTCGGTGTACGGGGGATTGCTCATCGGCATGATCCACTGTGGCGTCCGCTGAAAGAGCCGCAGCTCGGCCACTTGATCGACAATGGCTCCGACAATTTGGATGGCACTCGAGCCTGTTCCGACCACGCCAACCCGGCGACCCGACAGGGGCACGGAGTGATCCCAGCGTGCACTGTGGAACGCAGGGCCGCCAAAGCGATCGAGTCCGGGAATATCCGGATATGCAGGGTGGTGGAGCACGCCGCTGGCGGCAATGATGAAGTCTGCCTCGTCCTGCGAGCCGTCGCTCATCGTGAGCTTCCAGCCGCCGTTCGAGTGCTCGCACCGGACGACCTCTTTTCGGTACCGGATCAACGCATCTACGCCGAACTTCCGCGCCACGTTCTCGAAGTAGGCCTGGATCTCCGGCCCAGGCGAAAAGCGATGGGTCCAATCGGGATTCAAGGCAAACGAGTACGAATACAGGTGCGACGGTACGTCGCACGTGAGCCCTGGGTAGGTGTTGTCGCGCCACGTGCCGCCAAGTCGATCGGCCTTTTCGTAAATCACGACGTCACGAAAGCCGGCTTCGCGCAGCTTGATGGCGCTCAGGATCCCAGACATTCCTGCCCCGATGATGACGAACCGAAGCTCTCCCGAACGAGCAGAACGACCGCCAGTGCTCGCAGTCATCGACCCACCCCTTTCTTTTCGTGCGCGCGGCGTCTTGCTTGCCGTTGGTTGGACTGCGTGGCGGCCTTCGCCGAACCACGTACCCAGCGGGCGCCCCTCTCGCGCCGCGCCAGCCCGTCGCGCAGCAGCGAGATGTAAGCGTCGACGATGGCCGCATCGTCGAGCCCGTCACTCGTTTCCAACATTTGCTCGAGGAAGTGACGCGCCCCCAACAGCAAGTGAGCCTGCGCTGTAATTTCGGCTTCACTCATCGGACGCACGCTGCCTTCCCGGATACCGGCGCGGATGCGCTCTGCCATACGATCCACCCAGCTCGCCACCGCTCGGCGGTAGAGATCAGGAGCGTAAAGCTTGATCTCGTCGGCCAGACGAACATACGTGGGATTGGCACGCAGGTACTCCAAGTACACGAGCAGTGCGGCACGTTGGCGCTCGAAAAAATCGGCGTGTTCGCCCGCATCCACCGCATGAAGCCGCAACACGAGGTCGGAGATCAGCGAGCCCATCAGCTCGCACAGCAAACCTTCGCGCGAACCGAAGTGGTAATGTAGGTTGCCCACCGCGACCCCGGCACGCGCAGCGATCCGCGCCACCGAAGCATGGTGCAACCCTGTCTTGCCGGCTTCCTCCAACGCCGCCGCGAGAATCCGCGCGCGTGTATCGGCCGATTTTGCATACCCGGCATTGGCTCCAGCGTTTTCAGACACGGCCTGAATTTTGAACCAATGTTCAAAATTTGGGAAGCCTGGGACAACCAACATGGCCGGCCCCCGAAAGAACGGACCAATCCCGGTCGCTGGCATCGCCTCCATTGTCCGCGCGCAAGCTGCAGCATCCCAGAGCTGTGATCGACGGGCTGGTGGAGTCGGCCGGAGTCGGCGTTCACCAAACATCTCGAGGCGAAATCCCCAAGCGCAGTGGCGTGGAATCGCTTGAGAAGCTGTTGGGATTTGCCGCTTTTTACGGTAAAGAGGCAGCCACACGATTCTTTGCGCCCGCGACGACGGGCGAGGGGCACGCAGAGACTGATGGAGGTTGTATGGGTTCGGTGAAGGGACGGGTCGGAAGATTGCAAGTCGGGTGGCAACAGCTCGCACGCATTCTCGCTGTTTGGCTGTCGCTGTGGGGAACAGGCTTGCCCAGCATTGCGCAACTTGCGGGCAATGCGCCGGAACTTGTGAGCGCAAACCGGGCCGGCCGCGCCGGAAACTTTGCCAGCCGGGCCCCTGGAGTCAGCGCCGACGGCCGTTATGTCGTGTTTTTTTCCGACGCCTCCGACCTGGTGGTCGGCGACACCAACGAAGCGCGCGACGTGTTCGTGCGCGACCGGGCCTTGGCTCGCACGGAACGCGTGAGCGTAAGCGAAACCGGGGCTCAAGCGAACCTGGGCAGCCAGCAAAGTGGCGACCATCCGGCGATCAATGCAGACGGCAATGTCGTTGCTTTCGACTCCGTGGCGACGAACCTCGTGACCAACGACACCAATGGAGTCGCCGATGTGTTCGTTCGACTCCGTGCGGAAGGACGCACCGAGCGGGCCAGTGTGAGCACCGCAGGTTTGCAAGGGAACGGTCCCAGCACCTCACCCGCACTGGATGCGAGCGGACGCTTCGTGGCCTTCCAATCCTCTGCAACCAATTTGGTCCCTGACGACACCAACAACGTGGCGGACATTTTCGTGCGCGATCGCGAGCTCGGCACGACCGAGCGACCGTGCGGCGCTGTGCAGCCAAACGGTCCCTCCTCGCAGCCGGCGATCAGTGCCGACGGCCGGTTCGTGGCCTTCGTATCCGCCGCAACGAACCTCGTGCCGAACGACACCAATGGCGCTCTAGATGTGTTCGTGTGCGACCGTGCCACTGGCCGTCTTGAATTGGTCAGCCGCAGCTCCTCGGGCGAGATCGGCAATGCAGATAGCATCCTTCCTGCAATCAGCGCGGACGGCCGGATCGTGGCGTTCAAGTCGCTAGCCAGTAACCTTGTCCCCGACGACCGTAACGGTCTGGTCGATGTGTTCGTGCATGACCGCGCCACGGGTCAAACCCAGCGCGCAAGCGTGAGCTTCCTCGGACGGGACAGCAACGGGGTTTCGTACGCACCAGCGTTAGACTGCAGCGGCCGCTTTGTCGCCTTTGGCAGCGAGGCTACCAATTTGGTGGTCGAGGACTACAACCAAGTGCCGAGCTTGTTCTTGCGCGATTTGGTTTCGCAGCGCACGTACCTCATCGACCGGAACGCCCTCGGGGAGCAAGCCAATGCTGCAGTGCTGGACGTTGCCCCGGCTTTGTCGTGCCAACCCCTGCTGGCAGCGTTTTCCTCGCTCGCGACCAATCTCACCCCAGGTGACGAAAACGAGCACTCCGACGTGTACATCCAAACGAACTTGCTGCCGAGCTGCCAAACCGATGGCGATTGCCGGGACCAAAACCTGTGCACCGAGGAACGGTGCGGCGAAGACGGAATTTGCGTCTTCACGACAAAAACCTGCGCGCCTCTCGACGCATGTCACGAGGCGGGCATCTGCGACCCAGCTACAGGCGAGTGTTCCAACCCGGTGAAGCCGGACGGTACGGACTGCGACGATTCGAACCTGTGTACCGAAAACGACCGCTGCATCGCAGGGCGATGTACAGGCTCTGCCGTGCAATGCACGGGTACCGACGGTTGTCACGATGCAGGGACCTGCGACCCGGCCACGGGTCTCTGCCCCAACCCGCGCCCCGACGGAACCACTTGCGACGACGGTAACCTGTGCACGGAAAACGACCAGTGCCTCCGAGGCCGCTGTCGCGGCACCCAAGTCGATTGCTCAGGCGCTGACGGCTGCCACGACCCCGGGGAGTGCAATCCGGAAACGGGCTTGTGTCCCAACCCACGCCCCGACGGGACTCCGTGCGACGACCAAAATCTCTGCACCCGCAACGATCAGTGCGTGCGCAGTCGCTGCCAAGGCCAACGGGTGAACTGCACGGGGGCGGATGGCTGCCACGACGCTGGCGAGTGCGATCCGCAAACGGGCTTGTGCCCGAACCCACGCCCCGATGGCACCGCGTGTAACGACGGCAATGCTTGCACCCTCGACGACCGCTGCCAACAGAGCCTGTGTATCGGCACGCCAAAAGACTGCTCGAAAACCGATGGTTGCCACGACGTCGGCCCTTGCGATCCGGCAACTGGACGCTGCCCCAACGAGCGACCCGACGGCACGCCTTGCTCCGACGGTAACCTATGTACACTTGGCGACCAATGCATCGACGGTACTTGCATCGGCACTCCGAAGGATTGTTCCACCACCGGTGGCGGTTGCCACGACATTGGGAACTGCGATCCGCGCACCGGGCAATGTCCGAATCAGCGTGTAGACGGCACTCCATGTTCCACTGGCGCCTTCTGCACCATCGACGAGGTTTGTATTGCTGGTTTCTGTACCGGTGGGCAGAGCCGAAACTGCGACAACGGGCTGTTCTGTGATGGCGTCGAGATCTGCAACGAGAGCCAGCGTGCCTGCGTATCCTCGGGCTCCCCGTGCCGGGGCGGCGAGATCTGCGTCGAAGAGCAGCGTTTCTGCGCCACTCCGACGCCGGTCACACCGTCGGTAACGCCGACGACCCCTGTGCCGACCACACCCACTGGGGCCACGCCGACGCCAACCGGCACGGTGCTCGGGCCGTTGGACCGCGACGCTTGCTCTTGCGATTTGGACCCCGCTGCTCCGCGATCTCGCTCGGCAGCAGTTTTGTGGGCCACTGGCCTCGCAGCCCTGTGGTGGCGTAAGCGCCAGCGCAAAGGTTCGTCCTCTCCGGGATAAGCTCGCGGAACGTTCCTTTCTGGACGCTGGGTGCTTGTGCGGCAGCGCTCGGCCGTACGGCAATGAGAGCGTACCCTCGCGCGCCGCTTGCGCCTGCGTTCGCAGCTTGCGAGCATCCCCTCTGGTGTCGGAAAAAGAGCGCGCTGCACGCCAAATTGCCGACCGCCTGCGCCAGGCGGGCTTTGTCGCCCTGCTCGCTGGAGGGTGCGTGCGGGACCTTCTGCTGGGCCGGGAACCCAAAGACTTCGACGTGGCAACCAATGCTCCGGCCACAGAGGTCCAAAAACTCTTCCGGCGGACGATCCCTGTGGGAGCGCAATTCGGCGTGGTACTGGTGGCGGATTACGGGCCCCCGATCGAAGTTGCCACCTTCCGTACGGACGAAGAGTACGTCGACGGGCGGCGTCCTGTCCGAGTGCGCTTTACTACCCCAGAGGCCGACGCGCAGCGGCGCGACTTCACGATCAACGGAATGTTTCTAGATCCCGCGACCAACCAAGTCTTGGACTTTGTCGGTGGCCGGGAAGACCTAGAGCGGAAACTCCTACGGGCGATTGGCGATCCAGCGGCGCGTATTGCTGAAGACCGCCTCCGTATGTTGCGGGCGGTCCGTTTCGCCGCAGTGCTTGGCTTCGAAATCGAGCCGGCAACATTCGCGGCAATCCAGGCAAATGCGCACACAATCTGCGACATTTCTTGGGAGCGCATTGGCGACGAAATCGTGCGCATGCTCACCGAAGGTGAGCGCGGGGCTGCGCGCCGGGCATTCGAGCTGTTGGATGCCACAACGCTGCTCTTGCACATCCTCCCCGAGGTTGCCGCGATGAAAGGCGTGGAGCAATCGCCCGACAACCATCCCGAAGGAGACGTGTGGACACACACGCTGCTCGTAATCGAGCAACTGGAGCGGCCCACAGTGACCCTGGCCTTAGGCGCTTTACTGCACGATGTGGGGAAGCCTGTAACGCAGGCGCGAAGCAACGGCCGGATTACGTTTTATGGGCACTGCGAACGTGGGGCAGAAATGGCGGTCGAGATTTGCCAGCGGCTGCGCCGGAGTCGAGAAACTTGGGAGCGCGTGGCGTTTCTCGTGCGTGAGCACTTGCGCCACATCCATGCTCGGGAGATGCGGCCGAGCACCCTCAAGCGCTTTTTGGCTCAAGAGGGCATCGACGAGCTTCTGGAGCTCATTCGCATGGACATCTTGGCGTCCAACCGGAATCTCGAAACCTGGGAATTTTGTCGAGCAAAGCTGGAAGAATTCCGCAAACAGGGCTCGTTGCCCCCTGCGCTCTTGCGCGGGCGAGACCTTCTACCTCTCGGCTACCGCCCCGGACCACAACTCGGCGAAATTTTGCGAAAGGTCCGCGACCTGCAGCTCGATGGAACTCTTGTCACCCGCGAAGCCGCTCTCGCCTGGGTGCGCGAGCATTATCCTGTCGATTCTAAATGACCTCGCGTTCCTTGAGCGCGGCAACATCGTCCCACGTGTAGCCAAGCAACCGGACCAAGATTTCTTCTGTGTGCTGGCCGAACTCTGGCGCAGGGAGGCGGATGCTGCCAGGCGTGGCACTCAAGTGCACTGGCAAGCCCACAATACTGGTGGGCCCGAACCGTGGATGTTCAAAGGGCACGATGTAATCGTTCGCAGTCACTTGAGGGTCGTTCGGAAGGTCGTCCACCGTGTTCACCACGGTGAAAATGAAATCCCCACCTTGGCGCAAAATTTCGACCCACTCCGCCCGCGGCCGGGTGGCAAAAATGTTGTCCAAAATTTCCACTGCCTCGGCAGCGTGGGCAGCGCGTGCTCGCAAGTCGGCAAAGCGCGGGTCCGTCGCCAGCTCCGGGTGTCCGAGAACGCGCACGAAATCCGCCCAGTAACGGTCGGGCTGCAACATCCCCAGGCAAATCCACAGTCCGTCTTGGCAACGGTAGTGATTCCAAAGAGGGTTGGCGGCGAACTTTCGCGGTAGCCGCGGAATCGCAAACCCCATCATGGCGCGCGAGGACACCGACAACCCCTGCAGCCAAATCATGCTGCCCAAATGGGAAGCGTCTACCTTTTGGCCAACGCCGTAGCGCTCGCGGGCAATGAGCGCAGCAAGCACGCCGTAGGCAAGCATGATTGCGCCCATTTGATCCGCGATGCCGCCGGCCACTTGTAACGGTGGCATGTCTGGCTCGCCAACCGCATACATGAAACCAGAGCGAGCCAGCCCCATTTGGTCGAACGACGGGTCCCCTGCTTCCGGCCCGCGCTCGCCATAGCCAGTCGCACTCGCGTAAATCAGGCGGGGATTTCGCTTAGCCAGGTCTTCGTATCCAAGCCCCAACCGCTCAGCGACACCCAGACGGAAGTTCTGGATGAACACGTCCGACTTCTCCACCAAGCGGTACACGATTTCTCGCCCCTCCGGTTTCTTCAGGTCGATTGCCATCCCGAGCTTGTTGCGATTGTTGGCCTCGAAGTAAAAGTTCGGCCGGTCGCTC
>FMSI01070270.1_pt1 | contig 13785 bp, 14 predicted proteins | sample 1504471 | NCBI WGS metagenome assembly FMSI01 (sample SAMEA4475357, study PRJEB15587) | soil metagenome | biome: Soil; feature: Field | place: India | collected 2015-03-11 | depth 0 m
GCTGCCCGAAAAACAACTGGGGAAACAGCTGGGGCTAAGGGCGCAGGAAATATTGGTTTTAGTATGACTATTCAGCTAAAGTCAGGTCAGATGGAATGAGTGAGGCATAGTGGATATAAAGCTGGGTTTTCAAGAAACAATTGCTGTTGGAGTGATTGCCTTCGTCATTATAACTCTACTTTTTTACTTTTTTGTTTGGAGTCCAATGTCCGGAAGTCTTAATCAAATTCGTGAGGAGCAGAGAAGCGAGCAACAAAAGGTACAATCTTCTCAGGTTACTTTACAACGACTCGAAGCCTTAAGGAAAGAGGCACCGAAAATTGAAACAGAGATGATTGAGCTTACCCGGCAAATGCCGGACGAATCTGGCATTCCCGATTTAATTATTCAATTGGAAGAGATGGCTAGTCAGGCTGGTCTGAACTTTGTTTCTTTCTCGCCTTCCCCACCATCAGAAGGGCCAACTGGAGAGTACCAATCAATTAAGCTCAATTTTGAGGTTGAAGGTTATTTTAATAAAGCTCGAAGCGATGGTGGTAGCTTGCTTGACTTTCTTTATCGGCTTGAACATTCGCCTCGAGAGATTAAAGTTAACAATGTTTCAATTAGTCCTGGGGCTGGAGGCTTGCCGGCTTTAAAAATGACTTTTCAAGCGGAAACATTTATTTTGCCAGCTGTGGAAGCAACACCTACAGCAGGAACCACTACGCCGACGGCAGGTCAATAGGAGGCTAAATGGCATCTCAGATAGATAAGTTAAAAGAATTTTTTGAGAAGCCTCAAGCCAAATATGCTTTAATTGGAATAGGAGCTTTAATCTTTTTGATAGTAGTGATCTTTCTTGTTGTGGCGATCTTTGGCGGTGGTGGGGAAATTGAAGTTGCAACCCCAACGACTGCTCAAAGTATAGGCTTGACTCTGGAAACAACTGAGACTACTCCAACTTTTGAACCTCTTGATAAGGGTTTAGAAGTTTTTTCAGCCGAAGGATTTAAAGATCCATTTCAGCCATTAATTCTTGAGACTACCGCCGCCGAGGCTACAGTGACGGCTGGTCCTTACCTTAAGTCAATCTCTTTTGGATCTGATGGCCAGCCAGTAGCCGAATTTCTTTACAATGGAGAAACTTACAGCTTGATGGTTGGAGAACAGTTGTCAGATTCGCCTTATATGGTTTTAGAAATCGGTGGCAATTGGGTAAAACTTCTCTATGGCGACGATATTGTAACCCTGAGTATTGGCGAAGCCCACACTGACTTAAACAGAAAGTAATCTCATTTCTAGTTTTAGCTATTAGGCACTTTAGTAGTATTTTTTTGCACAGCATTAATAATTCAGGACCTAATGGCAGTTTATTGATGTGGTTGGCGATTCCTTATAAATTTTACTTATAATTTTTACTTAATCACTTTTAATCAACTCTTCTTTTAAAAAGAAAGTTTAATCCTTTTAATTTTTAAAAGGTTATGGATTCTCGATTCGTTTATATTTAACCCACTTAAATCAAAAAAGTAATCCCAAGTTGAGGGTTGGTTTGACCCAGTTTTTTGAATTTTTTTGAGTTGCGCTTCAGCTATTTATTCAGGATAATTTAGCTATGTCAATTGGAAATTTGAACTGGTTTACAGCAGGCGAGTCTCATGGCCAAGCGATTATGGCTTTTTTTTCCGGTTTGCCTTCTGGATTAAAGATTTCTTTAGAAGAAATCGAGAGCGACCTCAGGCGCCGACAAAAAGGTTATGGACGCGGGAAGCGAATGGAGATTGAACAAGATTGCGCAGAGATTTTAAGTGGATTGAGAGGCAGTGTGACTTTAGGCAGTCCAATTGTGATTAAGATTGAAAATCGAGACTGGCAAAACTGGCAGAAGGAAATGCATCCTTTCGAAGAACCAGAAGGAGAACCGGTTGTTCGGCCTCGCCCTGGTCATGCAGATTTGGCTGGCTTACAAAAGTTTGGTTTTACCGATGTGCGCAATGTTTTAGAAAGGGCTAGCGCCAGGGAAACGGCAGCGCGGGTTGCGGTGGGTTCTCTAGCTCGCCAGTTTTTAGCTAATTTTGGAGTTAGGATTGTAAGTCAGGTTATTAGTATTGGTTCGGTTGATAGTGGGCAGCGAATTACGAGTTTAAAAGATGCCGAAGCGATAGAAGACTCACCTGTTCGTTGCCTGGACAAGAAAGCAGAAAAAGAAATGATGTTGTTAATTGATCAAGCCCGAGAAAAGGGAGATACCTTAGGAGGCGTTTTTGAAGTAGTTGCTTTTGGGGTGGTTCCAGGATTAGGTTCCTATACCACCTGGGAAGAAAGGCTTGACGCTCAGCTTGCTTTTTATTTCCTTTCAATTCCTTCGGTTAAAGGTTTTTCTTTGGGAGAAGCTTTTGAAAATAGTAGGAAGTTTGGTTCTTTGGTGCATGATGAAATCTTTTACGATGAAAATCAAGGGTTTTACCATCAAACTAATAATGCCGGAGGAATTGAGGGCGGTGTAAGCAATGGTGAGGAAATACGGGTTAAAATAGCGGTTAAGCCCATTCCTACCTTAATGAATCCCTTGCGAACGGTTGATGTTATCACCAAGGAAGCGGTTCGTGCTCATCAGGAGCGAGCTGATGTGTGTGCAGTGCCGGCTGCTGCGGTGGTTGGGGAAGCTATGATGGCATTGGTATTGACCCAGTTTTACCGACAAAAGTTTGGCGGAGACTCTATCTCTGATGCCTTGCAGGCTTTTGAGAAGTATCTTTCCCGGATTAATTGGAGAAGATGAAGTTAGTTCTGATTGGTTTTATGGGAAGCGGGAAATCGACTGTTGGAAAGGAGCTTGCCAGTCGTTTAGGGCTTGATTTTTTCGATACTGATGAGCTTGTTCAGCGGAAAGCCCACCTCAAGGTTTCAGAAATTTTTAAAACTAAAGGAGAATCTTTTTTTCGGCAGTTGGAAAAAGAGATAATTCAGAATCTTACCAATAAGAACAACTGTGTTATTGCAGCTGGCGGTGGAGCAGTTTTAAAGAAAACCAATGTTTTCAATTTAAAGAAAGGCGGGGTCGTTATTTATCTTAAAGTGCCTTTAAAGATTTTGAAGGAAAGATTAGCTGAAGTCTCAGACCGCCCTCTTTTAGAAGGTTTGAATTCCCGAACCAAAACGATTGAAAAAATATTTGCCAGCCGTCGGAATCTTTATGAAAAATCAGCAGATTTTATAGTTGATTGCGGGGAAAGAACGCCTGAAGAAATTGTTAAGGAGATTATTAATAAAATGGCTTATCAACCAAAAATTCTTAAAACTAACTTTAGCCGGGGAAAAACTGAGATTATAATCGGAAATGAAGTTTTTACTCGGTTTCCTCTCTGGTGGAAGTGGGAAGGAAAAAAAGTTGCTTTAATAACACATACTTTTTTAGCTCGTCGGTTTTTTGATGTAATTGAAAGTGGTTTGAAGTCTTTTAAATGTCAAGTCGAGGTTGTAACTATTCCTTCAGGAGAGAAGAGTAAGAGTTTAAAAACAGTTGAAAAGATTTATAGTTTGCTTTTTCAGAAAGAGTTTTTACGCTCAGACTTCGTTTTGGCTTTGGGCGGTGGAGTTGTAGGTGACGTAGCTGGTTTTGTGGCTGCTACTTATATGCGTGGTCTGAACTTAATACAGATTCCTACAACTTTACTTTCTCAAGTGGACAGCAGTATAGGCGGTAAGACTGGAGTAAATGTACCTTATGGAAAAAATTTAATTGGCAGCTTCTATCAACCCACCTTAACCCTGATTGATTTGGATTTTTTAAAAACTTTGCCTAAAAAAGAGATTTCTAATGGTCTGGCCGAAATTATTAAAATGGCTTTCCTTTTTTCTCCTTCTCTGGTGAAAACCTTGGAGAACCGAATTGAGGAGGTTTTAAAGTTAAATCCGGAAATCTGGCAAGAAGTTGTTAGTGAAGTGGTTTCGTATAAGCTGAAAGTGGCAAAAGAAGACGAGATAGAAACTAAAGGGCTGCGTTCTTTTTTAAACTACGGCCACACTGTGGGGCATGCATTGGAAAAGTTAGCTTTTTACCAAGGTATTTCACACGGAGAAGCAGTGGCGATGGGAATGATGCTGGAAGCCCAAATTTCAGTGAGAAAAGGTTTTTCTTCAAAGAATATTTTAGAAAGGCAAAAAAATCTTTTAAAGCGAGCTGGTTTGCCAGTTAATATTCCGGATGAATACCGACAAGAGCTGGTTAAAGCGATGTTGCTTGATAAAAAGAGGGAATCAGAGGAGATTAAGATGGTTGGCGTTAAAGAGATTGGGAAACCGTTTTTGTTTGCGCTAACCCCAGCTGAACTTGAAAAGATTTTACAGAATTTGGGAGTTAAATAAAAATTGATTTTTACTAAATTACTAAAAAGGGGGTAAGCTATGGTTTGCTTAATTCATGGTCCTAATTTAAATCTGCTAGGCTTTCGGGATAGAGAAGTTTATGGAAGTAAGAAGTTAGATGAAATTAACGATGAGATAAAGAAAAAAGCTCAAGATTTAGGTTTAGAGATTGAAATATTCCAGTCAAATTCAGAGGGGGAAATTATTAACTTAATCCAACAGGCCCGGGAGAAGGCAAAAATAATAATAATAAATCCTGGAGCTTATACCCACTATAGCCTGGCTATACGAGATGCTCTGGCTGATGTTGGTTTGCCAGTAATCGAAGTTCATCTTTCAAATATTTACTCTCGGGAGGATTTTCGCCATTTTTCCTGTATTGCGCCGGTGGCTTGGGGACAGATAAGCGGTTTCGGAGCTCATAGTTATTTGCTGGCTTTAGAAGCAGCTAAGGCTTACCTTGAGGGCGAAGTTGAGATTTGAAGAACGCTGGCAAAAATTACTCCCAGTTTTTTCAAAAAAGAAGGTTGAGGGAGTTTTAATTTCTTCACTTTCTAACGTAAAGTATTTATCCGGATTTTCCGGGAGTTTTGCTTATCTTCTAATCACACCGGGAAGACGTTGTTTCTTTACAGATTGCCGATATGCTGAAGAAGCGAGTAAACTTGAAAAACACTACGAGATAGTGGTTGTTAAGGACTCTTTCTTAAAAGAATTCTTAAAATTTTTAAAGGGAAGCAATTTAAAATCGTTGGGGTTTGAAGCGAATAGTTTGTCAGTTAATTTTTATCAAAAGTTAAAGAAAAATTTGAAGTGTACGCTCACTCCTTTAGACTTGAGTTTTTTGAGAGTAATAAAAGATGAAAGCGAAATATTAGCAATAAAGAAAGCGATAAAAATAGCAATAAAAGCTTTTTTAAAACTTCTATCAATGGTTAAGCCAGGGGTAAGGGAGAGAGATTTGGCAGTAGAGTTAGAGTATCTGTTAAGAAGTGGTGGCTCAGAGGAGCTGCCGTTTCTTCCAATTATTGCTTCTGGCCCGAACAGCAGTCGCCCACACGCCAAAGCGGGAATGAGAAGAATTGTAGCCGGGGATTTGATTAAAATTGATTGGGGAGCTCGAAAAAATGGTTACTGCTGTGATTTGACGAGAATGGTTCATCTTGGAGCAGTTAGCGAAGAAGAAAACCAGGCATTCCGCTTGGTGACCAAAGCGAGAGAGCTTGCTCTTTCATCGCTTTCAGATTCTTTAAAAGCGAAAGAGGTTGACAAGAGGGCTCGTGATTTTTTTAAGAAAAAAGGAGTGCTTTCTTTGTTTGGCCATGGTTTGGGACATGGGATTGGTTTGGAAGTGCACGAAGCCCCTATTTTAAATCAAGAAAGTCAGGACTTGCTTTGCGAAGGAATGGTCTTTACTTGTGAACCAGGACTTTACTACCCAAAAAGATTTGGTATTCGACTTGAAGACGATATCTGGCTTCATTCTGGTCAGGCGGAAGTTCTATCATCTTCTCTTTCCCTTGATTGGTTTGTGGTTTAATTTTTTGTACTGATTTTGCTTTAAGTCGGTTTTTCAAGTAAAATTTAGCGGAATATTTTCGAGGTGATTAAGTTGGTATCAAGCAATAATTTTCAAAATGGAATATCAATTGAGGTTGATGGTGAAGTTTTTATCATAGTTGACTTTCAACATGTCAAACCGGGCAAAGGTCAAGCTTTTGTTCGAACTAAGCTTAAAAATCTAAGAACCGGGAATCTCATCGCCCGGAACTTTCGGGCTGATGAGGATGTCAAGGAAGCTTATCTTGAGCGAAGGGAAGTTGAATATTTATATAACGACGGCGATAACTTTTACTTTATGGACACCCAGAATTTTGAGCAAATTTCCTTTTCTAAACAAGAGGTAGAGAACGCGCTACCTTATTTAAAAGAAAACATGGTTATCGTAGTTATTTTCTATCAAAATAAACCATTATCGGTTGAGCCACCCATCTTTGTCGAGTTGGAAGTAACTGAAACTGAACCGGGGGTAAAAGGCGATACCGCCTCAGGAGGAACAAAACCAGCTCGTCTGGAAACTGGCTTGGTTTTGCAGGTTCCACTTTTTGTAGAAAAAGGAGACAAAGTCAAAGTGGATACTCGAGATGGAAAGTATGTGAGTCGGGTTTGAAATGGATGTAAGACCAGTTAAAATAACTGATACTACTCTCCGTGACGCTCATCAGTCTCTCTGGGCTACTAGAATGCTGACTGAGGACATGATTCCCATTTTAAGCAAGATCGATAAAGTTGGCTTTTTTTCAGTTGAGATGTGGGGCGGGGCAACTTTTGACGTTCCTCTTAGATATTTAGATGAAAATCCTTGGGATCGTTTGCGGGTTATCAAAAAATACTTAAAGGAAACACCTTGCCAAATGCTTCTGCGGGGACAAAATTTGGTTGGGTACTGGCACTATCCAGATGATATTGTTTTTCGGTTTGTTAAAAAAGCCAAGGAGAATGGGATTGATATTTTCCGGATTTTCGATGCTTTAAATGACGTAAGAAACTTGGAAACATCCATTAAGGCTGTTAAGGAAGTAGGTGGCTGGGCGGAAGGGGCAGTTGTTTATACCATTAGCCCGGTTCATACTCTAGAACATTATGTGGACACTGCTAACAAACTTGTTAAATTAGGAGTGGATTCTCTTTGCATTAAGGATATGGCGGGTTTACTTACTCCTTACCGCACTGAGCAGCTGATAAAACGGTTGAAAAAAGAGTTTTCTGTTCCAATCCATCTTCATTGTCATTATGTTGGCGGAATGGCTCCAATGAATTATTTAAAGGGAATTGAGGCTGGAGTTGATATTATTGATACAGCGACTTTCCCTCTGGCTTTTGCCAATTCGCAGCCACCAACTGAAATGATTGTAGCTGCTTTAAAAGATACCACTTATGACACTGGGCTTGATCTGGAGCTGTTATATGAAATTGCCGAATACTTTGAAGAGGTGCGGATAAAGAGGGGCTGGGAGAGAGGAATTACTTCGCTAGTTCATATGAAGATCTTTTCTCATCAGGTACCTGGGGGAATGACTTCTAATCTTTATGTTCAGCTTGAGCAGCAAAACGCGGTTGACCGCTTACCTGAAGTCCTGGATGAAATACCTCGAGTTCGAGCTGAAGTTGGTTATCCGCCACTGGTTACGCCACTCTCTCAGATTGTTGGTACTCAGGCAGTTTTAAATGTGTTGTCTGGCAAGAGGTGGTCAATAGTTCCAAGGGAAATGAAGGACTATTTAAAGGGACTTTACGGGAGGCCTCCTGGACCACTGGATTCAGAAATTCAAAATAAAGTGTTGGCTGGTGAAGAGCCAATAACTGTTAGACCTGCTGACCTAATAACGAAAACTTATGAAGATTATGCTAAGGAAATTGGCGATTTAGCTCGCACCGAGGAAGATGTTTTAAGTTATGCCCTTTTTCCTGCGGAAACCCGGGCTTATCTTGAAAGACATAAAGAAGGATTGGAAAAAACAGTTTTTGCTATTGGCGATAAAGGATGGGAGGTGGTTGGAATGAAAGTTGAAGAAATAAAGGAGTTAATTGAAACCTTGAATCAGAGTGAGGTTAGTGAACTAATTTTAGAAAAAGATGGTGTCAAAGTGACTTTGCGGAAAATGGGGGCTGAAGTTGCTTCGTTGACTGAAACCAAGCGAGGGAGAGAGCCGCTGGCAGAAATCTCAAAGCCAGAAGAAAAAAAGGAAGAATTGGTTTGCCCTGATGGCTGGAAAGAGATAAAGTCGCCAATGGTTGGCACTTTTTATCGTGCTCCTGCTCCTGATGCGCCTCCTTATGTTGAAGAAGGCGATTTAGTTGAGCCAGGCCAGACCCTTTGTGTCCTGGAGGCTATGAAGCTCTTTAATGAGCTGACTGCTGAAGAAAGGGGAATAATACGTAAAATCTGCGTTGAAAATAATCAGCCAGTTGAGTATGGGCAAACGTTATTCTTGATTGAGCCAGTTGGGGAAAACGAAAACTAAATGTTCAAAAAAGTTTTAATTGCCAATCGCGGTGAAATTGCCGTCAGGGTTATTCGAGCTTGTCGGGAGCTAAACATTTCTACGGTTGCTGTCTATTCACAAGCTGACCGGGACGCTTTACATGTTAAACTTGCTGATGAGGCTATTTGTATTGGTCCGCCTCTAGCTTTAGAGAGTTACCTTAGTGGACCGTCAATTATTAGTGCAGCGGAAATAACAGGAGCTGAAGCTGTTCATCCTGGATATGGCTTTTTAGCTGAAAACACTTCTTTTGTTGAGATGTGTGAAGCGGTTGGTTTAGTTTTCATTGGGCCGGGCGCTGAATCTATGCAACTTTTGGGGGATAAAGCAAAAGCTAAGGAATTGATAAAAAAAGCTGGTTTGCCAGTTATTCCAGGTTCTGAAGGGGTGATAAAGGACGAAAAAGAAGCTTTGCAAATTGCTGGAGAAATTGGCTTTCCTGTGATTGTTAAAGCAGCAGCTGGTGGTGGAGGCAAAGGAATGCGGATTGTTCAGAGCGAAGAAGAACTTTTGAGTCAGCTTCAGTTAGCACGCACTGAAGCTAATTCAGCTTTTGGTGATGGCTCAATTTACATGGAAAAATATCTTGAAGAGCCAAAACATATTGAAGTTCAAGTTCTAGCTGACCAGCATGGAAATGTTATTCATTTAGGAGAAAGAGATTGCTCTATTCAGAGGAGGCATCAGAAGCTTATTGAAGAAGCGCCGAGTCCAGCTTTGAATTCTGAAACAAGGGCTAAAGTTGGCGAGATGGCAGTTAAAGCTGCTCGGGCTGCAAATTACTTAAATGCTGGAACCTTTGAATTTTTAATGGATAAAGAGGGTAATTTTTATTTTATGGAAGCTAATACACGCTTGCAGGTTGAACATCCGGTAACTGAGATGGTGACCGGCATTGACATTGTTAAAGCTCAAATTTTGATTGCTGCTGGTGAGAAAATACCTGTCAAGCAAGAAGAAATAGAATGGAGGGGCCACTCTATTGAGTTTCGGATTAACGCCGAAGACCCTAACAACAACTTTCTTCCTCGGGCAGGAAAAATAACTAATCTTTGCTTGCCGGGGGGAATGGGCGTGCGAGTGGATGCAGGTATTTATCAAGGCTGGAATGTTCCACCATATTACGACTCTCTATTAGCAAAGCTTATTGTTTGGGGTAAGGACCGCGAGGAAGCAATTAGAAGAGGAAAACGAGCTCTTAAAGAGTTTGTAATCGATGGAGTTCCAACTACTATACCTTTTCATTTGCAAGTATTAAATAATGCTTTCTATTTGCGGGGGGAAGTTTATACTAATTTTTTAGCCAGGAGAATTTTAAATGAGTAAAAAGAATTAAATGAGTAAAGAGAACAAACAATCCTCAAGTAAAATAACTATTACTGAAACTGCTTTGATTTCTTTGATAATAAAAGCAATTTCTGAAGTTGAGCTGGTAAAAGCTCCCTCTCGTCTTAGCGCTTCGCGTCAGATAAAATTAGGTTTTAAGCCGGGAGAAAAAAAAGCTGAAGTCTTTCTTCGTCTGGCTTTTTCTCCAGCCAAGCCCCTTATCGAGACGGCTAGGGCAGTTCAAGAAAAAGTTCGAGATGTTTTAGTGACGACTGCTGGCTTTAAAGTGGAAAAAATTGAAATTGAAATCACTCACCTTTTCGAGTAAATGAAGGGCCGGTCTAAAGAAAGAAAAATTGCTTTTGAGATATTATTTGAGCATGACTTAAATAGAAAGTCAGTTAAGGAAATTTTATCCTTGCGAGAAGAGGCTGGTTTAGCTTTGCCCTCGACTTTTGGAGAAAGCCTAATTCAGGGAGTAGTCGCCAATCAATCCCATCTTGATAGTCTCATCAGTAAATATGCGGAGAACTGGCGATTAGAAAGAATGCCTTACAGTGACCGAACTATTTTGCGCCTTGCCCTTTTTGAAATTTTTTATCTTCCCGAAATACCAATTGGTGTCTCCATTAACGAAGCAGTGGAGTTAGCAAAAACTTATGGAACTGAGGATTCAAGTCGTTTTATTAATGGTCTTCTTGGAAGGGCTGTTCGAGATTACTTTCCGGAAACAAAGGATGAAAACCGAAACGATTGATTTAACCTAATCAATGGTCTATATTATCAAAGTGGGTGATTACTATGTCTGAAACTAAGATGAACTTTGAGAAAGCTCTTAAAAGATTAAAGCAAATTTCCGAAGAGATTGTCAGAGATGAGACTACTCTGGAAAGGTCGCAAGAACTTCTCGAAGAAAGTGAAACTCTAATAGAGTTTTGTCGGGAAAAGATTGGTGAGCTTCACTTGTTGGAGGAGAACGAGATTGAGCCACTTGATGATGCTGGAGACTGATTTTAAGACTGATTTAGAATTATTTGAAGCTTACTTAAGAAAACTTTTAAAAGAAAGATATGAAGAAAAAATTCCTCATGAATTATCTCGAGCAATTGTTTACACTCTCACTGCTCCAGCCAAGCGAATACGCCCGTTATTAATATTAAAATCAGCTTCACTTTTTGCTCTTTCTGAGGAGGAAATCCTCCCTCTGGCTGCAGCGGTCGAATTCATTCATACTTACTCGCTCATTCATGATGACCTTCCGGCTTTAGATAATGATGATTTGCGTCGGGGTCAGCCCACTTGCCATAAAGCCTTTGGAGAGGCGATAGCAATTTTAACTGGTGATGCTTTATTTGCCGAAGGTTATTTTCTTATTGCTGCCGAACTAAAAGCCAAAGATGGTTTGGTAAGAAAAGTTCTTAAAGAATTAAGTGAATCTACTGGAGCTTGCGGAATGGTTGGTGGCCAAACCGTTGATATTCTCTCAGAAGGCAAGAAGGTTTCTAAGGAAACCTTAGAGTTCATTCACCTTAATAAAACTGCTCAGCTTTTTCGATTTTGCTTGAGGGCGCCGGCAATTTTAGCCGAAGCTTCACCTGCAGAACTGGAAGCAGTTACTAAATTTGGGCTGAATTTTGGTCTGGCTTTTCAAATAATTGATGATTTATTGGACGAAACTCTCCCAACGGAAGAAATAGGCAAGCCAGCCGGTAGCGATCGGAAGAAGCAAAAAGCGACTTACCCTTTGCTTTACGGAGTTGAGGAGTCTCGCTTGAGAGCAAAGGAGCTAATAGATAAGGCTAAGGAGAAAATAAGGTATCAATTTGGCGAGAATGCTGAACCATTGGAAAAGCTGGCTGATTATATTTTGGAGAGGTCTAATTAAGTTGGAACCCAAGGTTTTAAATAGGATTAACTCCCCAAATGATTTAAAGGAACTTAGCAAAACAGAACTTTACGAATTGGCATCAGAGATTCGTGAATATTTAATTGAAGTGGTTAGCCGTTGCGGTGGCCACCTGGCTCCTAACCTTGGAGTGGTAGAGCTAACCATTGGTTTGCATTTAGCTCTTGATAGCCCAAAAGACAAAATAATTTTTGATGTTGGGCATCAAAGTTATGTTCACAAAATTTTGACGGGAAGAAGAGATAAGTTTGAAACTTTAAGGCAGTTTGGTGGCCTAAGTGGTTTCCCTCGGCGAGAAGAAAGTGAACACGATGTTTTCAACACCGGACATGCTTCAAACTCAATAAGTGTGGCTTTAGGTCTGGCTCAGGCAAGAGATTTGAAAGGCGGTGACGAGACTATTGTTGCTGTTATTGGAGATGGAGCCTTGACTGGTGGGATGGCTTTTGAAGCTTTAAATCAAGCTGGGCATCTTAAATCAAGCTTGATAGTTGTTTTAAACGATAATGAGATGTCAATTGCTCAAAATGTTGGCGCTCTTTCTTCTTATCTTTCTCGCATCCGACTCGACCCTACTTATAACAAGATAAGGAAGGATTTGGAAGAGACATTTAGAAAAATACCAGGAATAGGCGAGAAGCTTGTTTTTTGGGGAGAACATATTAAAGAAAGCATCAAACAGTTTTTTGTTCCAGGAATGCTCTTTGAAGAGTTAGGCTTTAAATACATTGGCCCTATCGATGGTCACAATATTGAAAGAGTAGCTACTTCCATTTCGCTGGCTAAAAAAATTAAGGGCCCAGTTTTAATCCATACTCTAACTAAAAAAGGCAAGGGCTTTCCCCCGGCTGAGGAAGGACCAGAAAAATTCCATGGCATTTCTCCAGAACCTAAAACGGGGGAAAAAGAGTGTTACTCCTCTAATTTAACCTACACTGAGGTTTTTGGTCAATCTCTGGTGGAGCTAGCGGAAAAAAATGAAAAAATTATTGGCATTACTGCTGCGATGCCCAGTGGAACAGGCTTGAATTTTTTGGCTCAGCGCTTTCCCGAACGGTTTTTTGATGTTGGTATTGCTGAACAGCATGCAGTAACTTTCGCTGCCGGTTTGGCATTAGAGGGATTCATTCCCGTTGTAGCTATTTACTCTAGTTTTCTACAGCGGGCTTATGATCAAATTATTGAAGATGTGGCTTTACAAAACTTACATGTTGTCTTTGCTATTGACCGAAGTGGGTTGGTTGGTGAAGACGGACCTACCCACCACGGAGTTTTTGATTTAAGTTATCTAAGAGCGGTACCAAATATGGTGGTGGCGGCTCCAAAAGATGAGAACGAACTTCGGCACCTTCTTTATACAGCTGTTGAACATAGCGGCCCATTTGCCCTTCGCTATCCTCGAGGTTCTGGTTGGGGAAAAGTTGAACTTAAACCTTTCAAGAAACTCCCCATTGGAAAATGGGAAGTTTTGCAATCGGGAGAAAGAATTGCTTTACTGGCTTGCGGCCGGATGGTAAAAACAGCTTTAGAAGTGAGTACACTTTTAAAGAAAGACCGTTTGACCCCTACCGTAGTTAATGCTCGCTTTATTAAGCCCCTTGACCTTGAAATGCTGAAAAATATTGTTGAGAAGCATGAGTTAATAATTACTCTGGAAGAAAATGTCTTAGCTGGTGGTTTTGGTTCGGCAGTGGGAGAGGAACTAAATAGACTTAACAATCTTACTAGGATTCTTATGTATGGTTTACCTGATAAGTTTGTTCCTCATGGAAAAGTAGAAGAGCTGTTTGATTATGTAAAATTGACCCCTTCAATTGTTGCTGAAGAAATAAAAAAATTTGTTTTTGCAGAGAACAATAAAATCTCCAGAAACGGTTACACCCGAATTAAAAAATTTTTAAGTGCGGCTAAATGGCTGGGAAGCCGTTAAAAAAAGACAAAAAACGCCTTGACCAATTACTGGTAGAAAAAGGATTAGTGGATTCGCGGGAAAAAGCCAGGCGGTTGATTATGGAAGGTAAAGTGTTGGTTAACGAGGAAAGAGTTTTTAAACCTGGAGCTTTTATAAACTCTGATTTGCCATTACGTCTATTACACCCTCCTCGCTTTGTTTCTCGGGGAGGAGAAAAATTGGACTTCGCTATTGATTATTTTGGG
>FMSI01088646.1_pt1 | contig 13780 bp, 9 predicted proteins | sample 1504471 | NCBI WGS metagenome assembly FMSI01 (sample SAMEA4475357, study PRJEB15587) | soil metagenome | biome: Soil; feature: Field | place: India | collected 2015-03-11 | depth 0 m
AGGTTCTAATACAGAATTGGGTAAGATTGCAAAGAATATCTTTGAAACAGAATCTTCAAAAGCACCCATACAGGAGAAGATAGAAGGTTTCACCAAAGCAATAGCGCTCATGGTTCTTGCCTCCTCACTGATAATTTTCTTAAGTGGATTACTGCTGGGGGAAAGTCTTAAGACGATGTTTCTCACCTCGATAGCCGTTGCTGTTGCTGCGATACCTGAAGGTTTACCGATAGTGGTTACCATTGCAATGGCTGTGGGTGTCGCAAGGATGGCAAAACAGAATGCTATTGTAAGAAAATTAGTGGCAGTGGAAACTTTGGGCAGCACAACGGTCATCGGCTCTGATAAGACAGGCACCTTAACCAAAAATGAGATGACGGTGAAAAAAATCTTTGTCGATAATAAAATTTTAGAGGTGGAAGGGGTTGGATATAATCCTGAAGGGGAAATCAAAGGGATAAAAAAAGATGATATAGGTGTTCAAAAAGACAACCTATACTTTACACTTCTCATCGGAGCATTGTGCAACGAATCGAGTATCTATATCGAAGATGGTTCATACAAGATAAGTGGAGATCCAACGGAAGCAGCACTTCTAACCTCAGCCATGAAAGGCGGTATCGATCCCGACAAATCTAAATCGGACTACCCCCAACTAAGCATCATCCCTTTTGAATCGGAAAGAGGATATATGCTCACGATCCACAAAGGGAAAAGTAAAAATTATCTATTCATAAAAGGTGCAGTGGAAAAGATAATAAATTTGTGCAGTTTTCAAGATGAATCTGAGAAAAATAAGGTACTCCAAATAGCAGAAGATTTTGCCTCTGAAGGGATGAGAGTTTTAGGATTCGCCTACTCAGAGATCCCCGAAGATATAACAAAGATCACTTGTAAGGATCTCGAGAGCTGCGATATCGTCAAAAACCTCACCTTCACAGGTCTACAAGCGATGATAGATCCACCAAGACCAGAGGTAATAGAAGCTATAAAGGGTTGTAAATCCTCAGGTATCAGAGTAGTAATGATCACAGGGGATCATGCTCTCACTGCCAAGGCCATTGCCCACAAAATAGGCATAGAATCTGAAAAGGTACTCACTGGTAAACAGATAGAAACCCTAAATGATGATCAATTATTGGAAGAGGTAAAATACACAAATGTATATGCAAGGGTAACACCAGAGCACAAACTAAGGATCGTAAACCTCCTAAAAAAATTAGGACACATAGTGGCAGTAACAGGTGATGGTGTAAATGATGCTCCAGCATTAAAATCAGCCCACATAGGCGTAGCCATGGGTAGATCGGGGACAGATGTGGCAAAAGAGGCAGCAGATATGGTTCTCACCGATGACAACTTTGCCACCATTTACAAAGCTGTAAAAGAGGGGAGAATAGTATTTGACAATATCAGAAAAGTCACATTCTTCCTTATCCCCACTGGTGTAGCATCCATTTTATCGGTAATCGGCACTATGTTTTTGGGACTACCTATACCTTTTGTCCCTGCTCAACTATTATGGATAAATATAGTGACAAACGGACTTCAGGATGTCTCATTGGCATTTGAGCCGGGAGAAAAGGATATCGAAAAAAGACCACCTCGGGACCCAAAGGAACCAATCATGTCCAGACTGTTGATAGAGAGAACCATTATTATTGGAATTTTGATAGCGATAGGAGTCTTATACATATTCTACAATGAGATGAAAAATGGTGCCACCCTTGAAAAAGCCCGCACTATGGCAATGACAACAATGGTATTCTTTCAATTTTTTCAGGCAATAAACTCAAGATCTGAAACAATGTCTATCTTCACCATAAGCCCCTTCAGCAACAAATTCTTACTTTTTAGCCTCATCGCAGCAACTTTAGCCCAAATAGCAGTGATACATATCGAACAGTTGAGATGGATATTCCGCACAGAACCGATCACACTTGGAGAATGGATGAAGATCATCATTGTATCCCTGTCAGTGGTAGCTGTTGTGGAGGTGGATAAATTTATGAGAAAGAATTATGGTAAAAAATATGGATGAACACTTTTTGTTTCCAAATATCCTTGATAATTTATTAAAAATACCTTAACATTTATTAGCATCTATTTGTGTTGATTTTCTAAAACTATAACATGGAGCAAGCAATGAGAAAAGATTGCTTAATAATTTTAGTTTTAATCCTCATTTTCAGTAATTTTCATGCTTATGGATTTCAAAACACTCCTATACTCAAGATAGAAACAGAAATGCACACTGCTTCGATAAATAAGATTCTGGTAGATAGAGATGAAAAGTATATAATAACGGCATCATCCGACAAAACAATAAAGATATGGGACTTGAAAAATTTAAGCCTTCTAAGGACATTAAGACCTCCAATTGGTAATCAAAATGAAGGTGTGATCCGTTCTTTAGCTATATCTCCAGATGGTATGTATTTAGCAGCAGGGGGGAATACTAAATTTACCAATGAAGATAACTATTTAGTGTTCATTTTTAATTTTTACACTGGAGAAATAACTCATACCATCAAACATCTACCAAACTCTATATCATCTCTATCCTACTCGAAAGATGGGAAATATTTGGCGGTAGGGATGCACGGAAATGAGGGTATTGTAATCTATGATACTCAGAATGGATACAATCGTGTTTTTGTAGATAAAGATTACTCTGGTTCAGTATCAGATTTAGATTTTAGTATGAATGGACAACTTGTTGCTGGTTCTTACGATAGGTATATCAGGTTATATGACAATGATTTCAAATTATTGGTAAAGAAAAAACCAATTTCAGAAGGTGAACCCCATTCTGTAAGATTCTCTCCAAATGGTGATAGAATAGCAGTGGGCTTTAATGGTAGTAATAAAATAGATGTTTTACAAAGTAAAGACCTCTCATATCTATACTCTCCCGATTCATCTTATTTGAATAAATACGGTTTATACACTGTTGCTTGGTCACATGACTCAAATTTTTTATATGCAGGTGGAAAATCGAGTACGGGAGGAAAATCTTTTCCTATAAGAAAATGGACTGCGGGAGGAAGAGGAAACTTTAGAGATCTACCCGCAGCATACAATACAATATTTCAAATTGTGCCTTTAAAAAATGGTGATATTTTATACTGCTCCTTTGAACCAAGTTTTGGAGTGTTTGATAAAAATGACAATAAAGTATTTTCAAAAGAACCAGAAGTATTCGATTTTCGTGGAAAAAGTGAAAACTTTCTCATATCCGATGATGGATTTACAATTCATTTCAGCACCGATCCATACGACAACTCATTTTTAACATTCTCCATACATGAAAAATTACTCAAAAAAGCAGGTTTTTTCGATGCATTCAAACTCAACAAACCGAAAACAACAGCTTTTGGAATAAATATAACAGACTGGCAAAATTCAGAAAACCCCAAATTAAACGGCAAACCACTCCCTTTATCAAACAGAGAAGTTTCGAGAAGCGTAGCAATTTCTCCTGATAACAAAGGTTTTTTGATGGGGACAAACTGGTCCTTGAGGTATTTTGATAAAAATGGTCGAATTATTTGGTCCACACCATTACCCACCGTGGTTTGGCAAGTTAACATTTCAAAGGATGCAAAATTAGGGGTAGCATTTTTGGGTGATGGGACAATAAGATGGTTCGGAATGGAAGATGGAAGAGAACTTTTGACACTCTTTGTCCACAAGGACAAGAAAAGATGGGTTTTGTGGACACCAAAAGGGTATTACAACTCATCCCCTGGTGGTGAAAGCCTCATCGGTTGGCATATAAATAATGGTATTGATAAAACAGCATCTTTTTACCCTGTTTCAAAATTTAGGGAAAAGTTTTATAAACCAGAGATCGCATACCATGTTTTGACATTCCGCGATGAAGCAAAAGCGATCGCTGCTTTAAGTCCAAATTTAGACACAAAATCGGAACCTGATATAGAAAAGATTTTACCACCCTCTATAACTATTTTATACCCTCTTGATGGTTCTAATGTAAAGGATAAAGAACTAACTGTGAAATTTTCTCTAAAAAATCCATCCAAAGATCCAATACAATCCATAAAGGTTTTAATAGATGGCAGACCTATTTCCCAATTTAGAGGGATAAGTTTAGTAGAGAAACAATCCATCCCTGGCGAAACGGTATTACAAGAACTGAAAATAACTGTGCCAGAGAGAGATTTTGAACTAACCCTTTTAGCGGAAAATAGAAACTCCACCAGCGAACCCTCTACAGTCAGATTGAAATGGGATGGGAAAAAAGAGGAGTTTATCGTCAAACCGAACCTTTATATACTCTCAATCGGAGTAAGTAATTACAACGATCAATCCCTTAAATTGACTTATGCGCACAAGGATGCCGATGATTTTGTAAAACATATGATAAATCAGAAAGGGAAGATTTATAATGATGTGAAAGTAAAATTGCTCCTAAATGAAAAAGCTACGAAAGATGAGATATTGGACGGGCTTGATTGGATACAAAAGGAAGCAACGCACAAAGATGTAGCTATCATCTTCTTGGCAGGACATGGGGTAACTGACCATAATAATTTTTACTATTTCTTACCACAAAACGCAGATCTTGAAAAACTTAAACGAACAGGGATCCCATACTCAGATATAAAAAATACTGTCTCATCGATAGCAGGAAAAGTTGTTATGTTTGTAGATACTTGCCATTCTGGAGGAGTTATGGGCAAGAGGGGTTCTACAGATATCACAAACATTATAAACGATTTAACCAGTGCCGAAAATGGGGTTGTGGTCTTTGCATCTTCAACGGGAAGGCAGTTTTCCTATGAAGACCCATCTTGGGGTAATGGTGCTTTCACAAAGGCAATATTAGAAGGGGTAAATGGAAAAGCAGATTTTCTTGGTAAAGGGAAAATAACTATAAATATGCTCGATGCTTACATCGCTGAAAGGGTAAAGGAACTCACTACTGGAAAACAGACGCCTGTGACGATGAAGCCAAACACCGTTCCCGACTTCCCAATTGCAGTTAAATGATTTTTTGGGGTACAAACAGTAGATTACCCTGCATACCTCTTCACCATGTCGATGACATATTCCACTTCAGCATCTGTCATACCGGGCCAGATGGGAAGAGATAGCGCAGATTCAAATACCCTATTTGCCACAGGGTAATCTGAATCGATATATCCAAAATTGGTTTTGTAATATGGGTGTTTATGAACGGGTATAAAATGCACAGATGTACCGATACCAGATTCTTTTAGTTTATCAATGAGTTCATTCCTATTTTTTACTTTTATTACAAATAGATGCCACGCTGAAATCCTATCATTTTTCACCACAGGTAAAGCTATTCTATCATCACCAGAAAACCCTTCTATATACTTCTTGGCTATCTTTTCCCTTTCGTTCCGCATCCAATCCGATTTCTTTAGTTGAGCAAGCCCCAATGCAGCATTTATATCGGTGGAATTGTACTTTAGTCCATTATCCACAACTTCGTAATACCAACTCCCCTTCATCGTATATCTATCCCAGGCATCCCTATTAATTCCGTGAAGACGATTTATCTTTATAGACCTTAGATAATCTTCATTATCCGTTGTGACCGCCCCACCCTCACCCATTGCCAATGTCTTTGTGGCATAGAAACTAAAACATGTCATATCCCCAATAGTACCAACAGGTTTCCCTTTATAGTATGCTGGAAATGAATGGGCTGCATCCTCTATCACTTTTAGATTGTATCTTCTTGCAATCGATAGTATCTCATCCATATCACAAGGCTGCCCTGCAAAGTGAACTGGTATAATCGCTTTCGTTTTCTCAGTGATCAGAGGTTCAAGCTTGTTAACATCCATCAGCATCGTATCGTATTCTATATCGCAGAGCACAGGTTTTGCATTGAAATATGTCACCACCTCTGCCGTTGCTATAAAAGTATTGGTGGGTAAAATCACCTCATCACCAGCTTTTAACCCGATCGCCTTTAGTGCTAAATGAAGTGCCGCAGTGCAAGAATTTACCACCAGCGTTCTTATCTTTCTTTCGCTAACTTTGTTTATAAATTCAGAAAACTCATTCTCAAACTTTAGAACCTTAGGTCCCATTGTTATCCAACCAGATTTAAGAGCATCTACAACTAAATTTATCTCATCCTCTGTTATGTGTGCCTTATGAAAAGGTATGTTCATATTCTAACTCCTATTTTTTATTACAAACTCTGCAATCCTTTTTGCCTCTTTCTCCGTTATCTTTTCATGAGTCGGCAGATTAATGATCTTTTTGGATATATCTTCTGCAATTGGGCAATCCCCTCTCTTGTAAAATACCTTTTCCCATCCTGTTAAATTCGGATGCAGTGGAGATAAGAACCAGTCACCCAATTCCACTTTTTTCTCTTTGGCTTTGACCAAGATTTCATTTTTATTGTTTACCAATAATGGAAATCTCAAAAACACTACATCGCTTTTTTCGTATTGTAATCTTTGAAATTCAGCGGGGAAATAGCTTTGGTATATGCTTGCTATCTTTTTTCTATGTCTGATTACATCATCTTTCTGCATCAGTTTCTTAAACAGTAAGCGCTCCCGGCTAATCGCCATCCTCTTTTCAAAATCGTCCGGTTTTTCATACTCCAATTCATCATCAGAAGATGACCCCACCGCCACACCAAAAGATGACAACTTACGATATGTGGATTGGGCAACCCAAAATAGTTTTGGGGTGAGAAATTTATCGAAAATATTGTATTGAATATCTAATAACATCTCCTCTTTTTTGTGGGGGAAGTGAAAGGCTTTATACACCCTCTCCATCCTCTCTATCAACTTTGAATTATTCACCTGAGCCCAGCCTCCTAATCCTGTTGTAATCGGCTTTGACCATTGGGAGGAAAAGAAAGCGGCATCACCAAAATTTCCCATCTCAATCCCATTGTACTTTGAACCCAAACAGTGGCAGGCATCCTCTATAAGGAAAATATTGTACTTTTTGCATAGATAAACTATCTCATCCATTTTTGCAGGGATTCCAAAAGTATGCTGAGCTATTATCGCTTTTGTATTTTTTGTAATCTTCTCTTCTATTTTATCAACATCGATATTAAAGTCTGTAGGGCTGATATCAATATAAACAGGTTTTGCACCGGTATAGCAGATGGCATTAGGCACAACTACGCAGGTAAAACCCGGTAATATTACTTCATCACCCTCTTTTATCCCCATACTTTTTAGAATAGCGTATAAGGCAACCCTACCCTTAAAAAATGTATAGATGGCAGACATACTACTTACCCACAAAGTATCTTATAATCCCCCACAGAGAACCAAGCCCGTAGGAGATATGTAAAGTAAAAAAAGAGATCACATTATACAAAAAGTATTTAAATCCTTTGTTTCTTGAGATCTGAAAACTGAAAAATATATTCGCCATCAGGTATGAACCAAGCGTCAACCAGAAGATTGCATTAAAAAATGTGTATTTGCTCAATAATAGAGAAATGATCAAGGTAAGCACAAATACCGCAGGGACTGTGTGCCGTAGCGAAAAGGGTAATTTTGCAAATTTGAGGCTATAGAAAACCCAAAAGCCGTTCCAAAAATTCTGTTTGAAAAGACCTTTTAATGTATCCCTCGAAAAATAGACACTTCTAATCTCAGGATTTAGTATAATCTTTCCACCACCATTTTTAATTCTGAGGTTCAGTTCGATATCCTGATTTCTAACCAAATTGTCATTGAAATAACCAAATTTATCAAACACAGACCTTTTGTAGCACCCATAGGGCACAGTATCCACCTCTAATAACCTATCTGTGCCTGTCCTGAATATGGAATTCCCCACACCAAACCTGTTCGAAAGTACAAAGGAGATACTTTTTGCTATTAATTTATCCGTGGGTGCCACCGTTTCTATTACTCCACCCACACAATCAGCACCTGTTGATAAAATAGTCTCTACATTTTTCATGACAAAGTTGTTGGGAATCTTTGTATGACTGCTTAAAATTATTATATATTCACCACTTGAATTTCTTATCCCTATATTTAATGCCACAGGGGTGATCTTTTTTGGGTTATCGATCACACTTACAAGCAGCTTATCCCTGTATGACAACACGATCTCCTTTGTCTTATCTTTACTCATCCCATCGATGAAGAGTATCTCCAATTTCTCCTTAGGGTATTCGATTTTCGTCAAAGAATCCAAAAAAATACCGATATGTCTTTCTTCATTCCTACAAGGTATTACAAGGGAAACCTTCGGAAGTTTGTCATAATTCATATATCACCTTTAAGAAGTTACGAATATTATTTTTCCACAAAGCCCTTTCTCTAATTATCTGTCTATTTATTTCGGACAATGTATCGATCCTCGTTTGGAGTTCAAACACCTTTTCCACTTCACCATCAAAATATACCCCATTATACCCATCCCACACCCATTCTCTATTTGAGGGGATATTCGATACTATGGGGATACACCCAAATGACATCGCCTCAAGGAGTGAAACAGATGTGGCATCGGAATCTGGTATCGATATGTAAAAAGAACTCTTTGCATAGATCTCATTCTGCTTCTCCTTTGAGAGAAATCCCACATAATCCACAGCATCATCAAGACCAAGATCAGCGATCTTTTTTAAAATATTTTCTCTGAGGTACCCATCGTTTGCTATTATGAGCCTTGCTTTCTTATCTTTCTGGTAGATCTTATGAAAAAAATCGACAATCCTATCGATATTATAGTTCGATTTGAGCATCCTATTTGAGAAAAACAGTAAAGGCTCCTTTTTGGAAACCTTTGGCATCTCCTCCACACCGAAAGGAAAGGTGAGGACTTTTTTATTACAAAACTCAAGGATCTTATCTGTCATTGAATATGAATCGGATGTGACAAGATCTGAATGATGTAATATATATTTAGTGATCTTTTTATATAAAAAATTCTTGTGGGGATTTACAAAGATATCAGAACCCCAGCAGGAAGCGATGATCCTGTAATCGTACTTCATTAGTCTCTTTAGTAGTACAGCCATAAACCCATTGCTCGTGATGTAGTGAGGATTGACGATGTGTGGATGAATATACTTCACCACACCATTTAAAAGAGACAAAGATTTTAGTATAGAATAGTTCCCACCTGCCTGATTGAGGGAATGCCCAGCGGAGAAAACCCTTTTTTCTCCCAACAGATCCCTTAAGTCATCAGACACTTTATTAAACGAAAATATGTATAGATCCACATCATTTTTTAAACCTTTTGCCCATTTTAATAGGTGCGGGCTATTGCCATCGCCAATTATAAGGTATTTCATCTTTTTTCTAATATCTCCAACAACAAATCATTTAGTTTCTCCACCTGATACCTTCTATGGCACTGCTTTGCAATCTCAACATACGGATGAAAACCTTCTTCACCTTTCCAAACTCTATATGCTTTTAAAATGACCTCTCTTATCCCATCCAAGTCGTCATTATCTGCCACAAATCCGAAGTTCCCTTGCCTAATGAGATCAGCAGCCACATCATCGGGATCCACAAGAGCGATTATAGGTTTTAGCATACCAATATACTCAAAAAGCTTTCCTGTGTAAATACCTTTTAGTTCCGTTGTGGGGTGAATGAGAAGCAACGCATCCGAACTCCTCATAAAATCCAAAGACTCTCCACTTGATACCTTATCGAAAAATCTCACTTTGCCATTTAAAACTCCTTCGATCTGTATCGGTTTTGTTACCCCTACAAAATTGATCCTCACATCCTCGATAGTCCCATCATTCAAAAGGTCCCCCATCACCTTCAGAAAGTTGTTCGGATTTCTTGCACCATAAAATGTCCCTGTATAACTAATTGTCCAAACGATATTTTTTTTGTCAGAGATTTCTTCCAATTCAAAATCGTAACCGTTTCTCACCTCTAAAAATTTTAGATCACTCCTACCTGCTTTAGACTCAAATTCATCTATTATAGGCTTAGATACCGCAGTAATTATGTCTGCCTTTTTTAAAATCTCATCCTCATACTTTTTAATCTTATTTCTATATCTTTCGGGAAAAAATATATTGCTACTCATCTGATCCCTCATATCCGCCACCCATATAACACCTTTAAAATTATCTTTGATGTGTAAACCAATGATATGGCTGGATATCGGGGCAAAGGATGTCAAAACTACATCGTATTCAAACCCTTGCTTATCTATAAATTCTAAAACCGATCTCCTCCATCCGTCATACTCATCTGTCTGAAAAAAGAGCAATACTCTATTGTAAAGTGCTTTTAAATTATGAATAATGAAATTTGTTCTCCTATTGAATGTCGCTTTTTTAAAAAAAGATCGATCCGGCACCCTTAAAACCTTTACACCATCTAAAACCTCTTCCACAAACTCCCCATCCGTTTTTGTAATCACAGTGATCTCAAAGGACTTTAGGTATTTGCAGAAAGAAACGATCCTATTTGTGGCCACAGACTCCACCGGCGGAAAAAATGGGGATACGATGAGAAGTTTGTACAATCTACCCTTCCCTTTTGCCGATCACTTTGGCTGGATTACCTGCAATGATGAGATTTTCATCTTCAAAAGACTTTGTCACTACTGCACCAGCACCGATCACACAGTTGTTTCCAATTTTCACGCCCGGCAATATCACCACATTAGCACCAATCCACACATTATCACCAATGATGATGGGATCATTTTTTGTGGGTTTACTGATATCCTTAAAGTCATGCCCAGAGGTGATGATCTTTACCCCCGGAGCAAAAAGGAAATTCTTGCCACAGATTAGTCCATTGTAAGCCTGAATGTAGCAATTGCCACTTACGGCAAAGCTTGTAAGGGTAATAAGATCGTAATGTATCTTGATATTTTCGATATGGGACACCTTAGAAGTAAAATGCACAGAGAAATTGATCTCCGATTGATTCCTCAACACCCTTTGAAAGAGAAAATTGGTTAAGTAAAGGGGAAACCCGATCTTCCTCATCAAAAGAATCTTCATTGCAAATCGATTTAAGAATCGATCCTCACCTTCCATCTCTAGCAATTTATTCTTAATTCTATTTTTTATTGACATAAAGCCCCTTTGAAAAGAGATATGATACATAAAGATAGATTAGGTATAACACAAAATTACCCAGCGTGTAAACAGTTAACCCCACCACAACACTATTCAAGTAATACCCAATACCAAAACCCACCATCGTAACAACAATGAAAAGCACCTGTCCTACCAGATTCCAGCTTTGCCTCTCGGCGATGTAAAAAAGGTATGTAAGGGGGGAAGCCACAAACCTTGCTAAGAATGCAATCACCATTATCTGAGAAAACAGCCCCGCAGTTTGCCACTCATTACCGAAAATAAAAGAAAATATACCCCTACCGAATAATAGAATTATCAAAGTTGGGATTATCGCAACCAAAAACATAAATTTCATCACCTTTAAGAAAAGAGCATTACACTGTCCATACTCTTTAAAATGCTCCACAGCCTTCTGGCGAAACGCACCCAAGATCGATCCACCGATCAACGAAACCGGAACCTGTAGTACCCTCTGGGTAAGGGAGAAATAACCGGCATTTGCGCTACCGAAAAATGTTTTTATGATAATGACGGGCAGTTGTTGAAACCCGATGTTAAACAACCCTGCCCAAAGGTCGAACTTTGGAAAATTTACAAACCTCTTTGCCATTTCAAGAGCTAATTGTCTGTGTCTTAATATATTTAAGATATTATTATCAATCCAAATAATCATAATCACAGCAGAACACACCCCAAAAATATTCCCCAAAATCAGATGAATAGCAGTGGGGTTTACAATTCCAAAAATTAGTTGATAAGAAGAAACTACAATTGCCTGTAAAATCATAATCGCAGATATCACTTTAAATTTACCATATCTATTTAACCTATGATACAGTGTATTGTAGATACCTATGATGGCAATATGAAATGGTGCAAATAATAAAATTAATTTGCTCGACGAAAAATAGTCAACATTTATCAATATAAACGAAACTAAATAGAGTATAAAACCTGATATAAAAGAAACAGCGATCGATAAAAATGTTGTGGCATCGGCTCTTTCGTCATCTTCGGCAATCATTATAGCCAGATCGTATCTACCTGTGGCTGCAATGGACAAAATGGTAACGATGGAGAGATAAAAGGCGTAGTCCCCAAAGTTTGAAGGGGAATACTGCCTCGTGAGAATTGGTGAGATGGCAAGCTGAATAATCTGAGATGCTACAGATCCTGTAAATAGTGTAATGACATTTTTTAAAAAAGAGCTTTTTATTTTAAGCATACTTTAAAAGGAGATCGACAATCTTAACAGCCGCATCCCCATCGCCATAGAGATTCTTATCTAAATCAAATACCCTATTTTTAAAAGTGTCGTAAATCTGCAAGATTTTCTCCTTAGCAGCACCAGCAAGAATATTTACACCATGTTCCACCAACTCCACCCATTCAGTCTCATCTCGAAGAGTGATGCAAAACTTTTTGAAGAAAAAAGCCTCCTTTTGAAGTCCACCACTATCCGTAAATACTTTATCGGCACCTTCAAGTAAGGTTAGCATCTCAAAATACCCGACAGGTTCGATCAATTTCAAATATCTAAACTCTAATCCCAATCCACTTAAAATCTTCTTTGTTCGTGGATGGATAGGAAGAATTACAGGCTTCTCTTTAGAGACCTCATCAAGAGCCTCAAAGATATTCTTTAGTCTATTTTGATCATCGGTATTCTCTGCACGGTGAACGGTAGCTAAATGATACCCTCCAAAAGATATGCCATATCGATTGTAGATACCCTCTTTATCATCGATCTTTTTGCTGTAAAATATCGCAGTATCATACATCACATCCCCCACAAGTTCGATCTGCTGCTTTCTTTCCGATGACAAAACATTTGGATACCCTTCATTCATCAGATTTTTCACAGCCTGCTCGGTGGGACAAAAAAGTATATGACTTACCCTATCGGTAACTATCCTATTTATCTCCTCAGGCATCAGCGTATTGAAACTCCTTAGCCCCGACTCCACATGGGCCACAGGTATATGTATCTTTACAGCAGCAAGTGCACCTGCAAGGGTGGTATTCGTATCGCCATAGACAAGAACTATATCAGGCTTTTCTCTGAGTAAAACCTCTTCTATCTTCTCCAGCATCTGCCCCGTCATGGCTCCATGGGAAAGTCCATTTATACCGAGTTGATAATTAGGATAAGGGATCTCCATTTCCTGAAAAAATATATCGCTCATCTTTTCATCAAAGTGCTGCCCCGTATGAACAATCACCTCAATTATATTTTCACCTGTCTTTTTTCTTTCTTCAATTGCTCTACTTACAGCCGCTGCTTTTATAAATTGTGGTCTTGCTCCAACAACCGTCACGATCTTCATAGAAAAAACCTACTTATTTTTTAATTCATCGTAAAATACTTTCCCCACAGCCAATTCTGGAGGCAGAGGTGCCTCTTCATCCAGATCCAAGCATCTTAATACGCCGGGTTCCACCTCTTTGTATCTTAGTCCACTCTCAGGGCAGATCATTATTCCATCTTTATCAGGGTTTTTCAGAATATGCCCATGCCTACTCATCCAACCCCTTTGCTTTGCAGAAACCCCCACCATTAGGGCATAGTCAGGCACATCCTTTACCACCACAGCACCAGCCGAAATAAAGGCATATCTTCCAATAGTGATTCCGCAAACTATCGTGGCATTTGCACCGATGGTGCAACCCCTTTTCAAAACGGTCTTTTCGTAAAAATTCTTTCTATTC
>FMSI01017468.1_pt1 | contig 13778 bp, 19 predicted proteins | sample 1504471 | NCBI WGS metagenome assembly FMSI01 (sample SAMEA4475357, study PRJEB15587) | soil metagenome | biome: Soil; feature: Field | place: India | collected 2015-03-11 | depth 0 m
TGGGCGTGGGGAAGGGGAAGGTGACACAGGCCTCCCTTGCAGGTGAAATGAGAGATCTCTTTAATAGTATCGAAAAGATCGGAGGTTCGAATAAATTTAAGGAGTTTGAGCAAAACGGGAAGCGTTTCTTCCTGAACTATTTTAAGGCAATTCAATTTCTCTTTCCAAAGGCATGGTCTGGGAAAAAATACAGCATTAAAACAGGGGCAGCACTCAGGGCCTTTATTCGGGTCAGTCCGGATGTCATGGCAAAGTCGAAGGCATTGAAGAACGACGCCTTTGACTTCTATGGAATCAGGGAGGCCATTCGACCCTGGGCCGATTGGATCGGGGAGGCACGATTCGAGACCGAGGGGGATTGGCGCAAAAAATTGGGAGGCGGGACGAGAGGGACGGTTGAGCTTTTGAGCAGGGAACTGAGGGAGACGATTCAGAAGGCGTGAAGGAGGATGGGCAAGGTGAAACGTTATCTCATCGTCGGAAATGGCGTGGCTGGGGCAAGGGCGGCGGTCAAAATCAGAGAGAGGGATACTGAGGGCGAAATCCACATCTTCACGGAAGAGGCCTATCCTTTTTATTATCGGGTTCGCTTCCCCGAACTGATCGCCGGAGAAGTGAACCCGAAGGATCTTACCATCCATACCCCTGAATTTTATCGGGCCAGGGGGATCGACCTCCACCTTGAAGAGTCTGTGGTTGAGATTTTACCGGATCGCAGAGAGGCTGTTACCCGATCGGGCAAATCCTATCCTTATGACGTCCTTTTAATGGCCACAGGGGGCGTTCCTTTTGTCCCTGCAATCCGGGGGAGAGAGAAAGCGGGGGTCTTTACGCTCCGGACGATGAGGGATGCGATCGAGATGAGAGCTTATGCTGAGAAGATCGACCAGGCCATCCTGATCGGTGGGGGGCTGGTGGGTCTGGAGACTGGAGGAGCCTTGCTGCGACGGGGGATCAAGGTATCGGTCATCGAACATAACCCGAGAATTCTTCCGAGGCAGATGGATCCGGAAGGTGCCCATATTCTTCAGGCGAAGATGGAAAGCATGGGATTCGTCTTCTTCCTCAATGGTCAGTGCGAGGAGATCCTGGGAGGGGATCACGTAGAAGGGGTTCGCCTCAAGGACGGGAGGGTGGTCGAAGGTCAGATGGCGATCATCTCTGCCGGGGTGAGGCCCAACATCGAACTGCCGAGGAGAATCGGGCTGGAAATCAGGAATGGGGTGCTGGTCAATGATCGACTGGAGACGAGCCTTCCTCAGATCTTTGCCGCAGGAGATGTCGTGGAGCATCGGGGTCGGGTCTATGGTATATGGCCTGCGGCACAGAGGCAAGGGGAGATTGCGGGCGTGAACATGGCAGGAGGGGAGGAGGTGTATCAGGGAACGGTCGTATCCAATACCCTCAAGGTGGTGGGGATCGATCTCACCTCCATGGGAGAGATCGATGGGGAAGGAAGACTCGAATGTGTGGTGAGGAGCGATCGTGAGAAGTGCCAATACTGCAAGGTGACCTTCAAGGAGGATAAGGTCGTCGGTTGTATCTTACTCGGGGAGACAAAGAATAGGATAGAATTGCTCCAAGCTATAGAGAAAGGGATCGAGGTGAAGGAGATCAAAGAGGCCCTCTTGAAGGAAGGGTTTGACTTGAGGAAGTTGGAATAAAAAATCCATCGCACCTACGAAGATGCGATGGATCGGTTTAAGGTGAAAGATTGAAGAGGAGGAAAGAGTTTATTTCTCTTTCGAAAAGAAGATAACACGCCAACATTAAAAGAAGATTAAAAATAGATTAGAAGTTATTAATCTTCAGGGTGTCGGCGTTGGTTCCGGTCAGGTCTTTAAAGGGGGTGCCCAATGGCGGAAGGCGAGAGGAGATTGAGTGAGGAGGAGTTTGTTATCGAGGCGATCAGAAAGTTGAGAAAGGAGCCTTTTCGAGGGATTCATAGTGTCTATAGTGGATTTAACGAGGCCTTTCGAAAATATTTCGGGACGAATCCCATCGAGGCGACCAATCGACTGGCTTCCGAGGGGAAGATTGAGACGAGACCCTTCAAAGGCGGGGTGATGCTCTTTCTGCCGGGTGAGGCACCCAAAAGACCTTCGACGGACGAGGTGATTCAGCAGGTCCTCGAAGGATCAGACAGGAATCTTTCGGAAGAGGAGTTTGTGATAGAGGGGATCAAGAGATTGAGACGAGATCCCTACAAGGGGATCCACAGTGTCTTCAGCGGCATCAACGATGCCTTCCGGAAATTTTTCAACAAAGACCCTGTCGAATTTACGAGCAGGATGGCTTCAGAAGGAAAGATAGAGATCGTCCCTGTAAAAAGTGGGAAAGGGGTCATGCTCTATCTTCCAGGGGAAAGCCCGAGAGGACGAAAGACGGACGAGGCGTTAAAAAAGATCCTGAGTTGAAATTTTTCCCCGCCCCCTCAATTTCCATTCTTTCGAATGGCCCGGACCAGTTCTTTTAACGTCTCCTCATAGATTTGGCAAGTTTTAGAATCGAAGAGGACGAACCGGACCAGTTGAATCTCAGGGTGGTTCTTCAAATATTCGATCACGGTCGTCAGGGCGACTCGTGAGGCATCTCCTACGGGGTATCCATAAGCTCCTGTGCTGATGGAGGGAAAGGCTATCGAGACGAGCTCATACCGGGAGCAGAGTTCCAGGCAGGTCCGGTAAGCACTCGAAAGAAGATGGGCATCTTCAGGTGACCCTGAATAGATAGGACCGACCGCATGGAGCACATATTTGGCTTTTAAATTTCCTGCCCTCGTGATCACTGCTGATCCTGTCGGGCAACCTTGATACTTTGCCCTCAACTCCTCCATGATCGAGGGACCACCTGCCCTGTGGATGGCCCCGTCCACTCCTCCCCCTCCCGCCAACCTGGCATTGGCAGCGTTTGCAATTGCCTCTGTATCTTGCTGGGTGATATCTCCCTGGATGATCTCAATGATCGATTGGTAGACCTTTTCCTTCATGGGTTCTCTGCCATTAAGCCCAGTGCTTAGAGCATCTCATAGAAAGATTTCTTAAGAAACTTGAAGGATTTCCAAAATTTATCAAAGATCTCAAATGCAGAAAGATCGTAGGTCCCTTCCATGGGTCTCCATTGGGTAATGTAAAAACCTACAATCCTTTCCCCCCTTTTTCCAAAGACGACTTTCGCCCTTACCTTCTCTTTTTTAACCGGATCTTTTCCCTCCACAACGACCTCGAGACCCTCCCCGCCCAAGACCTGGACCTGCCTCTTTTCCAAAATCTGAAATTGGAGGATAGCGTTAAAGAGGAATCGTTTAAAGAATTCCCTCTCCCTCTCTTCGAATTTGGTGGAGCAACCAAAAGGCTCCTCATCGTAGGCAAAGGAAGTCATCGAGGGGAAGGGACCGGGATCGGACCTCATAAATCCGAAATTGATGTCATTTTCCCCGACCTCAACTCGAAGCAATTTCCAATCTGGGGGAGGGGGAAGAAATTCGAATTCATCCTCCCAGATCACGGTACCCTGGGCGGTCAGACGGTAGGGAACAGCCTTCTTTTCTCCCTCAAGGGATGCACATCCCCACAGCGAAAGCCAGCCCAAAGAGAGGCAGATGATGGAGAGTATTATTCGTTTCATGCTATTTCCCTCCTGAAGTTGCCGGTCATTGGCCTTCTTGGTTGAGTTTTTTTAGGAAGAGGAGAATATCCTTAAATTCTGGCGACCCATCCCTCACATAACGGATGATCCCTTTCTTATCAACAATGATGGTCCGTCTGCTGAAGATGGGTCTCCCCTCGGGCTGGGCCCCGACGCTGATCCCGAGAAAGGAGGTCACATTGGACAGAAGGGGAAAGGTGAGATCGAGACTATGGGCAAAATATTTTAATGTTATGACATCATCCCGACTGACGCCCAGGACCCGGGCGTTGAAGCGCTCATAGAGGTAAAGATTCCTCTGATGGCCCTCCATCTCACCCGTTCAAATCGGGGTGAAGGCAGCGGGGAAGAAGGTTAGGATGAGGTGGTACTTTCCGTAGTATTCGTCCGCATAGTTGATGAGTCGATCCTGAGAAGATGGGAGTGTGAAGTTGAGAATCTCCTTTCCGATCAGGCTCATTTTCTTCGATTGGGCAAGGCTGGACGAATGTCCTGCAAGGAAGAGGATCAAGATTATCAGTGGCATCCCCCATCGGTATCTCTTAATTCCCATAAAAGCCTCCTTCCCTTTTTAATTTTAATGATAATTTGTTTTTAAGATTTTTGCAATTTCTAACCTATTGAAAAAGAATGGTGATCGGTGTTAAATTAAATGTAAAGAAACCAAGATGATTGCATTCGATCTGATCTGTTCAAACGGTCACCTTTTTGAATGCTGGTTTAAAGATAGCGCCTCTTTTGAGGAACAGCAGGCCGCGGGTATCATCAACTGTCCCATCTGTGATGATACGCAGGTGGTCAAGGCCCTCTCCCCTTTTATGATTAAGAAGGGCAGCGGTGAGAGAAAAAAGGGGGAGGACGTTCTTCATCAGGCCCTGCAGGTGATTCACGAATATCTGGATAAACATTTCGAAGATGTGGGGCCCCGATTTGCCGAAGAGGCGCTTAAAATGCACCACGGCGAGGCAGAAAGGAGAAATATCCGTGGTACCGCGACGAACGAGGAAGAGGTGATCCTGAGAGAAGAGGGGGTTCAATTCTTTAAGGTCCCGATAGTGAAACGACTTCTGAACTAAACGTTAGGGTTTTAAGGAGAGTTTGACCTCCTGAAATTTTTCGTCCCTGAAGATGAGAAGTTGAATCGTAGAAGGGGCTTTCACCGCATCAAGGATTTCTTCAAATTCACGAGGGTTCCCTACCTCCTTTTGATCGATTTTAGCAATAATATCTCCTGCCATAATGCCGGAGCTGTGAGGATGGCCCGGCATGACTTCTGAAACTAAAACCCCTTTTTTCCCCTTGAAATTAAAGTGTGCTGCAAGAGAAGGGGTCAGTTCTTGAACCCGAATACCATACCGTTCTGCAAATCCTTCCGGCCGGGGCAGGTCGAGGCCCTGTTGTTCCAAAATCTTTTTGGAGACGAGAATGGGGGCTTTTGACTTCAGAGCGAGGATAATTGCATCGCTCGGTCGGGCATCGACCTCGACCGATCCTTTGTTCAGGGAAAGAAGAAGTAATGCATAATAGGTCTGATCTTTCAGATCGATGATCTTTACCTCCTTCACCTTCACGTTTGTCTGTTTCAGAATCGAATGAATCAGATCGTGGGTCATCGGCCTCTGCGAGGCGATCTGTTTGAGTTCCTTATCGATGGCATTGGCCTCAGGCAGGCCAATCCAGATGGGTAGGGCCTTTCTCCCCTCTTTATCGGAAAGGATGACCACAGGAGTCTGGGTAACAGGATCAATCCGAACGACCTTCACCTCCATTTCGACGAAGGGAGGCAATTTTTCACGGCTCAGGGCCATCCATCCAAATGATAGGCCAAGCAATATGGCCAATACAATCTTCCCGTAGGTTTTCATGATCTCCTCCTCCGTTGCTGGAGGGAGCGCCTCCGGAGAATGGCTAAAAGACCGATGATGATCTTCTGTCCCTCCCGTTTCGTCAGGGGCTCGGGATGTTTGAGGATCCGGTTACAGAAAGCATGAAAATGCCCTTCGTCCCAATTCAGCGTTTCGAGGAGATAATGGATAAACTCCTTTTGGCTCGAAGTGATTGAATCCAGTCCTTGGGGACTCTCCTTGGGGATGAACCTTCCCTTGGGAGCGGGTTGGGTGGGATGGGGGAGAAGACCTTTAAAACCCATTGCCTCGAAACGCTCCATCACCTTTTTAAATCCCTCCCGGTCAAGCTGGGCGGAACTCTCCACTCCCGCTACACTTTTAAGGACCTGACGATAGGATCCTTCATCAAGGCCAAGCTCCTCCTTGGCTATGTGGACAAGGGCTTTTTTCTTTCGACCGATTGACACTTTATTAATATTATAACTTAAATTCGATCCAAAGGAAAAAGTTTTATCGCGATTGACAGTCCCCGGTTTTTAAAATATTATTTTTTCATACCTCGGATCTACTGGAGGAGGGAATGAAGATAGGGGTCCTTTCTGATACTCATTTAAAAGAGCCAACGAAAGAGTTTAAAAAGATCATAGAACATTCCTTTCGGGAGGTGGAGAGGATTTTCCATTTGGGAGATTTTGTGGACTGGGCTGTTGCAGAATACCTTTCGAGTTTTAAAGAGTTAATCGCAGTTTACGGCAATATGGATCCCTATCCGATCCAGCAGGCATTTCCGGAAAAAAGGGTAATTGAGCTTGGCGGGTTCCGCATCGGAATGATCCATGGGGGTGGGGCTCCCTTTGGAATCGAATCAAGGATCAGAAAGGAATTCAATGAGGTTGATGCGATCGTCTATGGCCATACCCATACCCCCGCCAATCACCCGTACAAAGGAGTGTTCTTCTTCAATCCAGGCTCTCTCACTCGCTCTTTCTGGCATGAGGCCACCCTCGGCATTCTTCATATCACAGATAAGATCGAGGGCGAAGTTATACCCATCCCTAAGCCTTGAAGGATTGGAGGGATGCCTCAAGTTCTCTCTGAATTCCCCTGTTGAGAAATGTCTTTTTACCCTTCTCCTTCTAAGGTAAGCTTTTCAGGGCATTGAGGACCGCCTCATAATCGGGCTCACTGGTGACCTCTTGGACGATCTGAATATATCGGACAATCCCCTCCCGATCGACCAAGAAGATGCTCCGTGCCAGGAGCCTCAACTCTTTGATGAGCACGCCGTAAGCAGTGCCAAAAGAGGCCTCCCGATGATCCGACAAGAGAAAGACCCTGTCCACCCCGTTTGCCGAACACCATCTTTTCTGAGCGAAGGGGAGGTCCATGCTGATCGTTAAAATAACAACATCTGGACCCAATCGGCTGGCCTCCTCGTTGAATTTCCGAGTTTCCATGTCGCAGACAGGGGTATCAATGGAGGGGACGGAGCAGACGACACAGGGCTTGCCACGGAAGGAGGAGAGTTGGACAGGGGCCAGATCGGGATTCAATGCCGTAAAATCCGGGGCTTTATCTCCCACGTGAAGTTCATTTCCCATAAGCGTAAGGGGGTTTCCCATAAGGGTCACGAATCCTGTTCTTTCTTTCATAAGCGCCTCCTGGTCTAGTTTAAGTTTTGAGGGGAGGATAAATATGCGGTCGAGGAGGGAGAGAACCTTCCTCGACCTTATCCATTCTTAATCAGTCGATTCTCTTGAATATCTCCCCCTTGGCCCCACAGACCGGGCAGGTTGAAGGGGCTGTTTTTTCAGCGGTATATCCGCAAACCGGGCAGACAAAGTAGGGATAATCTTCCTGGGGTTTTCCAAGGTTATCCAGTAGGTTCTGATAGAGCTGGGCATGGACCTTCTCTACCTCATTGGCATAGATGAAGGTTCTTTCGGCTTCTTTATTGCCTTCGGCTTTCGACGTTTCGATCATTTCTGGATACATCTTCTTAAACTCGTGGGTCTCTCCCAAGATTGCCTCTTGAAGGTTCTCTCTGGTGCTTTGGATCCCCCCAAGGACCCTGAGATGGTTATGGGCATGGACCGTTTCGGCTTCTGCAGCAGCCCTGAAAAGTCGGGCAACTTGGGCATAACCCTCCTGGTCGGCCTTTGAAGCAAAGGCGAGGTACTTCCGGTTGGCTTGAGACTCCCCTGCAAATGCATCCCTTAAACACTGTTCGGTCTTCGACATAACCATTCCTCCTTTCAGTTTGATTTTTTCTCCTTGCATTTGGAGCAGATCCCGTAAAATTCAATATGAGTCCCGATCAGTTCGAAACCTTCGGATTCAATGTCCGGGGGACCGAGGGAAATCTCGTTTTTTACGTCAAAAATTTTCTGACATTTAACACAGATGGCATGATGGTGGGGATTGGGGTTTGGATCGAATCGTTTCTTGTAGGGATCGAAATTGAGCTCCACTACTTTTCCAACTTTTTTTAATGTCGTTAGGGTGTTATAAACCGTCGCAAAAGAGATCGTAGGGTATTTTTTTGTCACCGCTTTATATATCGTTTCCGCAGATGGGTGCTCTTCATTTCCATCGAGGAATTTCAGAATGGCCAAACGCTGGGGGGTCAGCCTCAATTTCGGGGGTTCAGACTTTTCCGCCATAACGAAGTCATTTAGAATAATTATCAAATAAAAATAATTTTTGTCAAGATTTTTATGCAAAAAAATCTTTCCTCGGACAGGAGGCTGTGGTATAATAGAACCAAATTCCTTCTCATTAAGGAGCCGGAGATGAATACGATCCTCTTGGGGCTTATAACCTTGGCCTTGATCGCAGCGGTGATATTCTTCATTCTTATCGTCATCGAATTGAAGGGGACGGTCAAGGAGCTGAAGGAATTGATTCGAACGACCGAGAGGTCGATGAAGCCCACCCTGATCGAACTTCAGGAGACTTTAAGGAGCCTCCGGGACTTTATAGACAATATCAACGAGGTGGCTGAGGATACGAGGCAATTCTCAGCTTCCCTCAGAGGGATGGGTGAACATATGAGGGATGTTGGGGAGCATTTGAAACAGATGAGCAAGGGGATAAGCTCTGCCAGCCTCTTGGTAAAGACCGAGGTGTTTGGAGTGAAGGCGGGTTTAAAGGAGGGAGTTCGGACATTTTTAGGGACCCTGCTGAAGAAGGATGTCCCCAAAGAGAGTATCTAATTTGCCACTGGCAAAAGAAAGGAGGTATCCCATGAAACACGAAGAAGGTGGTTATGGAGCAGGTCCTTTGATCTTTTCGTTCTTTTTAGGTGGCCTGATTGGAGCCGGGGTAGCGCTCTTGTTTGCTCCGAAATCAGGGAGGGAGACGAGAGAAAAAATCAAAGAGATAGCGGTTGATGCGAAGAGTAAGGCCGAAGGAGTAATCGATCAAGTCAAAGGAAAAGTCACTTCCGTTTTGGAAAAAGGGAAGGAGGTGATCGAAGAGAAGAAATCGATCCTGAGCACGGCCATCGAGGCCGGGAAAGAAGCCTACGAAAAAGAGAAAGAAAAACTGACGAAAAGTCAATAAGCCATTCCGGGTTTCCGGAACCTTGGCAAAAATCCAATCTTTCCCATGGGTTTGGGTAGCTCCGGATCAGAGGCCTTGGCTCTTGAGCTCGTTCCAAACGATCTCAAAAATGTGATAGAACATCGGTCGCGTTAATCTTCGGGTGAAGGTGTTCTGTTGACTCGGATGGTACGTGGCGATCACGGTCATCCGTTGGGGTTCTGGGAAGGATGATCCATGCCAGGCCTTTTGGATATGAAAGATCTTACCGTGACCAAACGGAAGGGAAGAGAAACGGGCCCCTTTGAGTCGTAGGCATGTGAGGGTTTGAACGTAGGCCACCCTTCCCAGGGAGACGATCACCCGGACGTTCTTGAGAAGATCGAATTCTTTTAAAAGATAGGGACGACAGGCCTCGATCTCTTCGGAGGTGGGTTTATTTTTTGGAGGGGCGCATCGAACCGTCGCCGTGAGATAGCAGTTCTTCAATTGGAAGTCGTCATCCCGGCGTTCCGAAGCGGGACGATTGGCAAATCCGAAACGATGAAGGGCTTCGAACAGCCATTCTCCACTCCGATCCCCTGTAAACAGGCGGCCCGTTCGGTTTCCTCCATGAGCTGAAGGGGCAAGGCCGATGATGAGAACCTTGGCCCTTGGGTCGCCGAAGCTGGGCAAGGGTTTTGACCAGTAGGTCCAGTTCCAATATCTTCGAGGACGGCGTTCTTCCACCTCTCTAAGGTAGTAGAGAATTCGTTCGCATTTCTGGCACCGAATGACGGTCTCCTGAAGGGTTTTTAACCTTCTTTCTGCAAACCCATCATCCATAACCCTTCTATCCTTCAATCTGTTCTTTCATAGAAGAATGCTTTCGGGGCCCTCTGTTTGTCAAGAAACCCTTTTTATCTATGGAAGAGGGAGTCGAAGGAAGGGGAGGGATTCTGTGCGATACAATTCTGAAGGGGCAGGTAGAGATTTTTGTTGACAACAGGGGAGGAACATATCATATCTTGTTCCGGAGGGTATCGCCCCCAAATCGATAACAGGAGGGAAGGTGCTTTATGATCCGAGCATTCAACAAACATTACCGAAAGGCCATCGATCTTCTTGAGAACTCTACAGGAAGTGAGAAGATGGAGATGGCAGAGAGAGTGATCGAGTGGTTTAGGGAACTCCCTGAAGAATATCTAATCTCTTTGGCCCTCTTTTTTAATGAGGTGATTGATGACCTGGGCGACGACAGTCTCGAGAAAATCAATCTGAAAGCCAAACCGAAAAAGAAGGGGGAGGAAAGCGAAGAAGAGGATCTTGACGAATACGAAGAGGACGAAGAAGATTATGAGGACTACGAGGAGGATGAAGAGGAAGAGGATTATTAAGTCTTCGAGGCCAGGATGGCGCGGTTGTAGGCCCAACGCTCCATCCTGCCAATCTCTTCTTTCATCGTGATCGAGAGCGGGACGATATTGCCTGCCGCAATGACGACATCCTGTTCGGTCAGAGGCCTCCCTTCATGAAAGGCATCGATCAGGGCTCCATTGACGGCCTGTTCGATTTCCGCCCCATTAAATCCCTCTGTCACCTTCACCAACATATTGAGGTTCATCTTGGAAAGATCTGCTCCCCTTTTCTTCAGGTGAATCGTCAGGATGTCTTTTCTTTCTTGGGCATTGGGGAGGGTCACAAAGAAGATCTGGTCAAAACGTCCCTTTCTCAAGACTTCGGGAGGAAGGAGCTCGATTACATTAGCTGTGGCAGCGATGAAAACGAAATGTTTCTTCTCCTGCATCCAGGTGAGAAATGAGGCGAAGACCCTCGATTGGGTTCCTCCCCCTGCCTTTTGACTCTGAATGCTGATGCCGGCCTCGATCTCATCGATCCAGAGGACCGACGGGGCAACTGTCTCGGCCGTTTGAAGAGCAACTTGAAGGGCCTTCTCCGGCTCACCGGCTGTTCCATCGTAAAGCCGGGCCATATCGAGATGAAGCAGGGGGATTCCCCAGAAGGAGGCGAAGACCTTGGCGCAGAGGCTTTTCCCGCATCCGGAGACGCCTGTGATTAAAACCCCCTTGGGTAACTGCAACCCGTAGGCCATGCTCTCTTTGTTCAAGATGTTCTTTCTCTTTCTCAGCCAATCCTTCAAGTTCTCCAATCCTCCCACCTCGTCGAGGGAGGGGCGATAGGAAACCAAAGTCAAGATCCCAGATTTACGGATCAATTGACCTTTCTCCTCGATAATCTCTTCGATCACGGCCTCATCGAGTGTGGTCTTTCCGATCAAGGCTGCTCGGAAGGCACGGGCCACCTGATCAAGAGAGAGGCCGAGAGCCGCCTTCACCATCCGTTCCCTGAGTTCAGGGGTGAGGGATTCGGTCAACTTCGACGCCTGAGGATTTCCGGTGATCACGCTATTGAAAACCCGCTCCACCTCGGTGGCATCGGGCATCGGGAGTTCAAAGACCACCATCTCTCGACGCAGCTCCTCGGGAACGAATAGGACTGGAGCAACAATGAAGAGGGTGGTATAACGATTGCGAAGGGCCCGGTGGACATCCTTCAACTTTCTGATGATCAGGGGATCACCCTCCATCAGGGAATGGATTCCTTCGAAAAGATAGAAGGCCTGTTCGGGTCGCTGGATCACCCGATCCAAGGCCTCCAGAGGCGCTTTGGTATTTTCGAGGATTTCTGCCTCGCCCGTCAGGCCAGTGAAAGGGTTCCAAGTGTAGACCTTAGGTTTCGGCTGAAAGGTCGCAGAAACCTCTTTAAGCAGCCCTTCCACCCGATCCTCTTCGTCGGAGAGAATATAGACAAGGGAGACTCTTGAGAGGATAAACTTTCTCAGGTCTTGAAGAATCTGCTGTTTTTTTGAAACTTCAGGCATTTAAATTCATTATATCAAGGAATACCTGAAAAATCCAGAGGATCGAAACCCGGATTATAAATTCTTCCGGGGAAGAATATCGGATCGTCGGGTAGCGCTCAAGGGGGGGAGAGAAGCTTTTTTTATATCAGAAAAATTGTTATAATGTGGCCGCTTAAAATATCGGGAAGGAGGGAAGGGATGAGGATCCATGAGTATCAGGCAAAAGAAATTTTGAAAAATTATGGGGTTCCTGTTCCGAGAGGGGGGGTGGCGGAGACCCCGGAGAAGGCACGAAAGATTTCGGAAGAAATAGGGGCGGAAACGATCGTCCTTAAAGCACAGATCCATGCAGGCGGTAGGGGAAGAGGAGGAGGAATTCGTGTTGTAAGAAGTCCCAATGAAGTGGAAAAAGCTGCCCATGAGATGCTCGGAATGAATCTGATCACGGATCAGACTGGACCAGAGGGAAAGGTCGTCCGAAAGGTTCTGATCGAAGAGGGCATCGATATCAAAGAAGAGCTTTATGCAGGGGTCGTGATCGATCGGGCCCGCGGGTTACCTGTGATCATGGTCAGCCGGGCGGGAGGTGTGGAGATCGAGAAGGTTGCCGCGGAGTCTCCGGAGAAGATCGTCAAGGATTGGATTGAGCCCTATCTCGGGCTGAGGCCATTTCAAGCCAATAAGATCGGTTATGGGCTTGGATATGATCCTCCCATGGTGGGAAAATTGAGAGGGGTCCTAACCGGGCTCTATAGGGTTTTTATTGAGAAAGATTGCCTTCTGGCCGAAATCAACCCCCTGGGGGTTACGGCCGAGGGTGACCTCATTGCCTTGGATGCCAAGATCAATTTCGACGACAACGGCCTCTTCAGGCACAAAGAGATCTCTGCCCTACGGGATTTCCATGAGGAAGCGCCTTTAGAGATCGAGGCCTCGAAATATAATCTCAACTACATCAAACTTAACGGAAACGTGGGCTGCATGGTCAATGGTGCTGGGCTTGCCATGGCCACCATGGACATTATTAAAGTGTTCGGAGCCGAGCCTGCCAACTTCCTCGATGTGGGTGGGGGGGCAACGACCGAAATGGTAAAGAACGGCTTTAAGATTCTCATGTCAGATCCCGATGTCAAAGTTGTTTTTATCAATATATTCGGAGGGATCCTGAGATGCGATACCTTGGCTAAAGGAGTCACGGAAGCCGTTCGAGAGGTGAACGTCAATGTTCCTATTGTCATAAGATTGGAGGGAACAAATGTCGAGGAGGGAAGGAGAATCCTCAAGGAGTCCGGTCTCACTTTCACCGTTGCCTCCAACATGCAGGAAGGAGCTCAGAAGGTGGTGGAAGCCTTAAAAACATAATGCACAATGTGAATGGCGAAATTGGGGGTTTAAACTTTCCTTTTTAGGGAATGGTGCGTTAAATTGAGTTCCGAATTCCAAACCCCTAAATCCGAAATTTATATGGGAGGAATCCATGAGCATCCTGATTGATGAACAAACAAGGGTGGTCGTCCAGGGTATCACAGGAAATGAGGGACTGTTTCATACGAGGCAGATGAAGGAATACGGGACGAAGGTCGTTGCCGGGGTAACCCCCGGAAAGGGAGGGCAGATGGTCGATGGGATCCCTGTCTTTAATAGCGTTTTGGAGGCTGTGAAAAATACGGGCGCAGATGCATCGGCTATTTTTGTCCCCCCTGCTTTTGCGGCGGATGCCATTCTGGAGGCTGCTGATTCAGGAATATCTCTGGTCGTCTGTTTAACGGAGGGCATTCCCACGCTGGATATGGTGATGGTTAAAAAGTTCCTAAAGGAACGAGGGACAAAACTGATCGGCCCCAATACACCCGGAATCATCTCTCCTGGAAAGTCTA
>FMSI01000115.1_pt1 | contig 13767 bp, 13 predicted proteins | sample 1504471 | NCBI WGS metagenome assembly FMSI01 (sample SAMEA4475357, study PRJEB15587) | soil metagenome | biome: Soil; feature: Field | place: India | collected 2015-03-11 | depth 0 m
TCCGGCGTGACAGGCCGGCGTTCTAACCAATCTGAACTACGACCCCGAAGATTTAAATATAAAACAATAGAAAAAAAAATGCAAGATCGGCTAAACTTAGTTAACAGTTTTGAACCATCCATTGTAAATCCTCCTTTCAAAAATTTATTCTCAAATAAGGAGGGCACATCCTTTCATGAATTTTACAAAATAAATTTTACGCTACCAAAGCCTTAAAAATTTTGATTCTCTAAAAGATTCATGATATAAATTTATCTTCTGGGAAGTCGTCCAATTGGTAGGACACATGACTCTGGATCATGGAATCGGGGTTCGAGTCCCTGCTTCCCAGCCATTCTTTATTTTTTGGCAAGTCTCCACTTAATTTCCCTTCCATCTGTTATAAATTCAATCATTCCATCCCTCTGGGTTCTTAAAATATGAATTCCGTTTTTTAAATACCTCTTTACAATTTCTTTATTTGGAAGCTCTGGATGAGTTCCCTGAGTAATTACAACAATTTTTGGTTTAATCTCTCGCAGAAAATCCTCAGAAGAAGAACTTTTGCTCCCATGATGGGGAGACTTTAAAACGAAAGAACTCAGATTGAATCCTTTATCTATAATTTCTTTTTCAGAGGAAACTCCAATATCACCAGAGAAAAGAAAGGAGAAGGAATGGTAACTGATTCTTATAACCATAGAATCATCGTTGCTGACTGTGTCAGCTCTCTTGCTTTCCGGATGAAGAACCTCCAGTCTCACTCCTCCAATTTCCTTTTTGAATCCCGATGTTATTATTTTAAGCCTGTGACCAGCAAGTCTTGCGAATTTTTTAAAGTTTTCATCCTTTTCTGGGAAAATCGCAACCCACAACTCTTCTATCTTGAAATTTTTTAACACTGAAAATAAACCGCCAATATGGTCAGGGTGAGCATGGGAAAGGACTAAATAATCAATCTTTTTTATTCCCTTTGCCCAGAGAAATGGTGATAGGATATTTTCTCCTACATCATAAACTCCCATTCCACCTCCTCCATCTATCAGCATCTTCTCTTTTCCTGGAAACTCGATAAGAGTTGACTCCCCTGGGCCTATATCAATGAATGAAATTTTTAAGTCTTTGGAGTAAGAAGGAAAAGGGTAAATGCATATTATAATGAGAGAGGCAAGAAAAATGATTGTTAGAAGAAGTCTAAAAATTTTTTTTGTGAAAGGGATTAATGCAAAGGAAAAAAGGTAAAGGAAAACCATTAAAAAATGCGGGGTTGGAATGCGAAATGAAAAAATTGGAGGAATGTCAATCTTTGAAATTAAAATTATTAAAGAAATCGGAACTTTCACAAAAATTGAAAGTATGGAGGCAAGTTTTGTGGAGAAAGCTAAAATTATGAGCCACGGAATAGATATATATACAAGAGCAATGAATAAAGGAATTGCGATGAAATTGAATAAGAAGGAAGAGAACACAATTCTGTTGAAATAGAAAGCAATGATGGGAAATGTTCCAAGAGTTGCTGAGAGGGACATTGAAAAAAGTAAACAAATCTCTGAATAAATCTTATTTAAAAATTTCAATCCAAAATTTAGGAAAGGGAGTCTTCTGTAAATGTTGTCAAAGTATGTGGCAATAAAGAAAACAGCTGAATATGTGAGGAGAAATCCGGGCTCAATAATAGAATGAGGGTTAATTAGAAGGATAATAAAAGCTGAAAAAGAAACCGCGTTTAAAAAATAATGATCCCTCCAGATCAATTTTGATAATAAATATAAAATCATTATTATGGAAGCCCTCGAAATTGGCGTTTTATTTTCGACCAAAAAAGCATAAAAGATGAGAATGGCTATGAGAATTAGATAACCTTTTCTCTCAGAAATTCTTAGTAGTCTTAGAAATTTTAAAAGAATGAAAGAAATAATTCCTATATGGAGACCAGAGATAGCAAGAATATGGTAAATACCCGTTTTCTGAAAATTCTCTATCACTATGTCATCTATTTCATTTCTTTCACCTATTAGAGCTCCTTTTAAAAAATCACCCTCTTCTCCTTTTAAAGATTGATTTATTCTGTAATAGATATAAAGTTTAACCTTTGAAGAAAATCTCTTAATGTTCCAGCTGGAGCCCCTTTTCAAAACTTTTATGAGAAGAGGGGATTTTACCTTTCCTGTTCTATGAATTCCCTTTATCATAAGGGCTCTATCAACTCTTGAATAAGGATTTGAGTACCTTCCCCTCTCAGTAAGTTGAGCTGAGACAAGAATTTGATCGCTTGGTAAAAGCTCAGGAAGTTCAGACTCTGTTTTAGAAACGAAAAGCTTAACCTTCCCTTTTAAAGAGTTTTCCCTTCCTTTAAAGGACACCTGTTTCACTTTTAGATATAAATTGTAGCCTCCCTTTACCATTTCTGGAGATCTTAAAACAACTCCATTAATATCAATGTATTCTCTGTAGTTTAAATATCTTAAAGGGTTTTCTTCCCATTTCTCTTTTTTCTCAAATGATGTTATAAAACCACAAATAAAAAAGCCAGTAATTATAAAAGTTAAGGCAGTCTTTTCATATTTTTTTAGAAAGAAATACCATGTAAGAATTATCAATCCCGGAAGAAAAGGTTTTAGATAAAAGGGATAAAATGGTATGAATAAACCAAAAAACGAACCTATTCCGAAAGATAGGAACACTGGAGCAAATGGTCGCTTCATTCAATAGAATTTATAGAATGAATAGGCTTCTGTCAATAGATTTAATGGAGAGTTTTTTAGATGTAACCTAAATTAAGATAGACGAGTCAATACATTGCTTCACGGATTATTTCTTAATATTTCAATTGCTTTTCTAAGAATATCCTTTTCGCTCTGAAAAATTGCCTTTTCAATTGCTTCCTCAGCATCAAACCATTTTGCTTCAATGACTTCCCAGTCATGATCCTGGACAGAACCTTCAAGATATTCCATAAGATAGAAATGAACAAATTTATGCAACCTCATACCTCTTTCTTTTGCATAATACCAGTATTCAATTGTGTCTATCTTCTGGACTATTTTACAGTGCAATCCTGTCTCCTCTTTTACTTCCCTCAAAGCAGCTATTTCCTCATTTTCATCTTCTCCAATCAGTCCTTTAGGTAGGCACCATCTTCCCTCTTTTGGAGATATTAGAACAAACTGGATTTTATCACCTTCCATTTTAAAAACCACTCCTCCAGAGGAAATTTCCTTTTCAGTTCTCACTGGCATTCTTAATCATCTCCTTAAGCTGAAGAGCATTCCGAACTGCCCAGGCATTGGCATCGTTGTTATAATAGATAAAGACACCAATATTATTTTTCAAGAAATTTTCTATAAAGGAAGCCTCCTTTCTTATCTCCTTTTCTGTATAACATGAAGAGTAAAGGGAGGTCGGACCATGTCTTCTAATATAGACAAAGGATGCGGTTAGAGGAGATTTCACTTCAACTCCTGGATAATCGCTGAAACAGAGGGAGATATTATATTTTTTGAGGATGGAAAAGCCTTCTTCATTCAACCATCTTTTATCCCTTAATTCTATTGAAAACATCCCATTTTTTATAATCTCCTGAGAAGAAAGAAGCTCACAAAACCCTATCAGTCTTTCTTTATTAAAAGAGAATGACGGAGGAAGTTGGAAAAGCACAGGACCTAAGTTATTTTCAAAGATAGAGATTAAAGATAAAAATTTTTTAAATATTGATTCCACATCTTTAAGTTTCTTTACATGGGTTATAATTCTGCTTCCCTTTACTGAAAAAATAAATCCATGGGGAACGTTTTTTTTCCATTTTTCTATAGCTCTTTCCATTGGAAATCGATAGAAAGTCATATTGATTTCTACAGTATCAAAATATTTTGAATAAAACTCAAGCCATCTATTCTGAGGAAGGTTTTCTGGATAAAATACTCTACGCCAATGATTATAATTCCATCCACTTGTCCCTACTAATACCTTCATAAAACGAAAAGCCCCCATTTTTGGGGGCTTCCCTCGTTTCCGGGTCTTTCTACTGAGTTCGACTTACTATCTAATGAGCTCTCTTAGTCTCTTGCCAGGAACAAACTTAGGCACTTTCTTCTTGGGGATTTTAATTACTTCGCCAGTCTTGGGGTTCCTTCCGTTTCTCGCTTTCCTCTCCGCAACTTTAAATGTTCCGAATCCTACAAAGGTCACCTTCTGTCCACTCTTCAGAGCCTTTTCAATAGCATTAATCATTGAGTTAGCCGCTTTTGCTGCTTGAGCTTTTGTAATCCCGGAGTCCTTAGCAACCTTTGCTACCAAATCATTTTTGGTCATCTCTTACCTCCTCTTCCTTATATTTACTACTAAAAAACCCCTTTGTCAAGGGGTTCATGCTTGAAACTAAAGGGAGTTCCAAAATTTGAGAAAAAGCCTTATAAATAAAGGAAAAAACCAATTTTCATAATAGCTTTATTTTATAAGCGGATATAGAATAGACCCCTGCATGGAACATTTGTTTTCAGTACTTTGAAAGATGGTGAGCTATTCTAACTGGCTCTGGTATTCTAAACTTAGATGATTCGAGTATAACTTTAATAGAAAAATCAAGGTCAACAAGATGCCCTGGGGAAATATAGACTGGCATTACATTTTCTTTAGTTCTTAAAGATGCTCCAACTATTTCATTTTTCTCATTTCTCATATACGAAAAAGCTCCTTTTTTAAAAGATGGAGGAGGAGAAGGATAAAAAGGATTCTTTGCGCATCCAATCGTGGAGATATTTAGAAGGACACCAAAATGAGAGGCAATCCCTAATTTTCTCGGATGGGCAATGCCATTGCCATCCACAACCACAAGTTGAGGCTTTATTTTTATAGTTTCCCAAGCACCAAGCATCGAAGGAAGTTCTCTAAATGCTAAAAATGAAGGGATGTAAGGAAATGTGAGATCATCCTCAAAAACTGAAAAATCAATAAGTTTGAGTCCAGGAAAAGAAAGGGTGACAAGAGCAGTCTTTATTTTATTCTTCCAGTAACTTGAGTCTATCCCTCCTATTAATTCTATTTTCTCTATCCCCCTCTCAAGTCTTACAAGATTGCTCAGTTTTTCCTGTATTTCTCTTGCTTTTTCAAGGGAGGAGGGAATATAAAACTCCATCTCTATTTACATTTTTTTATAAAGCACTCCCTGATAACTTCCTCTCCTTTGAAACTCCTTTTCAACATCCATTATAACCTCTGATTTTTTAAGAACCCATGGGGGCGCAACAAGTAAAAACTGTTCCCTTTCTCCTGTGATTCTATGAATAATTGTTGCGGGATGAAGTCGTTCTATAAAATCCACGACAAGATTTACATATTTATCCTTTTCCAGAAGCTCGATTCTTTCTTGCTTATACATTTTCTGTAATTCAGTTCCTGAAAGAATAATTAAAGGATGAATTTTCACGCCGTCAATTTCTATCTTGGCAAGATATTTAGCTGTTTCCATCATGGCATTCCAGGATTCTCCAGGGATACCAAGGATAACATGAGCGCAAATCTGAATTTTTCTGTCTTTAGACCTTTTAAAAGCTATTTCAAAATCCGAGAATGTGTGGTTTCTATTGAGAAACTGCAAACTACTGTCATGGACAGATTGAAGTCCGATCTCAAGCCATAGATATGTAGATCTTGAAAGAGCTGCAAGTCCGTCAAGAACATCATCTGGTAAGGTGTCAGGCCTTGTTCCAATTGAAATGCCCACAACTCCTTTGTAGGAAAGGGCAATATCAATATACTCCTTTAATGTTTTCCAGCTACAGTATGTATTTGTATGAGCCTGGAAGTAAATTACATAGAGATTAGCGCCATATCTTGCTTTTGCGAACTCAATTCCTCTTTCAATCTGTTCGTTCAAGGGAAGCTCTGCAAACTTTATAGGACCCGAGCCGTATTTATCACAGAATATACAACCCTTAGTAGAAAGAGTCCCATCTTTGTTGGGGCAGTAAAATCCAGCGTCCACAGAAACCTTCTGAACTCTCTCCCCAAATTTTTTTATTAGATGCTGACTTAATGAGTTATATAACCTCATCAATTAAATTTTAACCTTTTTTGTGGCTAAATTAAAGCGTATTTGAATTTTTTAGCTTGTATTTTTTCAAAATTATTATATAATTTAAAAAGAAATGAATGATAGAAGAGGTTAGAAATGGATAAGAAAGAGACATTCAAAAAAGCAATTTCTTCTTTTATGGAATCTATTCTGGTGGGAAAAGGAAAAACACTTGAGAAAAAATTTGAAGCTTTTGAAAGTAAGATTGTGGATGCCTTTAACGAATTTCTGCAGTCTATAAAACTCCAAGTGGATTCATCCGATCTGAAAGGAGTAGAGACTTTGTGGGAAGAGTTTCAAAAGGAAATAGAATTTGCAAAACCAGCTTATGAAAAAATTCGCCTAATTTACTCAATTATAAAAAAAATGGAGCAGGGAAAGTCTCAAACAGATGTGATCTCTACATTTATAGATGGGGCTAACAAATTTCTGTCAAGGGTTTGTGTCTTTGTGATAAAAGAAAACAATTTCGTTGGATGGTATTCAAAAGGGTTTACAGGCTCCTCCGACATAACAGATACGAGCATTCGTCTTGTAATTGTTCCTATTACAGCAAATACCATCCTTAAAGATGTTGCAGAGAGTGGGCTGACATTCATAGGAACACCTACAGACCATCCTGAAAACTGGATTTTATTAAATAGATTTGGCGGAAAAAGGCCTCAGGAAATAATAGCTATACCGATGCAAATAAAAAACAAAGTAATGGCTGTTTTCTACGGTGACCAGGCTCCGACAAACAACAGAATAGACTGTAAAGAAGAACTTGAAATTCTTACAAAATTCGCCACAATGACAATTGACCTCCTTCCCATAAAGGAGAAAGTTATAGCCAAAGAAAGGACAAAAGAAATAGCAGAAGTTCTTCCCCCTCTTCCAGAGTCTGGGAAATCAGTTCCAGCCACACCGGTGGTGCCCATAATTAGTAAAGAGGAGGAGGAGTGGCATAAAAGCGCTAAAAGACTTGCAAAGGTTCTTGTCTCAGATATAATGCTCTACCATGCAGAAGAAGTTGAAATAGGAAGGAGAGAGGGGAATATTTATAAGAGATTAAAGGATATCATAGAAAGGAGTAAAGAAACTTTCAAGGAAAGGGTGAAACCGCAAGTGCTTGAGAAAATTGATTATCTTTATGAAGAGCTGGTAAAAACTGTTTGCGACGGTGATCACAATCTTCTGAAAGGATATAAGGGATAAAAATTCTTCACTTAAAAAAAATCACAAAATGAAGAAAAGGATAGCTATAATATTTGGAGGTAGGTCTGCGGAGCATGAAATCTCAATTATCTCAGCTCGTTCAGTTTTCAATGCAATAAACAAGGAAAGATATGATATAGTTTCTATCTATATCGATAAGGAAGGTCTCTGGAGGCTGGTTTCCTCTCCACATGCAGAAGAGGAATTCAACAAAAAAGGTCATGTTTTTCTTCCATGGGTTTCAAAGGATGAAATATTTGAGGCGGATCTTTATTTCCCGATACTTCACGGGCCTTATGGCGAGGATGGCTCCATACAAGGATTTTTTGAAATGGCAGATGTTCCATATGTTGGAGCGGGAATAATGGGTTCTGCTCTCGGGATAAATAAAGCAAAGGCTAAAGAAATTCTTTCCTTTCGCGGAATCCCTGTGGTGGAGTGGGTTTCATTCAGAGATATTGATTGGGACGAGAAAAAGGATGAAATTCTAAAAAGATGCAAAAAACTTCCGCTTCCTTTATTTGTAAAACCTTCTAATCTTGGCTCAAGTATTGGTATAACAAAAATTAAAAATTATTCTGAGCTACCAATTGCCATAGAAAAAGCATTTGAATGGGATAGTGTTATTCTCGTTGAAAGGGGAGTGAAGGCGAGGGAAATAGAATGCAGTGTTCTTGGAAATGATAAGCCAGTTGCATCAGTTCCTGGGGAGGTCATCCCTTGCCGTGAGTTTTATGACTACAGGGATAAATATCTTGAAGGAAAGACAAAATTTGTAATTCCAGCAGATGTTAGTGAGGAAGAGAAGAAGAAGTTTCAGGAACTTTCCATTAAATCTTTTTTAGCCCTTGAATGTTTTGGAATGGCAAGAGTTGATTTTCTCATGGACAAGGATACCCATGAAATTTTTGTCAATGAAATCAATACAATTCCAGGATTTACATCCATTTCCATGTATCCTAAGTTATGGGAAGCAAGTGGGATAAAATATCCCCAACTAATAGAGATGCTTATCGAATTAGCCTTCGAGAGGTATATACAGAAAAAGAAGAAATTAAATTATTCAGTGGAAGAATTATGAGAATTCTCGGAATAGATTTTGGTCTTAGATACATTGGGCTTGCTCTCTCTGACGAGCTTGGCATTCTTGCAAGACCTCTTGGAAGACATGAACGAAAGGATAAAGAAGCTGAAAGGGAATTTTTCAGCGACTTAATAGAAAAATGGGGTATAAAAGAAATAGTAATAGGTAATCCCTTGCACATGGATGGAAGGATAAGTGAAAGTGCACAGAAGTGTAAGGAATTCGCAGATTGGCTAAAAGAAAATTTCTCCCTCGAACCCATTTTATGGGATGAGAGACTTACGACTGTTCAGGCAGAGAGGGTTTTGAAAGACTCTGGAATGACTCGTAAAAGGAGGAAAGAAGTGGTAGATAAACTTTCTGCAGTGATAATACTTCAGTCTTATCTCGACAGTAGAGGAAAGTGAAAAAAGTTTTCTTTGCTCTTCTAATAATATTTTTGCTTTTTTCCCTCTATATCTGCGGGAAAAAATATATTGAGAATCAAATATTAAGACTTTACGGAGAGAAGGGGATATTTGCCTTTGTAGAAATAAAACAAGGGATGGGATTGAAAGATTCAGCCTATTTACTTAAGAAAAAAGGGGTTATAAAGAATAGGATTTTTTTCCTTTTAGGGCATAAGATATATTTTAAAGGAAAAACTATAAAAGCAGGTGAGTACAAATTTGAATTTCCTCTTTCTCTCTATGAAGTTCTTAGAAAGATAACAAATGGAGAAATTTATTTACATAAGATTACAATTCCAGAAGGTAGCACAATTGATGATATTGCAACAATACTTGAGGATGAAGGTGTTTTGGCAGGGGATGAGTTTATAAAGGCTTGCAAGAGAACTGACTTGGTCTTTCAGATCAGTGAAGAAGCTGAAAATTTAGAAGGATTCCTTTTCCCCGACACTTATTTTTTTCCAAAGGGAATGAATCCAGGAGAAGTTGCTGAGATAATGGTTGACAGATTTAAGGAGAAAGTTAGGAGTTATATAAAAATGGCTGAAAAAAGTGGCCTAAATTTTTATAAAGTTTTGATCCTTTCCTCCCTTATTGAAAAGGAGACAGGAGTTCCCGCGGAAAAACCCCTTGTTTCATCTGTCTTCCATAATAGATTAAAGAGGGGAATGCTTCTTCAGTGTGACCCTACTGTGATTTACGCCATGAAAAAGGAAGGCATTTATCAGTATCCCCTGAAAAAGGAAGATCTTTCATTTCTTTCTCCATACAATACTTATATTCATAAAGGGCTTCCTCCAGGACCTATCTGTAATCCAGGCATTGATTCTATTAATTCAGCTCTTAATCCAGCAAAAACAGATTATCTTTATTTCGTTTCCAATGGTGATGGAACCCATACCTTCACCTCAGATCTTTCATCCCACAACAGAGCAGTGAGAAACTATATAAAGAAAACTCGAGAAAACAGAAGATAAATTCTTTATTGTTTTTCAAGGAGGAGAGAGAGCCAAAAGATTGTTCCCCGTGGACCCTCACTATAAGATGGGAATCCTATTAGAAAATATTTAGAATACTTAATTCCAATTGTCTTATTAAGGAGTTCTTTATAACCTTCCCATTTCAACTCTTTTAGCCTAAAAACGAGAGTTAAAACAGACCGATCCTACAATTCATTTAAAGGGGTAATAATTAAGCTAAATGCGAAGTCTCTAAATTCTTCTGTAATCTCTTTCTTTTCTCCCACAAGGAGAAACTCATACTTTCCAAGCCTTTTTGCATTCACAGGAATACATGAATTTTTAAAAACTTCATCTCTTAAAAATTGCGGTATTAAGATAGAATCTGTATCAGGACCATGTTCTGTTGGGATTAAAAGAATTTCTGCAGGGAATGCGGCTGTTACATCTCCGCCTTTTGTATAACCTATAATGCGATCTCCCGCATTAACCAATGTTGCAATAGTTTGTATCCTATAAACTGCTAAGACTTCCAATTTTACTTTTACCTGATTTGCTGATAGAAAATTGCTTAAAGTAAAAAGTAAAATAATAAAAAGCCCCCCTTTCTTCATTGCCAGTCCTCCTCAAAGTTAGGATAACACATTATTAGGAAAAAAACTATAACTTCTCTTGAGTTTTCTCGAATGCGAAAACAGGGTTTAAAATGGATTATTGCACCTCGAATATTTAAAATAACCCAATATCAATCCTTAAAATTAAAGAACTTTGGTGTGCCTTTCCTCTAAATAAGACAATTGTCCTATTTCGTTTACACCTTTCAAAAGTTGTATAATTGAACTCTCCATAAAACAGCTCCGAAAATTAATTTTTCGCCCTTCTCTTTTTTTTAAAATTGGCATGAAAAATGATATAAAATTTAATGGAGTTCATGGAGGATGCCATGAGAAAAAAAATATTTTTAATGGGTATTTCGATTCTTTTCCTATCTCTATTTTTACTTTCCCAGAATATAAAAATTGGAGAGGTTAGCTATTATGAGGGCTCTGCAAAAATTTGCAGAAAAGTTGAGGGAGCTATTAAATGCGAATTTCTCAGGTTTGGCATGAGCATTTTTAAAGAGGATAGTGTAATTACTACCGATGGACGTATAGAGATTGATTTTGGAAATAATGACTTTCTAAGAATGGACAGGGATTCTGAGACTTTTTTCAGTCTGGCTGACAAATATCCTAACATAGAGGTGAAAAAGGGGGCTATTTATCTTTCTACTATTTCAAATGATAAATACAAAATAGTATCCCAAAATAACACTATTGAGATTTCGACACCAGGTAAATACAGAATTGAATCCAATGATAAAACAACAATCTCAGTAATCAATGGTTTTGCTGAGGTTACCTTTTCCAATGGCTCCTTTACAACTTTGAGCAAAGGAGAAATGGTTGAGGCAAAAAATGGAAAGATAGTGAAGGGATTTTCTGCTACCTATGATTTCTTTGACAGATTCGTGCAAAGGAGGGATAGAATTTATGCTGTTTTTTCAAAAGAAAAAGAAGTTGTATATTATCCTCCTTACTGGTATTATGAACCGTACTGGATGTGGTATTCCTATTATTACTGGCTTCCTTACTCTTACTGGTATTACCCATCTTTCTATTATGGCTATTGGCCCTATCACTGGTATTATGTCCCTTATCGTCAGGTTCCTTACTTTAAAAGTGAGAAATGGCAAAATGTTCTTACAAAAGAAAGCCACGTATACAAAGGAGGAACCCCTCCTCCTTCAAGCCCTGTAAGATATAGGTATGCTTCTCCATATCACGGTTCAGGAAGTTCTTCTTACCATGGTTCAGGAAGCTCGTCTTCCTATGGTTCTATAAGTAAATCCACTATCTCTTCATCCCATTCAAGTCATTCCTCAGGTTCAAGCTCTGGTTCCTCTGGGCATGCACGTCCAAAGGATAAGTAAAAATAGAAGAATTCAAAATGAACATTGCAAATTGAAAAATGTAAAATTAATTTATTATCTATCCTATCTATTCTACTAACATTTATCCATAGAGTTTTGACTGCGTGAGCTACATTTCCATTCCTGTTTTAATTCCATTTTAGCCATTTGGAAGCTTTGCCTGAGGCTTGTGGCGACTTTGAAATTTGCCTTTTTCAATGAAGTTTAGTTTTAGAAAAACTAAACATTTATCTTTAACTTGTTATATAATTATCTTCTGGAGGAAATAATGGAATATACTTATAAACAAGTAAGAGCTTCAAGAGGTTCAACAATATCATGTAAAGGATGGCAGCAGGAGGCTGCTATGAGAATGCTTATGAACAATCTTGATCCAGAAGTTGCTGAAAAACCTCAGGAACTTATAGTTTATGGTGGGACAGGGAAAGCAGCGAGGAACTGGGAATGTTTCAATGCCATTGTAGATTCTCTAAGATCTCTCGAGAATGACGAAACTCTTCTCGTTCAATCAGGAAAACCAGTTGGAATTTTCAAAACCCACGAAGAAGCACCAAGAGTTCTTATATCCAATGCAATGGTTGTTCCCAAATGGGCTACATGGGATGAGTTTAGAAAATTGGAGGCTCTCGGCCTTACCATGTTCGGACAGATGACAGCGGGAAGCTGGATTTACATAGGTACCCAGGGAATTTTACAGGGAACCTATGAAACCCTTGCTGCTGTGGCAAAGAAACATTTTGGAGGTTCTCTGAAGGGAAAACTTGTTTTAACTGCAGGGCTTGGAGGAATGGGAGGAGCTCAGCCGCTGGCTATTACAATGAATGAAGGAGTAGGAATTATAGTTGAAGTTGATAAAGAGAGAATTGAAAGAAGATTGAGGACCGGCTACCTTGACACAATTACGGACAATCTTGACCATGCAATCTCTATGGCTATGGAAGCAAAGAAGAGAGGAGATGTTCTATCAATAGGGCTTCTTGGGAATGCAGCAGATGTAATTCCTGAATTTGTTAGAAGGGGAATTGTTCCTGATGTCCTAACTGATCAGACCTCTGCCCACGACGAGTTGAATGGATATGTTCCCAATAAGATGAGCTATGAAGATGCTTTAAAACTGAGGAAAGAGAAGCCAGAAGAATACAGGAAAAGAGCGCTGGAAGCAATTGCTGAGCATGTTGAAGGGTTACTTAAGTTAAAGCGAATGGGAGCAATTACCTTTGATTATGGAAACAACATAAGAGGACAGGCATTTTCGGTCGGGGTAAAGGATGCCTTTGAGATTCCAGGTTTTGTCCTCGAATATATAAGACCCCTTTTCTGTCTTGGAAGAGGTCCTTTTAGATGGGTTGCTCTTTCGGGAGATCCAAAAGACATTATTGAAACTGACAAAGCAATTCTTGAGGAATTTCCTGAAGACGAGATCTTGAAAAGGTGGATTACAAAAGCTGAAGAGAAAGTTAAATTTCAAGGACTTCCCGCCAGAATTTGCTGGCTTGGTTACGGAGAAAGAGATAGAGGAGGGTTAAGGTTTAATAACCTTGTGAAAAAAAGAAAAGTCTCAGCTCCCATTGTAATTGGAAGAGACCATCTTGACACTGGTTCTGTTGCATCACCTTTCAGAGAAACTGAAGGAATGAAGGATGGCTCGGACGCCATTGCTGACTGGCCAATTTTAAATGCTCTTTTAAATGCTGTTTGCGGAGCATCCTGGGTTTCTGTTCATCATGGAGGAGGGGTTGGAATTGGTCTATCCATTCATGCTGGAATGGTTATTGTTGCGGATGGAACAGAATCTGCTGAAAAAAGATTGCAGAGGGTTCTTACTGTTGACCCAGGAATAGGAGTTGCTCGTCACGCAGATGCAGGTTATGAAGAGGCAGTAAAAATAGCTGTTGAGAAGGGTGTAAAAATTCCAATGCTTAAATCAATTGAGGAAAAAATAAAAGAAGCTGCCACCTGAAGTTTAAAATAGTTTTATTACAAAATCGTGGGTAAAAGACTATTAAAAGAGAAGTAGTAAACTTCATTTTAAACCGTAACTCTGCCAATTTTAG
>FMSI01014657.1_pt1 | contig 13766 bp, 6 predicted proteins | sample 1504471 | NCBI WGS metagenome assembly FMSI01 (sample SAMEA4475357, study PRJEB15587) | soil metagenome | biome: Soil; feature: Field | place: India | collected 2015-03-11 | depth 0 m
TGACGCAGTCGCGGCGGCTCGGGACCTCGGGCGGCGGCTGTCTCGGGTGTCGCCGGGGCAGACGCTGGGGCAGGCGCAGCGGGGGCGCTGCAGGCGGACCAGAAGAAGGCGGCCAGCGCAAAGAGCGTCAGCGCAATCAGCAGGCGTCGGCGTCTGCGGCTGCCGTTGTAGAGCGCCAGACCGACCAGCGGAGCCAGCAGATAGAGCCGATTGCCCCAGCTCATGGCGAGGGAAACGGGCAGCGGCGGCGCTGCGACGCTCTCCTCTGCGGGAAGCGGCTGGCTTGCAGCCAGCTCCTGGGCGAAGAGACCGGCCAGGGCCATCTCGCGCGCTTGGGCGGTGTATTGCAGGCTTTCCGGTCGGCCATCGTAGGGCGAGTAGACGTCGTCGTCCAGCTTCACGAAATCCTTGATCTGATAGCGCGGCTCCTGCAGCTCGCGTTCGAGCAGAAAATAGGTGCGCGCAAAGCCCGGGTCTTGCTCTTGCACATAGAAGACCGACTCATCGACGATGGCCAACCCGATCACGCCCGGCATGGGCGCGCCTTCTCGTTTCACCTGAATGTCGAGCGTGGCGACGTCGCCCGGCCGATAGACCTCGGCGTCGGCGCTCACCGTCACCTCGGCGGGCGCCGGATTGACGAGCAGCAGGCGGCGGTCGCGCGCTAACTCTCCGGTGTCGCCGATGGCGTACGCGTTCAATTCAAGCGTGCCGAGCAGGCTGCCGTCGATGGGAATGGCGGCGCGCGCCGCACCGTCCACCACGGGCAAGGCTGCCATGGCAAAGGTCTGCCGCCCCTTGATCACATCGAGATAAACGGTTGTGGCGTCGCCGTTGACGAAGATGTCGATGTTGGCGGTCTCGCCGACTTTATACTCGCTGCGTTCGGGGCGCATCAGCACGGCTGCACCGGCGCGGCGCTCTCCGGCGAGCAACAACGGCTGCACGGCCGTTCGCCCTTCGACGTCAACCGCTTCGACTTCGATAGGGACGTAGTTCATGTTAGGCGGGGTGAGCGTGATCACGGCCAGTCCATAGGGGTCGGTCGTCGTGGTCGCAGGAATCGGGAGCGAAGGCGAGGTGATCTGAAGCGTCGCCTGAACCGGTGCGCCGTCGGGCGTGGTCACGTCGAGATAGATGCGGTTCTCCAGCCCGGGTTTCAACACGCCGGATTCCGGGACGGCGTCGATCAGGAGCAGCTTTTCGGCGACGGTGATGCTCTCGTCGATCTCCTCGAGATGGTTGGCGGCATCGACCACTTCGATTTTGAGGTCGATCTGGGCGCTGCGGTTGTCGAGCCGCCCCACCAGAAACTCGGGCGCCGGCGCTTCGTAGCGGAAGACGCCTTCCGCGTTGGTTTCGCCGGTCAGTTCGAAGACCGTCTCCTCGGCCACGTCGGTGATCGTCCCGCGCACTGTGACCTTGCCGCCCGCCACCGGTTTACCGAAGAAGTAATGCGCTTCGATGACGCCTGTGGCGATCTCGCCGGGCAGATAGAAGCTGCGATCCGGTTTGAAATCGATCTTGAAGCGCGGAAGTCGGTAGGGCTTGACTTCGACGGTGCGCGTCGCCTGGTTTGGGCCGATCTCGGCGGCGATGGCGTAGTGGCCGGAGGGCGCCTGGGCGTCCAGCGGAAAATCAAAGCTGGCGACGCCGTAGTTGCTCGTTGTCAGCGCTTGCCGCACGAGCTTGTTGCCCTGCGGATCGGAGATCGCGACGATCACCGTCTCTCCGGCGGCGGCGCGCAGGTCGAGCGCGCCGAGCGCCAACATGCGCAGGTGGATCGTCTGGCCCGGCTGGTAGATCGGCTTGTCCGTCGAAATGAGAACGTTGTACGTGCGACCGATGTAGACGTCCTGAACGAGGTGCCTTTTGCCGTCCGGTGTGTCGGCGGAAACGACCAGTCGCCGATGCGCAGGTTCGTCGAACGCCGGCGTCTCGAATTCGACGCGCACCAGACCATTCTCATCGGTCCGCCCCCTGAAGACCGGAGTGCTGACGCCCGCCTCCGCGTCCTCGAGCGCCACTTCCACAGTCCGGTTGGCGACATCCGCCAGCGCCGACGAGGCCCACGGATTGCGCACCTGGACAAGAAAGCTGGCCGTGCTTCGAGGCGCCAGATGCTCGACCTGCCCCATCAGAATCAGGTGGGCTTCCTCCAGGGCGACTTGTCGCGCCGGCGCAGGCGATGAGGGGGTGCACCCAAACAGCAAGAGAAAAAGCGGTAACAGAATACGAAGTCGTCGCGAGCGTAGATAGGACATAGACGCCTCCTGAATGCAACATTGCGGGAATCGGCTGAAACGCTTGTTCGCCCTGATTCTTGCCAGAACGCGCGTTGCAGTGCAAGAGGCATTTTTGTATCAAATACGCTTCATTGAGTGTTACAGAAGTCTAAATGACGGCGCTGTCAACCCATGGAACGTGCGTTGAGTGGGTGCATGAAGGGGGCAGGGTGCGAAGAGTGCAAAGCAATGGCCCAGATCAAGCGCTCCTTTCAGGTCAAAATCCCTGATGGGTCCCAGCGACGCCGGATGGCCTGTGCGATGTCGTCGGCGTCGGCGCGCCACCCCCAACGCTCTGGCCCAGTCATGATTTCTTCAGGGCCGGCAAGGACGGCGGCGTAGCCGCGCAGCGCCAGGGCTGGCTGCCGCGCCCCCTGCAGGAAATTGCGCAACATTGCGACGTCGTTCTGCGGCCAGCGCACGAAGAGCAGGCCAGAGGCTGCGTCGATCAACCAGGACCCTGAGCGCTGGACGTCCTCCGGCAGCATCCGCCAATAGAGCGCCAGGTGCTGCGGCGGGACGCCGACGCGCACGAGCAAGTCGTCGTCACTCGCCGCGGCGAGATGTGCGCACCAACGTGCGGTCACGGTGAATCGTGCTTCATCGCCGCAGTCGGCGCCGACCTGCCGGAGCGCAGCTGTAAGCTCCTCGCATTCTGCATCTACGTCTTCCGGCAACCCTTCCACCGTGAAGAGGACGCGCCAGCCCCCTGCTTCATCCTGTGCGATGGCGACGCCGGCGGTCATCAGCCAGCGCAACGCCGTCGCCTGCGCCCACTCGACGCCCTGCAACGGGCTTTCGACGGGAAGAGACAACGTGCGCCGCAGCCGCGGGAGCGGCGTCAGCTTGAGCGTGACGTCGGCGATCAATCCTAGCGTTCCGTGGGAGCCGATGAAGAGCTTGGTCAGGTCGTAGCCGGCCACGTTCTTGACCACGGGCCGGCCTGCTCGAATCACGCGGCCATCCGGGAGCGCAACGGTGACCGCCAATACATTGTCGCGCCAGCCGCCGTAGCGCATGCGCAGCGGCGCGTTGAGGTTGGAGGCCAGCAGCCCGCCGACCGTGGCGTCCGGCCATGGCGCAGCGAAGGACGCCTGAAAACCGTGGGCGGCTAACAACTCGGCCAGCTCGTGAAAGGGCGTCCCTGCGGCGACGGTCACGACCAGATCGTCGGGTGCGAACGTAAGCACTCCGCGCAGGCGGTGAGTGAAGAGCTGCAAGGCGGCGTCGAGCCGTCTTCCAGAGCGCTCCGTCGAGGCGATGTGCACGCGTCTCCTCTCCACCGTGCAGCCTGCCAGGATGGCGGCGGCCTCCTCCGCCGTGGATGGGGCCGCCGACTCGCCTTTCGGCGCCGCGCCGGCCATCCTCACCGGCGCCGGCAGGTCATCGGGCAGAATCTTGCCGGGGTTGAGGAGGTTGTCGGGGTCGAACGCCTGCTTAACGTCGCGCATCGCCGCAAGCTCGGCGGCTGTGTACATGGCGGGCATGTGCTGGCGTTTTTCGATGCCGACGCCATGTTCGCCGGTGATGCTGCCGTCCTTGGCGATGCAGATGGCGACGATCTCATGCGTGGCCGCAAAGACGCGCTCCATCTGCTCGGTATTGCGCGGGTCGCACAGGATGCAAGGGTGAAGGTTGCCGTCGCCGGCGTGGAAGACATGGCCGGTCTCCAGGTTGTAGCGCGCCAGAACCGCGGCGATCTCGTGCAGCGTTTCGGCGAGGCGCGAGCGCGGCACGGTGACGTCGACCAGATAAAAGGCGGGCGCCAGCCGCGAGAAAGCGCCCGCCGCGCTCTTGCGTCCGTACCAGATGCGCTGACGCTCCTCCTCTCCGGCTGCGATGCGCAGGTCGTAGCCGCCGTGCGCAACGAGAAGTTCGGCGATCTCTTTAACCTGGCTGTCGAGGCTTTGCGCATAGCCGTCCACCTCGACGATCAGCGCCGCCTGCGCCTCCACAGGCAGCCCGACCCGGACGTACGCCTCGATCATGCCCATCACCTTCTGATCCATCATCTCCAGCGTTGCAGGCGTCAGCCCGGCGGCGATGATGGCGGAGACGGCTGCGCCGGCGGCCTCGTCGGAGCGGAAGGAGACCATCATCGTCTTGACCGCCGGCGGATTGCGGATCAGCCGAATCGACGCCTCGGTGACGAGCGCCAGCGTTCCTTCGCTGCCGACGATCAGGCCGGTGAGGTCGAGTTCGGGGATGTCGAACGCCTGTCCACCCGTGCGGATGATGCGTCCGTCGGCCAGCACCGCCTCGAGGCCGGTGATGTAGTTGGCGGTGACGCCGTATTTGAAACAGTGCGGTCCGCCTGCGTTCTCGCCGATGTTGCCGCCGAGCAGCGAAGAACGCCCGCTCGACGGATCGGGCGGATAATAGAGCCCGAGCTTTTTGGCCGCAGCGTCGAGCGCCAGGTTGACGACGCCCGGCTGCACGATCCCGTTGCGACCCAGCGGATTGAGTTCAAGGATGCGGTTCATGCGCGCAAATTCGACGATGACGCCCCCACGCTCGGCCACCGCCCCGCCGGATAGCCCGGTGCCCGCCCCGCGCGCTACGACAGGCAGGCGAGCGTCGCGCGCCCAGCGCACCAGGAGGCTCACGTCCGCAGCGGACTCTGGATAGAAGACTGCGTCGGGTCTGCCGCGATCGAAACCGGCGTCGATCTCATAGACGACCAGCTCGGACGGATCGGTGACCAGTTGATCGCGCGAAAACGGCGCATCGAAGCTTCGTTCAGACATGGCTCATCGCATAGGGCATTCATCGCACAGGGCCGGACGTATTCTACTACGCACCATTGTAAACTACGCGCCCAGCGCACTTGCAATGCGATGCACGTTCGGCATGACGCCCATGCCAAGCGCCTTTCCATTCTCTCCATAAGCGGGATCGCTCATCAACAAGCGCAATTGCGCGGGGCTGAGGGCGACGCCTGTCCTTGCGACGACGAGCGACTGGATAACTGCGGCTGCACCGGCGATGATGGCAGACGCAGCGGACGTCTGACTGTAGCTGAAAGTGACATCGTCGCCAGCGGTCAGCGTGGTCACGTTCTCGCCCCAGGCGAAGCAATTGACCCGATCTCCGAAGTTCGCCGTCGGGTGCCGCTCCAGCGCTGCAGTAAGAAGCGGGGCCTTCGACGCACTGACGATGATGGCGCCGGAATCTGTCGGCGGCGTCGAAGAAAAGGGAGCGTACAGGTTCAGGTTGCGCCCCTGTCTGTTGTTGGATGAGCCGCTGCCGTTGCCCGCCGGTTCGATCACCGTGACCCCCGACTGTGTGGCGAGCTGAATGGCGGCCAGCACATCGGGAATCGTCTCTACAGGGCGATGGCTCACCTGCCCACCGCTTCGGGGCGAGTGCTGCTGTTCGAGCAGGAGAATATCGCCGACGCCAAGCCCGTCGGCCAGCAACGCGGCGATGGCGTCGGCGACGAGCTGGACGCTGCTTCCGTCACAGCGCCAGGAGGAGGCAAGATGCACCACAGCGCCATGCGCGATGCCGGTGCAATCCTGTCCATCGCGCTGCGCAATCAGCACGCCCAGGGTGTGCAACGCATGACGGAGCTCGGCGTTCACCGTCGCAGGAGGAACGCCGGCCACCCGCGGGCAACTGGCGAAGCCTTCGTTCACCTGGGCCGGATTCAGATCGCGGTGCTGAACATCCCAACGATTTTCCACCAGCCCGATCCGCACGCGATCGCCGGAGCCGCCCGCGACCTCCCACGCGCTCCGTACGTCGAGGCCGACGTATGCGCCGCCAAAGCTGGCGACATTGGCGTTGCTTGCATCCAGATAATATTGCAGGTCCTCCACCGAATCCGGCAACGGCCCCGGCGGCGCCTGTACAAAACTCTGTTCGAGCAGTTCTTCTCGCTGCTGAAGAAACTCTCGAAAGGCGTGCGCCTTCTCCGCCCCTTTTACTTCAACGAAATAGTAGGCGGTCAGGTCCGATGCAATCGGCTCTTCCTCCGTCGCATCGGTCTGCGCAAAGAGCGCGGCGAGCAAGGGGGTGGAGCGCCACTGCGCCGACTCCGCCTGTCGGCGACGCAACGCTCGGTGCGTCATCCTGGCGCGCGCCTGCAATTCTTCAAGATATTCCGGAGCAACCGTCTTGATCCTCCGTTGCACGGCCGCCTCGCCGAACATTTCGCGCAACTCCTCTTGCAATTTTGCCAGCGCCGGAGGCAGCGCCTCATCGCTATCGTGAGGTTGCCTGTGCAAATGTTCCGGGCGCACTTTAAGCAAGACCGACCACGGATAACCGGGATAGGGATTCGCATCTAGATCGTTGAAATCATCGTGGTCATCGTGATCCGATTTATCTTGTTGCTGCACGGTTTTCTCCTTTGGGTTGAATCGGCGTTCAGGTTTCGCTGACCTCCTGAAACTCATACTCATCAGTTCACGGCTCCACAGACGGCGGAGGGGCTTCCTCTGTAGCGGCGGGCGTGGCTGCAGTGGGGGTGGAGGGGAGAACGGGCGTCTGCGGCGCAGAGGTCGGTGTATGGGGGGCCGCAGGCGTCTCCTCCACAAGCGCCGTTGCCGTTGGCGTTGGCCGAACGGCGGGCGACTCAGGCGACGAGGTGACAGCGGGTGCGCTTTGCGACGGATTCTCCTGTTGCGAGGCGTCGCCGCCCTGAGGAGCGGTTGCGGGCGAAGGGGCGGGTGCAGGCTCGCCTCCGGTGAATAGGGTCCCTTGCGGGGAAGGAGCAGGCGCAACGCCGCGCGTAGGGGACGCCGGCGTTTCCGTCGGGCGCAGATGGTAGGCGCCTTCGCCTTCACTGCCCATGCTGCCGGAGACGCTCACCCTGTACCAGCCGGGGAGAGGATTCGCGATGGTGAACGAAGCCTGCCCGCCGCCCCTTTGCGTCGCCGTCGTGTTGAGCGATTGAGCGCCGGCGGGCGAAGAGAGCGTGAGGCTTAACCGCTCAAATGAACCGGCGTCGGCGATGGTCACCGTCAGACGGCGACCTGCAAGACTCACGCGCACGTCCAATGTTCCTCCGCCAGGAGAGGTGATTAGCGAAGGGATCGCCGGCTGCCCTCCGGAGCCGCCGGACGAGGAGAGACCGGTCGGCGTCGGTCTCAGGGGCATGCAAGGCAAACGCAACGTTTCCCCCGCATAGATGACCGAGCCGCTGCGACAGCCGTTGGCCTGAAGGATTGCCGCCACGCTGGTGCGGCAGAGGCTGGCCAACCCGGAAAGGGTGTCGCCGCGCTGCACAGTGTAGGGAACCCAACCCGACGGCGCTGTGCAAGAGACCGGGCGCTGCGGCGCCGAAAGCGTTGGCGACGGGGGGACAGGCGCGGTCGCCAGGGTCGGGAGCAGCGTAGATGTTGGCGGCGCTAGGATGCACGGAATGCGCACCGGCTGACCGATGAGCAGCGAACCGAGCGGGGTTGGATTGGCGCGGCGCAATGCGCCTTCATCGACGTGGAATCGTTCGGCGATGCTCGCCCACCGGTCGCCTGGACGCGCGATATACTGAAGCCATTGCTCCGCCGGTGGGCAAGCGTCAGGCGAGAGGGGCGAAATTGGAGGCGTTTCCGTCTGGGCGATGACGGCGCTCCCTCCCAGCCACAACACTCCGAGGAGGAGAACGCCCCATCCGATCAGTGACAGCAAGCAACGTTTCATGGTTTCCTCTCCTCTGTGAAATCGGTCTAAACGTCTGCAACAATATTCCTGCGGAAATCCATCCGGGATGAGGCGTCAATGCGCCACACTCGGCGCCCAGTTCAGTCAGGTGCTCTTGCGCGATCTGTCGATGCTCGGGCCTGAGCGAAACGGCCAGTGCCTGGCAGAAGTGCTCGGCGGCGGCGGACAGGTTGCGCAGTTGCGCCAGATACCCCGCTCCCAAATACGCCAGGGCCAGGAGCTCCCGATTGCTGCGCATCGGGCGCATCCCCTCTGAGATGCTTTCGATCACGGCGCGATAGTGATGCTCCGCCTGCACAGCATACGATTCAGCGTGGGGCGAGTTGTCCTGGACAGCCATGACGTAAAGATTCAGGTAGACTTGAGCGGCGCCGAAATTCGCCTTCTCTGCAACGAAGGCGGAGGGCGGCTGCTCCGGCAGCGCAAGCGCAGTTTGATAGGCTTCCAGCGCTGAAGCCAGCCAGGCGGAACCCCGTGCGAAGCGGCTGTTGCCCAGTGCAATATAGCCGCGACCGTATTGCGGATTGAGCGCCAGCGCGCGCAGCGCGAGCTGCTCCGCCGTCTCCTGCTCGCCTCGTCGCCGCGCTACGTCGGAGGCGAAAAGATAGATGACTTCTTTGCCGGTGAAGGCGCCGAGCCGTTCCGCCTCAGCGGCCGCTCGGCCCAGCGCAACCGTCGCATCGGCAAGACGGTTTTCGGCTGCGCGGTGAACGCCCTGAATCAGATCCACCAGCAGGCTGGCGCGCTGGGAGAGGATCTGCGTATAGGTGAACACTTCGTCGGTGGAGAAAGCCAGCGGGATGGCAAAATCATGCGCGCCTGTGATCTCTCCCATGTCGTTGCGAAAGGCATCGGCGACGTAAATCTTCATGAAAGCCCGCATCTGATTGTCTACGACCCCCACGCTGCCGTAGAGAACCATCTGAAAGCCCTTCTCGGCCAACGCAGCCGCCTCCCGCTCATCGTGAATGACGCCGACGTTGCGATGAACGACGTCCACCGCGCTCATCTGGCTGAGGCGATATTCGTTTTCAAGCGCCTCGGCCAGACTTCCGCCGAACAGTCGTCCATATGACTGCAGCTGCCCAGGTTGACCGAGCAGCTCGAAATCCGCCACAGCCACGTTAAATTCGCCTTGCGGTGTGGGCGGTTGCATCCCCAGCCAGGCGCCGGCGCCGAACCCCAGAGCTGTGCCCAATGCCAGAATGAGCGCAATGCTGAGAATCTTTGGCCAATGGAGCGGCTTCCCTTCGGGCGTAAAGAGCCGTCCTTCTGGCGTCTGCATAAAGAGCGTCGGCGTAGCCCATTCCAGCGAACGTCCTGTGGTCTGGCGCATCGCCTTGCGCGCTTCGGCGCACGCCGCATCGACGGGCAGCCGATTGGCGACGCTGCGATAAAAGCTGCGCGAAAATTCCAGCGCTCCGCGATCGCTGATCGTCGTCTGCATGGCGACGACCGCCGGCACGCCGCGCTCGACCAGCATGGCGGCGACGTCTGCGCTCAAAGGGGAGACCGATCCCTCGGCGCTTTCGCAGGCGTTCACCACAACGAGCCTGAGCGTGGGATGGTCGGCGAGGAGCGCCGCAATCTCGTCCCCGCTGTGCAGCTCCGCCTTTCCGCCCGCGTCGGCCAGCGCAAGATAACCGGCGTCGCTGCTTTCATCGAAGAGGGCATGGCCGACAAAATGAAAGGCGTGATAAGGTCCTTTTTGCAACGCTTCTTGCAGGTCGCGCCATGTCTGCCCTTGCACCCACTCAACGGCGCCGAGGTGGCTCCATTGGGGAAAGGCTGCGTTCAGGTGACGCTGTTCGGCGGCGACGTCGATGGGCGGAAGGTCGGAGGGGCTGGCTCCCATCGCCAGGATGTGCAGGCGACCGTTCACCTGCAAGGCTTCGACGCGGTGGCGCACTTCCTGATAGCGCACCACCGGCGTCCAGCGCGAGAGCGCCAGAAAGTGAGGAGCCTTCACCGGAGAAGCGGGATCGACCAGCAGCTCCCACGGCAACGCCGACAGCTCCGCTGCACGCAGCCGTAACTTGACGCGCAACCCGCAGCGCGCGTCTGCGGCGCGCTGACGGCTTTCGAGAAAGAGAGGCAGCGTCCGGTCGTCGAAAAGCGCATCGGTGAGGCGGCGCCCCATCTCGACGGCGAGACGCTCTGCGTCCTCGCTTTGGCTTGCGGCGTCGCGCCAGCGTGGGAGAAACCAGGTCAGCGCAAGGTTGTGCGGCGTCAGCGCAGACGCCGTCCGCATGCGTCCTGGCCGAAGCGACGTCTCGAACGGCGTCTTCCATTTTGACAAGTCAGAGAGTGACTGAGGAAGCGTAAACATAGAGCGCACCGCTCCCGCCGGGGAGGCGAGAACGGCCAGGGGGTAAACGACGCCGTCGCCCGGCCCCAAATCGACCTCGAAATCGAAATAGTTCTGTGGTTGCACAGGATAGATGGCCTGGGGAACGGAATTGGCGACGACGACGGCTGCAATTTAAGAATAGAAGAGAAAGCGTTGATCGGACGTTGATGCACCAACGCTTTCCATCGGATGGTGTAGCGCCCTTTGCATGCGCCTGTCCAGCCCGCCGTCCCTGTCTTTTTTCATCGACCTCACAGATTCGGGCAGGCTTCCCGAATCACGCGCGTGATGTACTCGATCTCTTCAATGCGCAGGGACGAAGCGGAAGGTAGATAAAAGCCGCGCTTGCACAAATCTTCGGCCACCGGATAGCGCTCCCCGCGGAACTGTTTCCAGTAGACGGGCTGGCAGTGCATAGGAATGAAAAACGTGCGCGTTTCGATCCCGTGCTCGGCCAGCACGCGACGCAACTGGTCGCGACTCATGCCGTACGCTGCTTCATCGACCAGAATGCCGTACATCCAGTAGACGTTTTTGGCCCAGGGCGCCTCCGACGGCGTGCGGATGCCGGGAATCCCGTGCAGCCGACAGGTGTATTCGGCTGCATTGCGCCGCCGCGCGGCGACGAAGGCGTCTAACTGCTCCACCTGCGCCAGCCCGACGGCCGCCTGCAAGTTGGTCATGCGGTAGTTGAAGCCGATGTACTTGTGCCAGAAGTGGCGTTCGCGGCTGAAGGCGTGGTCGCGCAAGTTCCAGGCCAGCCGCGCCAGCTCGCGGTCATTGGTGGTGACCATGCCGCCCTCGCCGGTGGTGATGATTTTGTTGCCGTAGAAGCTGAAGCCGGCCGCATGGCCCAGCCCGCCAGTGCGCCGCCCCTTGTATTCAGCGCCGTGCGCTTCGGCGGCGTCCTCGATCACGGTCAGCCCGTGTTTCTCCGCCAGCTCCATCAGCGGGTCCATGTCGGTCGGATGGCCGTAGATATGCACAGGCACGATGGCCTTCGTGCGCGGCGTAATCTTATCCTCCACCTGGTTCAGGTCCATCTGCCAGTACTCTGGCTCCATATCGACCAACACCGGTTTGGCGCCGCAGTAGGTGACGGCGTTGGCGGTGGCGATCATGGTGAAGGTGGGGATGATCACCTCGTCCCCCGGCTCCAGCCCCAGCGTCGCCATGGCCAGGTGCATGGCCACGGTGCCATTGGCGCAGGCGATGCCATACTGGACGCCGCAGGCCTCGGCGAAGCGCGCCTCAAATTCGCGGATGAAGCGCCCTGCGGATGAAATCCAGTTCGTCTCGATCGCCTGCTGGACGTATTTCATCTCGTTGCCGCCCAGCGTCGGCTCACAGACCGGGATGATCGTCCGCCGCGGCTCTTCGCCGAATTCCGGGATCGACCGATAGACAAGCTTGACTTCCGGATCGGCGGCGGGGATGATCGCCGCCAGATCGCCCATCTCTTCCAGTGACAGTTCAGCAGGCTGCAACATGGTTCACGTTCTTCTTTCTTTCCACAGATTCCAAATCGTCGCCACGTATTTCCGCCCCTTGACGAGATAATCCCACAGATTGGCGCCGGTTTTGCTCTCGCCGGCGGTGCGAGGAACGCAGATGTAGGGAACCTCTTTGACCACGAAACCGGCGCGCGCCGCGCGCGCTAGCAGATCGATGCAATATTCGCCGTAGTCCCCACGCAGCCGCAGCGTGCGCAGCACCGGTGTGCGCGCTGCGATGAAGCCGCTCGTGTAGTCGTGCACGGCGCCGCCGAGCAGGAGCACTGCGAAGCCGTTGATGATGCGGCTCAAGGTGCGCGCCATCCAGCCGTGCGCAGCGTCGGCGCCGCCCTTGACCCATCGCGAACCGACGGCGACATCTGCGCCCTCTTCGAGGATGGCGCGCACCAATCGCGCCACATCCGCAGGCGGCATCGAGAGGTCGCAGTCCATCCAGGTGACGATGTCTGCGCCAAAGGTTTCGAGCGCAAAGTCGATCCCGCACTGGATGGCGGAGGTCAACCCTTTCTGTCCGGTGCGCACGTAGAGCGCCACGCGCAGTTGGTCGGCGCTGTTGTAGCGCGCGGCCAATGAACGCACCACCTCCGCCGTGCCGTCGGGCGAAGAGTCATCGACCACCAATATCATGTGCGGGGCGACGGCGTTTGTCAGGATGCCTTCAATCAACGGCGCAATGTTGTCGCGTTCGTTGAAGGTCGGCAGCACCGTGCACACCAACGTCATGGCATTCCCTCGTCCATCTGTCGGCCCGAGCGTTTGTCCGCCGCGTTCCATGCTTTTCTTGCCACAACCAGCAGGCTGAGTCCCCACATCAGGTCATGGCGCTGTAGCCACCTCGCCTCCTGCATCAACGCAGCGCCCACCAGGCGATGAACGACGCCCTCTTCGTACAGGTCTTGCGAAAAAGGCAACAGGCCACGCCGCTGTAAAAGACGCACGGCCGCCACCGCAGGCGCGAGCAGGCTGTTGGCGTAGGTCACGCGCAAGGGAGTCAACCCGGCCTGGCGCACCAGCGCAACGAAGGCGCTGCGACTGTAGCGACGACCGGTGCCAAAAGCGACGTCGTGCGGCCCATACAGCCACGCGTGCGCGCTCACGCGCAGGAGTGCAACGCCGCCGGGCAGCAACAGGTCGTGGATGGCGGTCAACGCCGCGTCTGCATCGACGCCCTGCTGATCCACCACATCGAGCGCCGCAATCAGGGCGAAGGTCGGCCCGGCGAACGGGAGCCGCAACAGGTCGCCTTGCAGCCACGCCACGCGCTGTGAGCGGCTCTGCGCAAAGGCCAAAGCGGCGCTGCGCAGGTCGAGGCCATACACTTGAACGTCGGGGTGCGCCTTGGCCAGCTCGATGGCGAAGGCGCCGCCGCCGCAGCCAAGCTCCAGGATCGGCCCAAACGGCAGTGGAACGTTCGCCAGCAGCGCCTGCGCGACTGCGCGCATGCCGACATTCCAGCCGCCCGCTTCCTCCGCTGCGTACAACGATGGCAACAAAGCGCCTGCGTCACTCAATTTGCACCTCGCCGATGCGGAATCCAATTCCCTCCGCCGGCAGGCGCGCGCCATCCGCCGTATATAGCCCGATGAAAAGCGCATAGTCGCCGTCCGGCAAGTCGTCGGGCAATAAAAGTTGATATTCATCGAGAATGCGCCAGCCGGCCCGCCAACGGTTCGTCGGCAGCGAGCCTGCGCCCGGCGCGCTGTCCACGCCGGCGAGCAAGTTGGGAGCGCCCGCCGCCTCGTCGATCAGATGGACGAAGACGGTCCAGTTGTGCGTGGGCGCGGCGCGCACATCCCAGTAGAGCTGCACGTAGAGCATCCGCCCCGCCTCGAGCTGCGCCATCTGCGCGTCGTAGCCTGCGAGCGCCACGCCGTCGCCGAGTTCGAATGTTGTGGCGACCATCGGTTGGCGCTGCGGCGTCGAACCGGCCGGGCGCACGTAGGTGTTGGC
>FMSI01080324.1_pt1 | contig 13741 bp, 13 predicted proteins | sample 1504471 | NCBI WGS metagenome assembly FMSI01 (sample SAMEA4475357, study PRJEB15587) | soil metagenome | biome: Soil; feature: Field | place: India | collected 2015-03-11 | depth 0 m
CCTTTTCTTCGAGAAGATTTGAGATAAGGACAACTAAAAAAAGCTGTCTTTTTAAATGTGATTTTGTTTTCTTACTTTTTCAAGCACTTGCTTAGTGTTCATAGCTTAAATAATAGCAACTCTTACTTAATAATTATTGTGGGAAAAAGACTAAATTATAATGTTTTTAATATATTGATTTTAAATAATTTTCTTTTCTGCAGGTTACCACTTTTTTAAACAAAATTTAATAACCCATTAATAAAATATTAATAACAATCATCTTTAATATAGTTGAAGATGTCTAAAAAACTTTTGAAAAATGTAAATGCCATTGTAAATAACCCTTTTGATATAGACGATGTCACCGCTGGTTGTGAAAATGAGTTTCAGGTTGCAGTAGAAGGTAGCATTGAAAACGTCGATTTACCAGATAGGATTATAAATTCTAAATATTATCACAATTTAGTTAGAAGAGTTAAGGCCGGTGATTCCCCAAGCAAGCTTTTAAGAGACCTTGAGAGTCTATTGCTCTCTAATGAAAGCAACTTATGGGAAAATAGCTGGGTTAGAATTGAAGAAGATAGGCTTACTGAAGAAGCTAAAAAGGCTTTTAAGAGAGATTTGCTAAAGGATAAAGAAAATCCATCCATAGGCTTCAGAGGAGATATTAAAGATTTCTTCTTTTACAAAAACAATAAAACTTATATAAGAATACCTGTTAGCTATTTGCTAAAGATAGTTTTAATTGACTTCTATAATAGTACTTATAATACAGAAGCTTATTGTAAAGATGAGTTGATTGATTTTATAAGTAGAAGTTTTATAAACGACAATACTTCACCTGAGGTAACATCATTTTATATTTCAGATAATGTTAGTGATTTTGGTTATGATGTGGCAAAGGAAAATGCCAAGAGATTTCTCTTTATTCAACTGCTAATTTACTATGCCAATTGTAAGTTTTGTCTTTCCGAAGATAACCAAAAAGTATATCTCTATAATTCTCCTATCACCCCTATCAAGCAGAAAAAAATTAATGCTTTAGTGCCTGATGAGTTATACAGAGATTTATTTATAAGCCCCTGCCTATCTGGGTGGAATAGAGGCGAAGAAAAAAAGACATATATGTATTTATGTCACAGTGTCTTAAGTAAAAGCAAGCTAAATACATTAAAAAAATTAAAAGATGGCGGCTTTATAAAGAGTAATTTAGTAGTAATCCCTGATACATCCAATACATGTCTTGCAAACAATGGTACTCATATAAGTATCGGCAGCAAAAGAATAACTAACCTATTGGCTAATAATCTATCCGAATTTAACCATCTCCATGAGAAATATTACGGTGACCTCGTAATAAAAATTATCGAACACTTTTTGCCACTATTTCCAGGTACATATTCAGCAGCTCCTTACAGGATACCTTATAAAGATTTTCATCCCGAAGTATTAACAGGTTTTTTAGCTCACGAGTTAGACTTTACACATCTTAGAATGATCTGGCGCAGGTGGCAGAAAAAGGCTGGGATTGTAAAATTTAATCGCATAATATCTCCAACAGGGCTTGATATTATTGATGATTGGATCTCAAAAATCTTTAGGATGAAAGGTGATTATGTTAACGACTATAGACTAATAGACTATTTTGTCGCCTTAATGAGCACTGACAACGCACCAGCATTAAACGGTGAGTATGATAATCACGAGGTCTTAAAGGAAGAGCTGGAAAGTTTAGGTATTTTTCACAGGGATATGGCTTTTTATAGCCTCTATCGTCTCAGAAACTATGCAAAATACGGTTTTTCAGGTTTTGAGGGTAGATATTATTCAAACTTTGAGAGTCTCTTTGGAGACTTAAAAAATGCTATCAATCTGCAAATACTAATTACAGCCCTCGCCTATAAATATGTAGTTAAGAAAGAAGTTGTTCACTCTGATATACCTGATACACCCATTACAGAAAGTGAGAGGAGACAAATATTCTTCTGCTCTGCTATAGGAATACCTACCTTCTATGTAAGAATTCATACGGAAAATAATCTATTAAAAAGGATTATTGGCTATACAAATAATTCAAGATTAAGCAAAAGATACCCTGGCTATATAAGAGTATATTTAGATGAGTATCTAAAGGCCCTTGTTAAAATTATAGAAGTTGATGCAAAAGAACTCCTTAGCATTGATTCATACTCATCTGCCTTAAAGGACTGTAAAGAGAGAATATATGATGAGGAGCTAAAAACACATAGAAAATTTGCTAAAGAAATTGTAGAACATTATAAAAAAACAAATTTTCTTGACATTCCAGCCGAGGACTTCAACAAACAGCTTGAATTCTACTATCGAACAGAGCTAAGAGACAAAACGATAAAAGAAGGTGCCTCTGCACTTATAGAAGACATTGATAAAGTTGATTTTTCAAACTTACCAGGAGAGTATAAAAAAGCCATAAATCCTGAAAATATTAAATCTATAATTAATGATTTCACAATAAAGCTTCTTGCTGATCAGTTAAATTTAAAAGAGCTTTCCTTATTTCTATCCGTAATGCTCTTAGAAATAGAAGGACAATTGAAATATAGAAACAACAACAATACTATAGTTGAAGAAAGATATGGAACATCAGTATATTGATAGAGAGTCAAATAGAATCATTACAGAGACTTTTCTTGGAGATGATTTTATAAACTTTTTGTACTCTACCATAAGAGAAAAGTCAGATTATCTTTTTAAATTACTAACCGATTCAAAGGCAACAAAATTAATTGCCTATATGAACTTTGATCGCCCAATTACAAAATCAAGATTGAAATACTACTTAAAGGCTATGAATATAAATACAGAGGAGATACTTGATGACATCTCAAAAATAACTTCTTTAAGAGGTATTTTTGAGAGAAAAATTAGATACTGGGAAAGGAGAGAGATGGTTGATGATGATAATATAGTTGTTTCTCCCTGCGATGCAAGATGCTATGTTGGCAGTCTCAACACAAGTTCGCTTTTTTTCATTAAGGAAAAGTTTTTTGACACCTACGAACTAATTGGTAGGTTGAAATGGTTTGATGTATTTGAGAAAGGAGATTATGCTGTATTTAGACTTACACCTGATAAGTATCATTACAATCACTGTCCTGTAACAGGTTTGGTAGAGGATTTTTATGAGATAGATGGATATTATCACTCCTGTAACCCCTCTGCATTGGTTTCTATAGACAACCCTCTCTCAAAAAACAAAAGATTTGTTACCGTAATTAATACAGATATACCTAATGGTACAAATATTGGCTACGTATTAATGATTGAGGTTGTGGCAATGATGATTGGTCAAATTGTTCAATGCTACTCAGATAGATATTACGATAATCCACAAAGTTTATTTACAGGACTCCTGGTAAAAAAAGGCCAGCCCAAAAGCCTTTTTAAGCCGGGTAGTAGTACGACAATTTTATTTTTCCAAAAAGATAAGATCTCTTTTTGTGAGGATTTAATTAATAATTTGAGACGAAGAGATGTCAAAAGTAGATTCTCTTTTAACTTTATCGATCGTATAGTTGAAACCGATTTAAAAGTAAGAAGTCCTATAGGATGCAAAAAATGAACTTCTATCACATCTTTATAACTTTCATATTAGGAATATCACTCATAATACTTTGGGGACTAAAAAATTTTCACAAGGACAATTACCAATTTCTTGTGGTTATACCATATAAGAAGCTTAAAGATAATGTTTATAGAGGCCTTAATATCACCTTTTATGGAATAATTACTGCCTTTTCTTATACAGTTTCAGTTTTTATCTTTATATCCCTTATAAAGTTAATTGAATTTCCAGAAGAAGGAGCCTATTTTCTAGTGATTGTAATTCTTGTTGTGGGATTCCCATCTTCAAAAATACTCGCCTATCTAATAGAAAACAGAAAAAACACCCTGACAGTGGGTGGAGCAATTTTTGTTTCTGCTATTATCTCAGTTCCAACAGTATTTTTAGTTATTGTCTATCTAAATTTAGATATTAACCAATATTTTTTACCTATACTTACCTCTTTATCAATTTCGGCTACACTTGGAGAAGGTATTGGTAGGCTTGCCTGCCTTAGTTTTGGCTGCTGCTATGGTAAACCTATGAAACAAATTAATTTCTTACCAAGCCTATTAAAAGTTAAGTTTAACTCTTCTACAAAAAAAGCTGTATATGATAGCAATTATGTAAATGTTGAACTGCTAAATATACAAGGCTTAGTAGTTATTGTTTACACATTTATCGCCCTGTCATCAATACTCTTATTTATTTCTCAAAAATATTATATTGCCTTTATTTTAACCTTTATTATCCCACCTTTAATAAGATTTTTCAGCGAGTTTTTAAGAGACGACCACAGGGGAAGTACAAAAATTTCTATCTACCAAGTTTTTTCTATAATACTCTCCCTATACGGTCTATTTTTCTTATTATTATTTTACAAAAGATTTAACACAGTAATTGAGTTAAATATTAATCTAACTTACTCTCTAATAGATTTAGTAGTTTTAGCTTCTATATTTTTTATTACCTTTTGGCACACTGGCATAAGCAAAGTAACTGATAGTGAAATAAAATTTCAAGTTAAGTCATAAAAAACTATTACTAAATGTTGCATAAAAATCAACGAGAAAAATTATTAATTAAAATTTAAAGCTCTCTTAATCCATATTTAAAAATATAATCCTATCTTAATCTTACAGGTTAGACATATGTTTGATAATATAACGCAAGATTTAGAGAGCCTTGATAATTATAAAAATTCAAATAGTAACGAGATTTTAGATTTAATTGGCAATAACCAGATAATAGTCTTTTTTCAACCGATATACAATGCAAATAGTGGCTCTATTTTTGGTTTTGAGGCATTAACTCGTATTAAAGATAAAAGTAATTATAGTATAGAGAATTTGTTTAAAAGGGCTATCGAAACTAATGTTATCTCTCAGTTAGAGTTAAAAATTAGAGAGATTGCTATTTCAAGCATAAAAAGGGCTTCTTTAGATTATAAAAACAATTTTTTATTTTTAAATTTAACACCCGAAGTATTGGTTGATCCAACCCACAATGTGGGATATACAGATAAATTAGCTGATTTTTATGGTTTGTCTAAAGAAAAGATAGTCTTTGAAATTACAGAAGAAAGTGCAATTAAGAATTTTAGCTTATTTAAAGAAGCAGTAGATTACTATAAAAAAAGAGGATATAAAATAGCAATAGACGATTTTGGGGCAGGCTACTGTGGGCTTAAAATGCTTTCAATAATTGAGCCAGACTTTTTAAAGATTGATAAACATTTTATATCTCAAATTACTGAAAATCCTATCAAACAGTACATCGTAGAGTCTATCATAACAATCGCACATAAAATGGGCATTAAGGTTATAGCAGAGGGTATTGAAACTGAAGAAGAGCTAAATACAATCATAAATATGGATGCCGATTTGCTTCAAGGATTTTTATTAGGTAGACCTTCTCATCAACCTTCACAAGATGCAATGGAATTAATATCTAAAAACCAGAATTGTATGACTAAAAATTGTGTTTTATCAAAGATTGGCCATATATCACAATATGTAAAACCAATCTATCCAAACCAAACACTAAAGATTGCCTATGAGCTTTTTTTAGAGTTTCCCTATTTAAGAAGCTTACCAGTAATTAAAGAAGATAAAATAATAGGATCAGTTATTAGAAATTTTTTTATAAAGAGTTCCTTTTGTGATAAAAACAACAATATGGAGTCTTTAAATCTAAAACATAAGATTAAAGACTTAATGACTATCCCCTCTTTAATAGTAGATTATAATAGCGAACTTGAATCTGTAGCACAAAAATTAAAACTTAGAAATAATGACTGTTTGTATGATGATATATACGTCACATGTCGTGGTAAATACTACGGGGTTGTACCAGTATTTATTGTGCTTGACACAATTACTGAGAGATTCATTAAGCTCTCGAAGAAAAGTTAAAATTTAGTATAACTCTTTAAAGATCTTTACAAGAAATGTTATAGTCTAACTTTTTTTTATCTAATAAATCATTTAAAAAACATATCGCAAGGTAGTTTATTTTTAAGAAAAATTAACATTAATTTCAAATGAAATTAAATATTTCTTCTGATAATAATATCAATGGTTAAGTCAAACGAGGTTGAATGTCCAGAATGTAGTTCGAAGGCATGTTATAAATATGGTCATTCAAAACAAGGCAAGAAAAGATTTAAATGTATAGTATGTGATAGACAGTTCGTTTTAGCGAGTAAAAATAGAATTAATTCAGGTAAACTCGAATGTGTTGTTTGTGGAAATAAAATGTATTTGTATAAGATCGAGGACAATACAGTGAGATTTCGCTGTAGTATGTATCCTGAATGTAAATTTTATAAAAAATATATATTACTGGAGGTAGAATAGGATGGCCTATTACTTTCACAATGTACCAGGACGATTAAGAGTCAAATGTGCCCATTTAAAAAGGAACGAAAATAAGATTGAAGAAATAACAAACAAATTATCGAAGTTAGATGGAATTTCAAGTTTACAGGCAAATCCACTAACTGGAAGTTTTGTTATAAATTACGATTCTTTTGTTTTAAATGAAAAGGAAATAATAAATTTTTTTGAAAAAGAGGGGATATTTGATAGTACAAAAGCTTTTAACACAGATACTTATCTTGAAAATATGGCATCAAAGGCAGGAGAAGTTATAGGAAAGACTCTTTTCTCAACTTTTGTTGGAAGGGCTTTTGAGGGTACACCTTTAGCTTTCTTAAGTATAATTTTATAAAGTTTTCTTATATTTATTTTTTAACCTTATTAATCTCTGTACCTTTTTAAAGACGAGTACGGATATAAAATCTTTAATTTTTGCATTTTTTTTATATCTTTCTAAGATAGCTTCATATACCCTACTTATGTTAGTTATGTCTTCACTAAACTTGAGAGATAAGTTCGTAATATTGTGATAATGCGACTTTTTTTCTAAATCACTATCATATAATATTGATTTATCTCTTTTGCAGGATGTTTTACTCATAGCCATTTTAACCTCCTAAATAATATAAACATAAAAACTGCTGATATCATAGAAATTAAAACTATTATAATAAAAGTGGTATATTGTCCCCAAAAAATATAGGGATTTTCAACACCTCCCGGCAAAGCTACGTTCATACCATAAAAGGTCCCAATTACTGTAGCAGGGATAGAAAATGTAAATACTATTGTTAATAAAGCAAGTATCTTATTAGTCCTATGGGAATTAATAATAAAGTCAGTATCTTTAAATATTTCTATTGTCTCTTTACATTCTTCAAGGATATTCCATGCTTTATTAATATAGTCTGATAAATCACCAAAATATATCGTCATATCGCCGTTTGAAAACTTGCCTATTATCTTTTCTAAATCAGCAATTACGGTTTTAAAGTTAAAAATGACCCTTCTCATGTTATAAATATTATGCCTCATATCCGCTATCTCTATAATAGCTTCCTTACCTTGATCGAACACTGTATCCTCTATGTCTTCTATATCATAAATAACCTTTTTTAACATTGCCATTATATGTTTTATCAACGAATGTATTATTTTGTAAAAAAGGAAGGTTGATGTTTTCGTCATGTATTCATTATATATATCTGGCTTTTCTAAACAGTTTTGGAAGATTCTATTTATAGTTTTTATCTCACCGTTATGTACGGTAACAAGAAAATCTTTGCCTATAAAAAATCCTACTTGAGAAGGTATGGAAAACTTTTTCTCCTTTATAAACCTTGGTATGTGAAGTATAACAAATAAATAATCACTATACTCGTCAATCTTTGGGATCTGCACCTTTGAAAGACAGTCTTCTATATCTAAATGATGAAACTTAAAGGCCTTTGCTAACTCTAACAACTTTTTATCATCTGGACTGTCAATATTTATCCAGATAAAGTTGTCTGACTTAATAAGGTTATATTCCTTTAAGAAGTCTTCCTGCATTACCTTAACACCTTAAAGTATCTATTTTATCAATTTTTTCCCATGGTAGTCCTATGTCCATTCTACCCACATGACCATAGGCAGCCAATTTTCTATAAAAGCCACCTTTTATAAGGGTTGGCAAATCTCTTAAACTAAATTGTTTTATGATGGCACCAAATCTTAGGTCAAAGGAGTTTTTTATCTTCTTAATTACCTCTTCATCTGGTATCTTGCCTGTACCAAAGGTTTCAACATGAATACTAATTGGTCCTGAGTAACCTATGGAGTAGGTAAGTTGAACCTCACATTCATCGGCAATACCAGAAGCAACAATGTTTTTTGCTACATATCTTGCCATATAAGTACCTATTCTATCTATTCTCGATGGATCTTTACCGCTAAGAGCAGTTGAGTTATTTCTTGAATACTCACCATATGTATCTATAGCGTTTTTCCTACCTGTTAAGCCTGCATGAATAAGTGGACCTCCTGGCACAACAGGTCCCTCTGGGTTTATAATAATCCTCGTTTTTTCATCCAATCTCACATATTCATCTAAAAAAGAAGGCAAAATAACTTTCTCATATAGGTCTTCATACAGTTTTTTTTGTGTTGGTCCACCCTCTTTTTCTGATTTAGACTGACTTGCAATTATACTAATTGTATCAATTCTATAAGGCTTGCCATTTCTATACTCGACGGAGACTTGAGTTTTACCATCAGGTTCAAGATAATCAATAATATTCTGGTACCTAACAGAGGATAGTCTCCTTGCCAGTTTGTGAGCTAACCAGATAGGAAGAGGCATATAGGCCTGCGTTTGATTACACGCATAACCGAAAACCGTAGTGGGGTCACTAACTGTTATCTTTTCGATATCTTCCTCCTCTAAGGAGCTATCACTTTTACAAAACAAAGCACTTGATTTTTGCTGTTTGATACTTGTAAGTATACTACAATTCTGAGCATTAAACCCGTCTTTATACCCAACCTGTTTTATAATACTTCTTGCTATATTAGGAAAATCAATGGTACTCTCACTGGCAAATCTTACCGCTATAAATAAAATATTAGAAAAAACAGAAACTTCTGCTCTTATTTTGGCACATCTATCTTTCATTAAGATCTGATCAACTATTGAATCACTAATCTGATCACAAAGCTTATCAGGATGACCTTCAGTGACAGATTCTGATATAAATATATAATCTTTTTTCATTTTATAATCTCCCAGATATTTCTTTTCTGCCTTCGTTAAGAAAAAAAGATAATAATGAACAACCACTTACGACTAAAAGATCAACTATCCCTAAAGGAGATACCTTAAGTAGATTTCTCAAAGGCGGGAAAAATATCGTACCTGCCTGTAATCCAAAGGAAGTTAAGAGCGATAGCTTTAAATATTTATTGGGTTTTATGTGTTGATAACTAAATAAGGAGTGTTTATCAGACTTACAAGTTATCGAATGTAGTAGTTGCGATGAAGATAGGGTAAGAAAAGAAAGGCTATTAGCTCTTAAGCCTAATCCATATCTCTTAATACCATAGAGATAGGCTAAAAAAGAGGCTAAAGTTATATTTGATGCTTCCATGATGATTTTTTTATAATCGGAGTTAGTTACAATATTTTCTTGAACTGAAGGGGGATTTCTTTGCATTATATCATCTTCCGGCTCTTCAAGAGAAAGGGCAAGTGCTGGAGCCACATCAGTTATAAGATTAATCCATAACAATTGCATGGCATTTAATGGTTGCCCCAGCCCAAGAGCCATGCCAGTAAACATAACCAAAATTTCACTGGAGTTGGTGGAAAGCAGAAATCTTAATGATTTTCTGATATTATAATAGGTTGCTCTGCCGTAAGTAATTGCTTCTACTAATGTTTTTATATTATCGTCTTCTATTATTATGTCGGCTACTTCTCTTGCTGAATCGGTTCCGCTCTTACCCATTGCTATGCCAATATCTGATGATTTAAGGGCAGGACCATCATTTATCCCATCACCTGTCATTGCGACAACCTTACCCTTTTTCTGAATAGCCTTAACTATTTGTAGTTTGTTTTCTGGAGAGACTCTTGCAAAAACATCTACCTGATCTGAGATTGCAGATAATACTTCTTCGTTCATTTTTGCCAGTTTTGTTGAGTCCAAAATATTGATAGTACCCTTGTGATTTAGGTTTAGTTCAGAAGCAATGGCATAGGCCGTAGGAGTCTGATCTCCTGTAATAATAATTGTGTTTATACCAGCTGTCTTAAGTTTATCAATTAACTCCTTTGCCCCCTCTCTTAGCGGATCAAATAACCCAACAAGCCCTACCCAACAAAGACTATATGCTTCTAAGATGTCCGATAGAGGAGTCTCCTTTGTAATCTCAATCTTCTTCTTCTCGATTCCAAAAGCAAACCCAAGAATTCTCAATGCAGCACCAGCCATCCGTTCGTTTTCTAACTCTATTTTTTTTCTACTTCTGTCTGTTAAAGGTTTTACTTTCCCATCCTTTATATAATAACCACACATATCAAGAATTTCCGTTGGGCTCCCCTTAAGAGTGAGGAAATATTTATTTTCTTCATCTTCATTGTAACTGTGAACAGCAGCCATATAATTTACATTTATAGATCTTAATTTTGTAGTTATATGATTATAATTTGATAAGACAGAAGCTATATCTATACCTGATTTAAAAGCAAGCTCTATCAAAGCATTTTCTGTAGAGGATCCATTGGCTTTATATTCACTATTAACAAGTTCTATCTCACTTTCACTACACAATAGTGAAATCAACATAATTAAGTTAAGCTCTTCTATAGAGGTTACATCTTCCAATTTATTATATTCTGTTAACTCGTTACTCTTTTTCTTACTATTATTATAAATCTGAAAATCCTTTACCTTATAGGATTTCATTCCAGCATATATTTCAACAACAGTCATCTTGTTATATGTTAAAGTACCTGTCTTATCAAGACAAAGTGTTTGAATAAGACCCAAATTTTCTATAGCATTAAGATGTCTAATCAAGATAGCCTTTTTTCTCATTTTTCTTATGCCTAGAGAAAGAGTTGTAGTAGCTACCGTAGGTAACCCTTCGGGTACCGCTGCAACTGCCAAAGATATTGACATCTTAATCATCTCAATGATGCTATAGCCTCTTATTATTCCAATAACCATTACTATTCCACAAATTACAGATGAGGCTATAACCAGTTGTTTACCAATAGTATCTAATTGTTCTTCAATATGTGTTTTCGGTGTGCTTTGATTTATGATTAAACTTTGTATCTTACCAATCTCAGTAAAAATACCTGTTGCCACTGTAATAGCTATGCCTTGACCACTTGTGACCCTTGTGCCCATAAAAACCATATTATATCTTTCCGCCAGTGACACGGGTGAATCATCATGGTCTTCTATAATTTTATCTTGAGTCTTTGATACTGGCATGCTTTCACCGGTCAAAGCCGATTCATCTACGGTTAAGTTAAAAGCTTCTAAAATTCTCCCATCAGCAGGCACAAAACTTCCTGGTTTTAAAATAAAGACATCACCAGGAACTAACTTTTCTGCCTCAATTTCACTTATTTTTCCATTTCTAATCACTAACGCAGTTGGCTTTATTATTTTTTTAAGAGATGTTATAGTTTGCTCAACCTCATACTCTGTTACACAACCAATTGATGCGTTAAGCATAATAACCGTTAATATAACAACTGCATCTATTAATCCACCAGTAAATATTGAGATGATAGATGCAGCACCAAGCAATAAAACCGGCAAGGACTTAAACTGTTCAAGAAATATCTCTAACCTTGTTCTCATTACCGGTTCTGGTAGAGAGTTTGTCCCATATTTCTTTAAATTTTCCTCATAAACTTCAAGAGACAGTCCAAAATTTTTTACAGAATTAAATGTCCTAAGAACATCTTCTATAGGCATAAGATGCCACTTGCTTTCTTGATAATTCTTAGCAACAATTTGAGACAATATTTTTGAGTTTTCTGACTTGCTTGTTGATTTTATTTCAGTAAAAAAAGCAGAAATCTTTTCTAAAAAACCGCTACTCCTATTATTGCTATCCTTTTTAAAATGTGGTTTATTGGTCTTGTAATCTTCGATTAGTGATTCAAGTAATCTGTTTAGATCTTCCAACGATTTTGCTGCACCATAATATATAAGCAAACTACCTGTTGTAACATTGATATTAAAAGATTCAATATTATCAATCTCTGTTAGTTTGAGCCTTAAAAAGATGCCAAAATTATCACAACGATATAACTCATCTATCTTATATCTAACTCTTCCTTTAACAACATTATGAACTATTCGAAACAATGGTCACCTTATTTGTTTTTATCAACTTTTGGTAAGGCAGAACTGGCAACTTCTTTTAAACCCTCAACAACACCGAGAAGCATTTCTTTAACTGCCTTAACAGCTGTATTACCAATTGTTCCTGCTGCCTCTACGGCTCCATTAACAGAGACTTTAGCAATCTCTTCTACATTTCCACCTATTTCTTTTGTAGCTTCTAAAATACCGTCAACTGCTCTCTTTGCTACCAAACCTACATCAGCTCCTATTTCAGAGGCCCCTTTAATAGAGCCCTTTACTGTTTGTTCGGCAGCAGACAAAATATCTCCGCCCACATCAGATACACCCATAACAATACCTTTTGCTACACTTTTGGTACTTAGTATCAAGCCTGTACCAACTTCTTCTGTAGCTAAAATAGCTCCTTTTACGACATCCTTGATTACAACTACTCCATCGTTGGCAACATCACCTGTCGCCTTTAAAGTATTTGCTACAGTATTCTTGGCAAGAGTAACAATCTCTGCTTCAATCTCGTTTATTGCCTTTAGGCTATTTATAACACCCTCTTTAACTGTGATACCTACTTTTCCAACTTGTTCATGCTTCTCTTCCTGTAAATGTTCCGACATAAAAAACCTCCTTTTTATTTCTCACTTTTAAGAAAGACATTAAAGGCATACCAAACAGATGTATACCAGGCGGGGGCAGAAAAGTTACCTCGTCCAATTTGATAAACTGTCAGACCAATAAGAGCTATTAATGTAGCACCTGCGAGGTCTATTTCGTTATTAAAGAACCTGCGAATTTTATTATCGAAGTTGCTAAAGGTCTGTTTTATTGTGTAGTTAATTATTTTCCTCTTCTCTACATCAATAAGCTTTAAATTAAATAATTCTTTTGACTGGGCATATTCTTTGATTTTATCTACTGATTCGTCAGAATAGATAATACAGGAACAACTTGTTGGATTTATTGTAATATCCTTTATCATACCGCTATTTTTAAAAGTCTCTTTTACAAGCTCAAAATAATTTTTATCACCCTTCTTTGAAGGAATTTTAACCCTTATGCGACCCTTCGTAATATGACATAGCAATGCTTCAGGATGATGCATTATTCCCTCCTTCTGGTGTAGGATTAACAGTACTACTTGATTGAGCCATCTCTGATTTTACCTCAGCAACAATGTCCTCAAATACCTCGCTTACCTCTGAAACAGACTCCTTACCCTTCTCATATATTAATATCCCACCTTTTATTGCCGCTTTAACCAAAGGTTTAGTAACACTTGCCACTATTGGCAAAACTATAGGTGCTAAAATAGCTCCTCCTATTCCAATTGCGAGACCACTTAATATATTGCCTTTTAAACCATTATCAAAAATTCCCATAAACATACCTCCTTTTTTGTTTTAATAAAAAATATAACATTGTATAAATTTTTT
>FMSI01006860.1_pt1 | contig 13736 bp, 13 predicted proteins | sample 1504471 | NCBI WGS metagenome assembly FMSI01 (sample SAMEA4475357, study PRJEB15587) | soil metagenome | biome: Soil; feature: Field | place: India | collected 2015-03-11 | depth 0 m
GGGGGGGTTACACTGAGAGACGTAGCCAGGGAGGCAGGGGTAGCACAGTCAACCGTCTCCCATTTCCTGAATGGGACAGCTCCAGTCTCTGAGGGAACACGTCAGAGAATTCTCGAGGCTGTAACGAGGCTCAATTACCGGCCAAACGTTACGGAGCGGAATCTCAAAAGACAAAGAACGAACGCCTTGGGCCTTTTTGTACCTGACATTACGAACCCCTTCTACGGAGAGCCTTCCCGGGGAGTAGCAGATGTGGCCAGGGAACGGGGTTACAGCGTGATCCTTTATGCCACCTCCTATGAGCGAGCGATGGAACGGAATTTTGTAGAACTTGTGGAGCAACGCCAGGTTGGTGGGGTAATAGTTTCTTACAGCTTCTTTGACGAGAGCTTGTGGGCGCGACTTCTTGAGTGTGGTGTCCCCCTTGTCCTTGTTGACGTTTATCCAGTGGATACCATTTGGCCCTCGGTGGTGGTCAACAACGAGAAAGGAATTGAGAAAGCCCTTTCCTATCTTGTGTCTCTGGGACACTCTCGGATTGGATATCTCAGTGAACCCCCTTACGTTCTTTCCCTTGTGAAGAGACAGAGAGCATTTTTACAGTTTGTGCGTAAAAAGAATCTCCCGGTGAAAGACGAGTGGATTCTGGCAGAAAAAGCGCAGCGTAACCGGGTGGAGATTGGCTTTGATTTGGGGAAGAGGCTCATAAGGGAGCGAAATATTCCCACTGCTGTGGTGGCCAGCTCGGACCTTGTGGCGGTAGGGGTGGTGAAGGCGTTTCTGAGTTCGGGTGTTCGTGTTCCTGAGGATATCTCCGTTGCGGGGTTTGATGACATTCTCCTTGCTTCCTACATCCATCCATCCCTCACCACAGTCCGTCAGCCCAAGTATGAAATGGGTAGAATCGGGGTAGAGTTTTTGGTACAATTGATAGAGAGCAAAGGGGAATGTCCGCAACTCACTCTCATCGAGCCAGACCTTGTGGAGAGGAATTCTTGCCAAAGAAGGGAGGTGAAAGAAGAAACTAAAAACGTAATCTCTGTGGTTTAGGGTGTTCCTCTTTTGGGTGTTTTGGAAACGTTAAGAAGAGTCCTGAAAGGAGGGTTTCTCAATGCGTAAGTGGACGTTCTTGCTCCTTGTGTTTTTTGTGGGAGTGCTTCTTGGGGGTGTGGTGTCAGCGGAGGAGGTGACGCTTACTGTCACCTGGGCAGCATGGGCTCCTATGGACACCCTCATAGCGCTGGCAGAGGACTTCACTGCTAAAACTGGCATCAAGGTTAAAGGCGATCCCATCCCCTGGCCACAGTACCACGACAAGGTTTTCACCGAGTTTGCTTCAGGGAAAACGAGCTTTGATATCGTTCTCCCCGATTCCCAGTGGCTTGGCGAGGCAGTGGTTGGAGGACATCTCCTTGACATCACCGACTGGTTCAATGAAAAGGTCAACAAAGAAGAATTCTCCGATATGCTTATCCATTCCTATTGTGAATATCCCGATGGCAGCGGAAAATACTATGGCGTTCCTGCTCTGGCTGACTTCTGGGGATTGGTATACCGCAGTGACCTTCTCAACGATCCTGAAGAAAAGAAAGCTTTTAGGGAGAAGTATGGTTACGATCTTAAGGTTCCCGAGACCTGGGGTGAACTCAGAGATGTTGCCGAGTTCTTCACCCGTCCAGAGAAGAATTTCTACGGAATTGCTCTCTGGCAAGCTCCCATGGCAACGGCAGGTTTAGTAGACCATTTCCTGGCTTGTCTTTGGTCTTTCGGGGCAGAGCTCTGGGATCCGAATACCAAGAGAGTAAAAGGCTACCTCAACAGTGAAGAGGGTAAGACTGCCGCTCGATACTGGGTAGACCTCTACCGCTTCCATCCTCCTGGTGCAGCGAATTACAGTATGGATGACACCAACACGGCTATGCAGCAAGGATTGGTTGCCATCGTGGGAACCTATCTGGCCTTCTATCCTGGCCTTGTAGACCCTGAACTCTCTCTCTACTGGGACAAAGTCGATTTTGCTCCCACTCCAAAGGAAAAAGAATGGTGGGTCCAGCTCGGCGGCCAGGGTATGTCTATTTCAGCGTACACTCCTTACAAGAAGGAGGCTTTGATGTTCCTTGAGTGGTGGCTCTCTCCCGAGACACAGTGGAAATGGGCACAAGCTGGAATGTTTAGTTGCTTTAACTCGATAATAAACGATGACCGATACCTTGAATTCGCTCCAGTGAACAAGGTACATCGTGTTAGTGCCCCGATTTTGAAGGACTTCTGGGAGATTCCTGAATACAACGAAATGGGTACCGTCATGGCTGAGATTCTCAATGCTGCAATCCTTGGTAAATACACGCCGGACGAAGCCATGGACCTCGTTGCTGAAAAGCATGAGGAAATTTTAGAGCGCGCCGGATATTATAAATGAAGATTCTCAGAGAGGACCTGTGTCTTGCAGGTCCTCTCCGCCTTGGAAAGGGAGGGAAGTCGTTTGTCGGACATTCGGAGTACGTGGGCTAACCGTGTATCTGATCGAGGAATCCTGTACCTTTTCCTTCTCCCCACTTTTGGGTTGCTCCTCTTTCTGGTCATCTTTCCTCTCATTTGGTCTCTGTACCTGAGCTTTTGCGAGTATTCGGCTAACGCGGCGAATCCTCCTATTTTTACTGGGATTCACAATTACAGTTCCCTTTTTCGAGAAAGGGAAGTATGGGATCGCTTTGTAGCTACGGGGAGGTTTGTTTTTCTTGCGGTGGCAGTGGAGTTCTTCCTGGGGTTTTTCATCGCCATGCTTCTCAATCGAGAGTTTTACGGGAAGGGATTTTTAACCACTCTTTTCATCCTTCCCATGATGTTTTCTCCGGCTGTCATCGGAAAATTCTTTCGTTTCATGATGGATGCAAACTGGGGCATCATCAACTACATTCTTGGAACTCTCTTTGGGATTCCCAAGATTGCCTGGACCACAAGTTATGAATATGCCCTGTACTCTCTGGTCATAACTGATGTTTGGATTTGGACACCTTTTATGGTTCTTCTGAGTCTCGCCGGTCTTTCAAGTGTCCCCAAGTATCTCTACGAGGCGGCAGATGTTGACCGGGCTTCGGGGTGGTTTAAGTTTCGTTATATCACCCTTCCTTATGTAGCTCCCATTCTCATCCTTGCCGTTCTTTTCCGTACCATGGATGCTTTCCGTTTCTTTGACGTCGTGTATGTATTGACCGACGGAGGACCTGGATATGCTACCCAAATTGTTCCTTTCTACATTTACAAACTTGCCTTCTCTTTCTGGCGGACCGGGAGGTCCTGTGCTTTGGCCTACATTCTCCTCATCATCATCATTGCCCTGAGCAACATCTACATCACCTACCTCAACAGATTGCGAAGAGCATAAGGGGGAGAAGGAACCGTGAACGAATTCCAAAGAAGAGCTTTAAAGGACCGAGTCATCGTGACTGTTCTTGTGGTGATGCTCTGCGTCTATCTTTTTCCTATATACTGGATGTTTTCCACAGCTACAAAGAGCAAGGTTGAAGCTTTTGCCTTGCCTCCCAAGTGGGTGTGGAGACCCCAGATCGATAATTTCCGAAACATTTTCTATGCCGCTGCCGGCGGAGCTTTGGGGAGAGTACGGGGCGTAGAGGTGAAACCTCAGCCCTCGGCTTTTCTGAGGCAGCTGAGTAACAGCATTGTTATCTCTTTTGTAAGCACGATCCTTGCCACCTTTCTGGGGGCTCTTTCTGGGTATGTTTTCTCTCGTATGCGAGTACGGGGGAAAGACGATCTCCTCTTTGTCATTCTCAGTAGCCGTATGTTACCTCCTGTGGCCATTGCCATACCTTTGGTTATGATGTATCGAGCCTTAGGGCTTTTTGACACCCGTTTTGGGCTCATCATCATGTATACGGTGTTTAATCTTGCCTTTGCGGTGTGGATGATGCGAAGCTTTGTGGATGATATTCCTCCCGAATATGAGGAGGCAGCTCTGGTGGACGGATACTCTCGCTTACAGGCATTTTTCAAGTTTGTTTTCCCCGAGATGCGAGTAGGAATGGTAGCAACAGCTATTTTTAGTCTCATCATGACCTGGAATGAATTCACCTTTTCACTTCTTCTCACTGGAGAGCAAGCGCGTACTGCTGTTCCCTCCATTGCCCACTCCCTGGGAACGGCGGGGGTTAACTGGGGGCACATTGCGGCAGGTTCGTTCCTTATGGTGTTACCGGTTGTGGTGTTTACCTTCCTCCTTGGAGGGAATCTCATCCGAGGTTTTACTTTTGGAGCAATAAAGGAGTAGAAGAACTATGAAGTTTTTGGCACAACTCAAAAGGGTTATGGAGCCTCTCTCAATTGTTTTGATCGTTTTTGGAATCTTTAGCCTCTGCCAGCCTTTCGCCTTTTTCCTGTACCATTATGGTTTTGCCTTTCTGGGTGTAGGTACAGGACTCTACATCCTCTTTTCTCATATCCCTCCTCTTGAGGAAATCTTGCGAGAGGAGGGGTAGTGATGTCTTCGGTGCGTGTGGAGAAGCTCTACAAGCGTTTTGGAAAAGTCGAGGCAGTGAAGGGTATATCCTTTGAAGTGCAAGAGGGAGAATTTATCGTTCTTCTCGGCCCTTCAGGTTGTGGAAAAACAACAACCTTACGGTGCATTGCTGGTCTGGAATTGCCCGACTCTGGGAAGGTTTACTTTGATGACGACGATGTGACCCCCCTGAGTCCGGCAGCCCGTAACGTTGCCTTCGTGTTTCAGCTCTATGCTCTCTATCCTCACCTTACGGCATATGATAACATTGCCTTTCCTCTTCGAGCGGAGGGTCTTCCCAGAGCGGAAGTGGAGAAGCGGGTTGATGAAGTGGTGAAGCTTTTGCAGATAGAAGATGTCCTTCGTTTGAAACCCCGAAAGCTCACAAGCGGTCAGAAACAGAGGGTGGCACTGGCCCGGGCCATTGTCCGTCGTCCCCGAGTGTTTCTTCTGGACGAACCTCTCTCCAATATCGATGCCAAGCTCCGAGAGGTGACACGGGCGGAACTCAAAAAGCTCCAAAAATCCATCAAAGCCACGACGATCTACGTCACCCACGATCAGGTAGAAGCCATGACCATGGCTGATAAAATCGTGGTGATGAATTTTGGTGATATCCAACAAATTGGTACACCCCATGAGGTATACCATTACCCGGCTAACCTCTTCGTGGCTCGGTTTATCGGAAGCCCAGGCATGAACTTCATTCCAGGGGAAGTAGAAGAGAGGGGTGGTAGACTTGGAGCGACAATCAATGGGGCTTACTTTATTCCTTTCCTTGAGGAACAAACAAATGTCCTTCAGGCTCTTACAACCTCTGTACGACGAGTCATTTTGGGGGTACGACCGGAGAATATCACGGTCGTTGCTCCTGGAGAAGGCGTAATGGATGGGGAAGTCTACGTCTTTGAACCTCTGGGAGCGCAAAACGTCGTGACCCTAAAGGTTTTGGAACATCTCCTCAAGGTCCTTCTTCCAGGAGATGTGGTCTTCCGTGTAGGAGAAAAGGTGGGTCTTGCATTCCGCGAGATTCGCGTCTTTCACGCCGAAACTGAAAAACTCATTGCGTAGGTGGTAGCCATGGCACATCTTGTTATTGAGAGTTTGACCAAGAGATTTGGAAGTATTACTGCTGTCTCTTCCCTGTCCCTTGAAGCTGAAAGTGGTGCTATTACCGTTCTTCTTGGGCCCACCGGAGCAGGGAAAACGACCACCTTGCGGTGTGTGGCGGGACTTGAGCATCCTGACGCAGGGACTGTCCGAATCGGCGGCGTGGTGGTGAACGACCTTCCTCCCAAGGATCGAGATGTGGCCTTCGTCTTCCAAAATTTCTCCCTGCATCCCCGCTATACAGTTTTCGAAAACATCGCCTCCCCCTTGCGCATCCGGAGCATCTCCAGAGAGGAAGTTGAGCGAAGAGTACGGGATGTAGCTCGCTTTTTACACATCGAGCACCTCCTCGAACGAAGACCCATTCACATAAGTGGTGGGGAAATGCAACGAGTGGCAATTGCAAGAGCCTTGGTGCGCAATCCTCAGCTCTTCCTCCTTGACGAACCTCTGACGAACCTCGATGCCAAAATCCGTGAAGAGATGCGGACTGAGCTCAAGCGTCTTCAAGGAGAGACCGGTGCAACGTTTCTCTACGCCACTCCTGATCAGGCCGAAGCCCTTTCCATGGGGGATCGGGTTGTCATCATCCGCCAGGGACACGTAGTGCAGGTGGGAACCCCTCACGAAATTTACCACTACCCTTGCAACGTCTTTGTGGCCGACTTTGTGGGGAGTCCGGGAATGAATTTTATTCCAGCCCGTTTCGAGGGAGAGAGCAGGCTCAATGTGGGACCGGGATACTTTGTCCTTAGCCTTCCAGACGAGGCCGCCTCCTTGTGTCGAAAGGTTCTCAAGAATCCTGAGGTCATTTTCGGGGTGCGTCCTGAGGACATCTTTATCCATCGGGAAAGTGGTGAGGGACTTTTCCCGGCTCGGGTCGAAGTCGTTGAGCCTCTGGGCGTCATTCAAATCGTGCGTTTGCGTCTCAATGGTCACACTCTTCGGGTGCGGGGCGAGGAGGGAGCCCGCTTCGAGGTTGGAGAACAGGTGTTTTTTAGCTTCAAAAAGGAAAAGGTTCGGGTATTCGACCGTCTGACTGAAGAACGCATCTTTTAGGGAGGGAAGGAAATGCTCGGTGTTAATTTATTTCTCTGGACAGCAGCGTACACGGACAAGGAAACTCACCTTATTCCTTTGGTGAAGAGGCTGGGATTTGACTGTGTGGAGATTCCTCTCGACCTTCTTGACGACATTTCTGTCGAAAAAACCAAGGCACTTCTTGAAGAAAATGGTCTTGCAGTGACTGGATGCGCGGTGGTGGGTGAACGACGGGATTTGATAAGCGACAGTGCCGAAGTCCGCAGAGAAGCTCTTGCATATTTTATTCGTTGTCTTAAAATGCTTTCTGCCTGGGGTGGAACGGTGCTCTGTGGACCATGTTACTCAGCGGTGGGTAAACTCACCGGAGAGGCCAGGGCGTACGAGGAGTGGAAAAGGGCGGTTGAGGGGTTGAAAGAACTTGCCAAAGTTGCTGAGGACTGCAATGTAAAGATCGCCGTTGAACCCCTGAATCGTTTCGAGACGTACTTCCTGAACACAGCAGAAGACGCAGTGCAGCTTGTGGGAGAGGTGGGAAGCCCTTATGTGGGAATTCATCTTGACACCTTTCACATGAATATTGAAGAGAAGAATCTCTACGAGGCCATAAAGCGTGCTGGGAAATACCTTTTCCATGTCCACACCTGTGAGAACGACCGGGGGACCCCCGGGGAAGGGCACGTGGAGTGGGGTGAGGTGTTTCAGGCCCTTCGAGAGGTTAACTACCGGGGGGCTCTGGTCATAGAATCCTTTGTTCCTGGGGTAAAGGAAATTGCCCGGGCAGCCTCTATTTGGCGCCCCCTTGCTCCTGATAGCGAATATATTGCCCGAAAAGGTCTTGAATTTCTGAAAAAGCACTGGGGTGTATGATTTCTTTCCCCTGAATGAAAGAGTGGTGTTTCACGCCATGCAGAGTTTTGAGTATTGGAACCCAACACGGATTCTCTTTGGAAAGGGAACAACAGATCAAGTAGGCCAGGAATGCCGGAAATACGGGGAACGAGTGCTTCTTGTGTATGGTGGAGGAAGTATTAAAGCAACTGGTTTACATGAGAGAGTCGTTGCGCGCCTCCGGGAGGCAGGGTGTTCAGTTTTTGAGCTTTCTGGTATCCAGCCTAATCCTCGCATTAGTAAAGTTCGGGAAGGAGTAGATGCCTGTCGTCGAGAGAACATCGAGGTTATCCTTGCGGTGGGCGGGGGAAGCGTTATCGATACAGCCAAGATTGTTGCTGCTGGGGCGTGTTACGATGGCGATGCGTGGGATTTTTTTACGGGGAAAGGGGTTCCGACGAAAAAACTCCCTTTGGGCGTTGTTCTTACTCTTGCTGCTACGGGTTCTGAAATGAATCGGAACGCAGTGATTACAAATGACGAAACAAGGGAGAAGCTGGTAGTAAAAAACCCTGTTCTTTTCCCTGATTTCTCTATCCTTGACCCTGAGAATACTTTCACCGTCCCGCGGGAACAAACCGTTTATGGCATTGTGGACATGATGGCGCACGTATTCGAACAGTACTTCCATAAAACCCCAGAAACTTCTCTCCAGGACCGACTTGCCGAGGGTATCATGAAGACCATCATTGATTATACTCCGAGGGTCCTGGCAAATCCCACTGATTACGAGGCTCGAGCAACTATCATGTGGTGCAGTACCCTCGCCCTCAATCATCTCATCGAGGCTGGAACAATGGGAGATTGGGCTACACACCGGATGGAGCTTGAGCTGAGTGGTGTCTATGATATCCCCCACGGGGCAGGATTAGCGATTCTTTTCCCTCAATGGATGGAGTACGTGCTTCCTCTTATCCCTCGCAGGTTTGCCCAGTTTGCAGAGCGAGTATGGGAAATTCCCAGAAATGACCGAGATGACATAGGGCTTGGGAAGATGGGTATTGTGAGGACGCGGGAATGGTTTCGTGAGATTGGTGCTCCTGTAGCTTTGCAGGAAGTAGGCATTGGCGAAGATCGGCTTGAAGAGATGGCAGAGCGGGTAGCACAGAGAGGACCTATCGGTGTGGTGAAAGTTCTCACGAAAGAGGATATCCTTGCTATTTACCGACGCTCTTTATAGAGGATAAAAATAGAGGATAAAAAACCCAATCCCTTAAGAGGGATTGGGTTTTCACCTCTTTATATATCCTCGATATATCCTCGTTTTTGGCATTCCTCTTTGAAGTGCTGGTATTTCTCTTCGTAGCGGGCTGCAAGATCTTTTTGGGGTTCTTCCACTGCTACAATGTGTACCATGGCCTGTGTGGTTTTCGATATGCTTCCAAAGAAAGGACAAGCAGCCATGATACAGGCACCCATAGCAGCATCGGGGAAACGGGGAAGATAAAGGGGAAGACCGATGATGTTTGCACGAATTTTTCGCCAAACAGCGCTTTTCGAGCCACTTCCTGAAATAAACACCCGTTGTATCCTTGTCGCTCCTAAAGCCTCAAGGAGTTCAAAACCGTAGCACTCCACGTATCCTACACCCTCAAGGCAAGCGGCATAGAATTCAAGCTCGTCTTTCTTTTCTCCTACCATAAAAAATTCTGCGTGTGGATGGGCAAAAGGAAACCGTTCGCCTTTGCGGGTCAAGGGGTACACAAGAAGCGGCGATGGGAGAGGAAGATAGTTTACTTTTTCGTCCCAGCTTGATAGGTTCTCGTTGGGGAAAAAGTGTTTCAGACATTCTCCACCCGTGTTTGAGGCTCCTCCGGGAAGCCAAAAGCCTTCGGGATGGAGATGGCAGTATATCCTTCCTAAGGGATCTTTAATGTGGTGTTCGGAAATACTCCGCACAACAAGCGTTGTACCGAGTGTTGAGGAGACATCACCGGGTCTTTCCGCCCCCGAGGCATAGAATGCTGCTGTTCCATCGGTTGCCCCAGCGACCACGGGAATATTGCCAGGAATTTGCCACTCTGCTGCAATGCTTGGGAGGAGATGACCGATAACAGTTCCACTCTTCACCACCTGGGGGAGCTTCTCGAGAGGGATACCGATTTTTTCAGGAATGAAATGGGGCCACCGGTTCTCCATAAGATCATAGCCCATTTTCAGGACGTTGGAGATATCCGAAATTCCCCAGTTCCCCGTAAGGTGGCCTACAAGGTAGTCCGTGGGATGGAGAAAGTACCTCGTTTTCTCAAAAACCTTGGGAAGGTTGCGCTTAATCCACAAAACCTTACACAGAGCAAAAGATGGGTCAAAGGTATACCCAAGACGTGCCGTAAAATCTCTTGTCTCTCCATTCACAAAGTGGGCTTCGTCTTTAGCTCGGGAGTCGTTGTACATGATGGCTCGAAGAAGCGGTGTTCCTTGATTGTTCACTGGGATTACTGTCCCGGAAGTGGAAGTACAGGAGATGGCAAAGAGAGCTTCTTTGGAGTATCCCAGGGATAGAAAAGACTGGAGAGCCTTTCCTATACACTGCCGTGTTTTTTCCCACCATTCCCTCGGCTCCTGTTCAAAGCGCTCCTCGGTGCGAAAAGAAAAGATAATGTCTTCCCTCTCCTCTACCACAACGTTGCCCTGAAGATTAGCTATGACGACGCGTACCCCTTGCGTTCCAAGATCAATACCCAGGACAAAGGTTTTCTCCACAGGATTGCCTCTCTTTCAGTGCACGCCCAGTCTTTCTCGCGATTCTTTAAGTTGTTTTTTTAGCTCCTCGAAAGGCGGTTCCCGAATTGGGCAAAGTGCCTTTCTATATCCCCTACTTCTGCCCTCCATGCTGACTCATCAACGCGAAGCAGTTCCCGTAAGTCTTCAGAAGGAATATCAAGACCCCTCGGGTCAAGGTCCTCTGGCCGTGGCAAAAGGCCTATGGGTGTTGCGATGGCTTCTACTTTGTTTTCCACTCTTTCACACATCCGCTTGAGTACACGGCTATTCTCCCCGTAACCTGGCCAAAGCCAGCGGCCATCGGGGGACTTGCGAAACCAGTTCACGTAGAAGATGCCAGGCGCTTTGTTGCCTAATCTTGTGCCCATATTGAGCCAGTGAGTGAAGTAGTCCCCCATGGGGTACCCACAGAAGGGCAGCATGGCGAAAGGATCACGACGCAAGTTGCCGACCTGCCCAAGTGCTGCTGCTGTTGTTTCAGAAGATTGCATTGCCCCAAGAAAGGCACCATGTTCAAAACTATAAGCCTCGAACACCAGGGGAATCGTTGTTGTGCGACGTCCACCCAGAACGATGATGTCGATGGGAACCCCCTCTGGATTATCCCAATCCGGGGGGAGTACAGGACACTGAGTAGTGGAAACGGTGAAGCGGGCATTAGGGTAGGCCGCCTTTCGCGAGAAAGCTGGTGTCCAGTCCTGGCCTTGCCAGTCTATGAGATGGTTGGGTAATTCAGAAGTCATCTCTTCCCACCACACATCTCCATTATCGGTTAGAGCACAGTTTGTGAAAATGGCATTTCCCCAGAGGGTCTTCATCATGGCCGGATTGGTTCTCCATGAAGTTCCCGGTGCAACCCCAAAAAACTCGTTTCCGGATTGAGGCATGTAGCCGGCCGTCAGGACCAATATGCAAAAAGGCAATGTCGTCTCCCAGGCACTCTGCTTTCCACCCGGGAGTGGTAGGTTGGATCATTGCCAGGTTTGTCTTCCCACAAGCAGAAGGGAAAGCTGCAGCGATGTGGTAGCGGCGTCCTTCAGGACTTATGAGGCGAAGGATGAGCATGTGCTCTGCCATCCATCCCTCCTTCCGGGCCATAAATGAAGCAATACGCAGGGCAAAGCATTTTTTACCCAAAAGAGCATTGCCGCCGTAGCCAGAACCGTAGGACCAGATGAGATTTTCTTCCGGGAAGTGGCTGATATACTTTTGTTCCACCGGCGTGCAGGGCCGGGTGATGTCTTTTTGACCTGGAGAGAGGAGTACACCCACGGAATGAAGACAGCAGACAAAATTTTCATTTGAACCCAAAGCATCCAGAACCTTATTGCCTACACGAGTCATGATATGCATGTTGCACACTACGTAGGGGCTGTCGGTGATTTCCACGCCAAACCTTGCAAAAGGGGAATCGAGAGGACCCATGGAGAAGGGCACAACGTACATCGTCCGACCCCGCATGCACCCTCGATAGAGGCCAGGCATCGTTGATTTCAATTCGTCGGGTGTAATCCAGTTGTTTGTTGGGCCGGCATCGTCCCGCGAAGTAGTGCTCATGAAGGTACGATCTTCTACTCTCGCCACATCACTGGGGTGGGAACGGAAAAGGAAGCTGTTTGGACGTTTTTTGAGGGGAATGGCCATGCCTCTTTCCACCATTTGACGCATGAGGGGATCGTATTCTTCCTTGGACCCGTTACACCAGCAAATGCTTTCAGGTTGACAGAGTTCGGCTACTTCCTGAACCCACTGGATGAGACGACGGTTATGGACCACAGAGGGTGACCCCTTTCACTCGTGGTTTAGAATACACCGTGTCGTGTTCTGGGTATTCTATGGGGGAGTTGTACGGACTCATCTGAATTTCTTAGAAATTCGGGGAAATGATACAGTCTCTTTGTGAGAAAAGCAATACCCTCTCCAGAAAATTGTCACTTGACAAGTGTTCTCTTGCTGGATATAATCCTCCCAAAAAGAAGGACTTCTTCAGGGCAGGGTGAGGGCGGAGGCCCGATTCCCGACCGGCGGTGAGAGGTTAAAACCCCAAGCCCGCGAGCCCTTTTTAGGGTTGATCCGGTGCAAATCCGGGGCCGACGGTAAAGTCCGGACGGGAGAAGAAGTCACGAGTCTATGCCCTCAAAGCCCTGAAGGCGAAGAGCTTTCAGGGCTCTTCTGTTGGCCTGGGGAGAAGGGGGTGAACTTTGGTGAAGAAGTATTTCATCTACGTAGGTGCTTTTGCAGCACTGTCCCTGGTGCTCGATTTTCTGGTGCACTTTCCCATCATACCTTCAGCTTCTTTTCTTTTGTACCGCCCGGGGGACATACCCATCCTCATTACGAGCTTCAAGTTTGGACCGGGAGTAGCGCTTGTTGCTACGGCGGTTGTGGCAGTGATTTTTGCCCTCGTCACGGGTGAAGGTGGACCGTGGGGGATGCTCATGTACTTTTTGGCCTGTGGAACTTTTGTAGGTGTTGCTGGGTGGGTCTATCGGCGAAACAGGACTCGCCAAGGGGCCTTTTTGGGTATGGTGATAGGGCTTTTTGCCATGACCGGAGTCATGGCTTTGGCAAATCTTGTAGTTACACCGATATACCTTGGTGTTCCAAGAAATGTCGTTGTAGGGATGCTTTTGCCTGCCATTGTGCCCTTTAACCTCCTGAAGGGCGCCATAAACGCCGCCGTTACGCTTCTTGTATACAAACGCATGAATGTCTTTTTAGAGGGTGCTATTCCGGCAAGAACTGTTCCTGGAAAGCTCCAATGAGAGAAGAAGTATCTTGTAGCGAAGCCCATATCCAGAAAAACCACCGAGGTGATGGTACCCTACCACTCGGTGGCAAGGTATGAAGAGAGGTACAGGGTTTTTGCCGATTGCCTTCCCCACGGCGCGGGCGCCGTGGGGAAGGGTGATTTTTTTGGCAATCTCCCCATAGGTTGTGGTTGCTCCGTAGGGTATGCAGACCACTTCTTTGAGAACCTTCTGAGTGAAGGGTGAAAGATGTTCAAGGTTAATGGGGTAAGAAAGCGCCACCCTCTCGCCCTCAAAGTAGGCTTGAATTTCCTCTGCGATGCCCAAAAAAGGCGGATGTTGTTCTTCAAGGCATAACTTTTCGTAGCCCTGTTGCACAAGGTGTCGTAACGCCTCTTCCTTGCCCCGCTGGGGAAGAACAAAAACCTCAATTTCTCGTTTCCACCCAAGAAGGGCAAAGCCAAAGGGGGTGGAGATAAAACAAAATAATAACTTCTCCAGCATATGGGTTTACTTCTCCCTTTTTCTGCGTATAATAGTGATAGCTTCATGACAGGTCAAGAGGGAAGTCCGATGAGGGGAGAGAGTAGTCTCCGCGTTCCCTCAAAGAGAGCCGGGGTGAGGTGTGAGCCCGGTAGGGAGAAGGAGATGAATGGGTCCCCAAGGAGTAGGCCGAAACGTGAGTAGGCTTTGCCGTTTTCCCC
>FMSI01030324.1_pt1 | contig 13729 bp, 10 predicted proteins | sample 1504471 | NCBI WGS metagenome assembly FMSI01 (sample SAMEA4475357, study PRJEB15587) | soil metagenome | biome: Soil; feature: Field | place: India | collected 2015-03-11 | depth 0 m
CGGGCAGCAGTTGCTGGTGTAGGAACTTTTACTTTTTTATCTAAATGAATTTCTGTTTTGGGTTTTAATTTTGCAATGGGCGTGGTTGCAGGTAGCGAGATATCAATCTTCTCATCTTTTATGGTTTGCTCTTCAGAGTAAACATAAGGAATTCTGTTATTAATACCCACAGGGGTTTCTAACCCTTCACTTCTAATGATGATAAATATAAAGACCGTAACAACAGCAGGGATGAGTATCGGGAAAAATTTCCATAAGACAAACTTCGGTTTTTTACCAATCTTTTCCAGCACATCCTTTTTCAGATTAAAGATGAATTCACGGGAGGGTTCTTCTAATTCCATCTGACGAATCTGGTCATCTAATTCCTTGAACTGCTCTACTATTTTCTGGCAGGAAACGCAGAATTTTAAATGCTCTTTTATTCTTGCGGATTCTTGTTCATCAAGTTCATTATCAATAAAAGCGCTGAGCAATTCAACAGAAATGCCGCAACTTGATTTATTCAATTCTTCACTCATAGAACACCTTTGTTCATCTCTTCAAATATTTCTTTTAATCTCTGCCTTGCCCGTGCCAGTCTTGACATCACCGTGCCCCTTGGAATATTCAACGACTGGCTTATTTCTTCATAAGATAATTCTTCTTCAACCCTTAAAATCAAAATAATCCGATATTCTTCAGGTAAACGCGCCATTGCCCGAGCAATTCTTTCTTTCAACATTTTCTGCCTTACAATCTCTACCGGATCATTCTTACCATCATTATAATTCTCTGCCCATTCAAGCGGCTGAACCTCAACTTTTTTCTCCTTTTTTATAAAATTTAGCGTATGGTTGACCGCAATCTTAGAGAGCCAGGGAAAGAACCGATTGCCTGATTTGAACCCCTTTATTCCATTATAAGCCTTGATAAATATCTCCTGTACTAAATCTTCGGCATCATCACGGTTGCGTACCATTCTATAGACCAGGCGATAGATGGAGATTTTATGGCGCTCAATCAGGGATGCGAATACCTCACGGTCCCCATCTTTTACTGCCTGAATTAATAATTCATCGCTCTCATTATTATTATACACGAAAAGTCCTAATTTTATTCCACAATTAATCGGCCTCCACGGTTTTAGCTAAATTATACCCCTGTGGGATTTCAAATACCTTATCACTGATAGGAGCAGTTGAAATCTTTTTCGTTACACTAGAACCCTTTAATTCAAAGTTTACCCCATCGCTTTCTGTTTTTACATTGATTTCAATCTCTAGTGGAAATCCATCTATTTCAGATAATTTTTTTTGCAAATTCCTATGTAATTCGTTGTCGATTTCTAGTAAACCGATTCCGCTCAGTAGTCCCTGAAGCCTTGTGTTGATTTCTTTGATTTCAGAATAACCGGGAAAATCCCTGCCTATCCACAGTGTCTTAGTTATTGTTATTTTTTCATTTTCGGTATTCATATTTGCTGATACAAAATATTTTTTACATTTCATTTTCAAAATTTCTTTTGTTTCTTCAAGTTTTTCAACACTAATTATGGAGCTAAAACTGGAAGTATCAAATATCCCTCTCTCGGATTCTTCACGACTATATAGGAATTCGGAAATTAGGACTTCTATAAACTCTTTTCTTGCGCCATCAAGAATCCAAATTACACCCTTGTCAAGACGTGTAATCACAACATCTGTCCTGCCATTTGCAGTTTTTATTTCTGTTCTCATTCGATCGTGTTTTATGAAATTTCGAGCCGTTATAACTTCATTACCAAATCTAATCATTCCTTCTGTTTTGATTTCTATTTCATACATCACATCACCATAAATAATTGAAAATAGAATTACTGACAAGAGTATTCGTTTCATAACCTCCCCTTGTTTATAAGATTTTTCAGGCGCTGATCTTTCCCTGTTTGTATAATTCTATTGCCTCTTTTGCTTCACTATTGGTGGGGTCAATCTCAAGGGCACGCTGGAATGCTGATATTGCCTCATCATATTTTTCTAATTCAAGCAATGCCTTGCCCATATGGACATAGGCAAGGCTATAATTTACATTTCTCTTTATTGCTTCCTGAAACATCCCAACTGCTTCATCAAGTTTTTTTGTCTTCACATAAAGCAATCCAAAATTGTTATAAATCTCGGCAAGATTGGGTTCCAGTTTCAATGCCTCTTCAAATGACTTCTTTGCATCGCTATCCCTGCCGAGTTCGGTAAGCACGAGTCCTTTAAGATTGAGATATTCAGCAAGTTTATCGAGTTCCAGTGCCCGCTCAATTTCATTAAGGGCAAGTTCATAATTGCCGCGATAATAATAAAGGGTTGCACGGTCAAAGTGGTCAAGTGCATCTTTCTTTTTCTTTGCTGCCTGCTCTTCTCGGTATTGCTCTTCCTGTTTTGCAAAATATTCTTTCAGATTCTTTAATACCTCATTGCTGAATTTTGACATATCAAGTTGCTGTTCAAGCAGGTCTTTAAATTGCCTCTGTATTTCATTGGTCATACGATTGATCTGGTTATTTAGCTCACCAAATTTTTCTGACAGCCGGGCAATATCACCAAATGTCTTTTCATATTGGTCTTCAAGCCCTCCAATCTCTTTTTTCATTTCCGAGATCAAATCTTTTACCGATGCCTGCATTCCAGCACCTACATTTTCCACACCCTTGCGCATACCTTCCGCAAGTCCAGCAATCTTGCCTAAAGACTCAAGGTAATTGCGATTAAGGTTATTCATCATCTCGCTCATATTTGCGATATTATTCTGGGTCTTTTCAAAGAGTTCTCTAAATTTTTCCACCCCGGCCTGAATGTTGGTAAGCGAATTAAGGTAGTTTTGGCTTGTACTGTTCAGAAATTCACCTATATTATAAATTCCACTCTTAAGCACATTATTCATATCATCGTATTTTTTTAGCCCTTCCTGGATTGCATTGAGCTGATTGTTGAGAGAGTCTTTCAATCCAGTTATTGGTATTTCGTAATTCTTTAAACTTTCTTGGATTGAAACCAGCTGACTGCTCAATGTATTTTTTAATTCATTTATCGGAGTTTCATAGTTTTTTAGACCATCAACGATTGAACCTAATTGTACACCAAGCGAATTTTTTAGTTCATTTATCGGAATTTCAAAATTCTTTATACTATCCTGGATTAAAACGAGCTGGTTGCTAAAAGATTCTTTTATTTCATTCATCGGGGTTGTGAGTGAGGTGAAACTTCCCTGCATATTGGTAAGATTGTTAGCAAAATCATTTTTTAAATTAATCAATTCTGACCTAAGTGCATCAGTCGTTTGGTCAAATTTTTGGATTAAAGTACCGGAAATTTTATCAAATTGGGTGCCAATAAATTCGTTGTTGTCCTGCTGTAATTTTGAAAACTCATGGAATAGAACCTTCAATTCATCAAGTTTGAACCCTATCGTTCCTTCAAGGTCTTTTAATAAATTCTGTTGATTTGATTCCTGGGTTTGCAAAAAGTTAGCAAGGGTAGATTTTAGTTCTTCAAGTTTGTTACCGATTGTTTCCTGCAGTTCCTGAAATAATTTTTCTGAAGATTCCTGCTGACTTTTTACGCCTTCCTGGAAAGACATTTTTAGTTCGTCAAATTTTCCACCAAGATTATTAAAGCTACTCACCGTTTCGGTCTTAATTCCTGCAATCTCGTTTTTGATCAGGTCAGTAATATTATTTACACCATTAACAATATTCTCAACAATTTCAAATTTTTTCAAAATTACCTGGAATGTCTCATTGCTCTTCTCTATGCCTGCATTTATCGCCTCGGTTCCTGCCTGGTATGTGGTAGAAACCCTTTCAATTGAATTCTTCAGGGTATCGGTCCTATGACTGATGTTGTCACTCAATCCTTCAAAACTCACTTTTATTTCATTAAAATACTGCTTCAGTTCTTCGCTTAATTTGTTCTGGATATTTGTAATATGATTGTTTGACTCTTTTATTGATTTTAATTCTTCAATCTGTAGATGGTTATTGTTATTCAAGGTTTCAATCTGCGCAAAGTGTTTTTCAGAAATGGATTTTAATGTTTCAATAATTGAGTTCTGAATTTCTGTTAAACGATCAAAACCGAGTGCAATTACTTCATTCTGCTTCTTCATTATATCAAAGCGGTTGAGCAGAGCATCCTGCAGGGTTTGAACCGTAGTAGAGATAATAACACCCAATGCCTCATTGCGTTGGAACATCTCTTCTTTTATCTCTTTAACACCTTTTTTAAAGTCTTCAATTATTATACCATTCTTAATATTTGTGGATAATAGCGAACATAACTTTGCGGCACCATCATAGACCATACATTCGTTTTTGATACATTCTTTGATCTCTATTTCTTCGCCAATTTTTTTACCATCGCGGTCAAATATCTCTTTTCTTTTAACAAGGAATGGACACTTCATTAAATCCTCCCTTCAATAAAATATCTTCTTCTACCCAAACGCCTCTCCTGGGCAAGCCTTTCGTATCGCTCAATCCTTGGTTTGAGAGAATCATCATTTAGTAATTTCAGAACTCCCGCTGCTGCAGAATAAGAACCGAGTGATTCATAAATGTCTGCATAGAGCCCCGCGGTATCTTTATCAACCGGTAATTTTCTCAATGTTTCAAAAGCATCAATGGCTTGATTCTTTTTCAACAAAATTCTTGATTTAAGCATTATATAGTCACGTTTATTCATCGCATCGCTACCAAGCGATTGTATCTCTTTTTCTGCATCTTTAACTTTATCCAATAAAAGATAGACATTTGCCCTTAATAACCGGGCTTCGTCTGTTTCTTCAGGTATTTTTTGCAACTTTTTATTAAAATATTCATCCCTTACTTTTTTGATTGTTTTGTATACCAGATTGCGGTCTTTTGCTTCCTGCAAAAGTCTGGTATATATTTCAAGAGTTTTATTTACTTCTCCTTTTTCAAAATATAACTGTCCCTGTTTCAATAAAATTTCTTCTCTTTTCTGCGGTATGAGTTTCTCCACAGTTTTAAGAGATTCGAGCGCATTATCATAATCTTTTTTATATGTATAAATCTCACTCAAGAGCAAATAAGCAGGACCAATATTTTTATTCTTTAATAAAATTTCTTTTATTTGAATGATAATATTGTCGACAAAATCCGGGGTAGTATCAAGTAATTTTTTGAATAAAGCAATTGTGCGATTTACATCGCCTACTTCCTTATATAGCACACCGGTAAAATAAGTCAACTCCGGGGATTTTTCATACTCTTGTTTCAAAATTTCAATAATATTAGAAATTTCCTGGGGTGCAAAGTCTAAAAGTTTTTTAAAGGATTCAATTGCATTGACAAAATTTCCTTCGTTTATGAATAACCTCCCCAAAAAATGATAGGAAGGAATATGGTTTGGATTTTTTGAAAGAATCTGCATTACAAAATCCTTGACCCAGCGTAGCTCGTTTTTATCAATCTGAAGCACCTCTTCTGTTGTATAAAGGGCATCTTCAAGATTATTATAATTGAGATAAATCTGTGCCAACCCTTTTCTTGCTTCAATATCCAGTGGTTCCTCATTACATATTTTTTTCATTTCAGATATTGCAGGTTCACGAAATATGGGCTCCTTTTCCTGGGCATCTATGAAAAACTTTATTGCTGAAGATTTCAAATCTGCCAGATAATAAACCCTTGCCAGATTGAATGATAACAACGGAGAAGGTATTTGGGTATTTAATTTTTCAAGTAGAGGCAGAACTCGGGAGACAAGGTTGTTATCCAGTTCACAGGATTGCACAAGATGTTTTATCCCTTCAGAATATTTCTTTAAATTTATTTCAATTATCCCCATAGCAAATATGACTTTAGGATTGGCAATGGATTTTGTGGAAATTACCTTCAATTCATCCAGAACATATTCAGCCCTTGCTGGTACAATCCGTGCAGTCAAAAGATATTCTTCAACTGCCTCATCAATCCGTTTTGCCCTTGCCAGTGCCCTGCCCCGGGCAAAATGTGCAGGGACATTGCTTTTATCCACAGCAAGAATCTTATCAAGATAACCAATGACCTCATTTGAATAATCTGTCTCACCATCAAGGGCAAGCATTAAAGGTCTTACACTATCGCTTAGATTGCCACTCTCAACGAGTGCCTGTCCTAACCTGAGGTTGAAATACTGTGCTTGATTACCAAAGACTTCTATGCCCTTTTTTGCCTCTTCAATAACCCGGTCGTAGAGTTTACGATTGAAGAATGTATCAATTAGTAATACCCAGACCTCTCGATCCTTTGGAAATGCCTTTAATGTATCATAAAATTCATCAATAATTTCAAAGAATGCCTTGGGGTCTACCATCTGGGCGGTTTTAAAGAATTGGGTGGCAATTTCAATCTCTCCATCTTTCAAAAATATCCTTGCTGCAGTAAGAAGTAATGGAACTGCTTTGGGCCTTTCTCTTATTACCTCAAGCAATGCACGTTTTGTTGCATCTTTGGTTTTATCATTAGCAAGAAGTTCTTCGAATTTTTTAATTGCCTGCGCATTTTCACCACAATAGGCATAACCCCGGGCAATGGCAATATCAAATAAAACTGGCTCTTGCTCGCGATACTCATTATATATCTTCATTATATCCTTTTTCAATTCTGGTTTATGGTTCAGAATGGCATCAAGTATTGAAATAAAATGTGTAACGTTGGCTTCTTCAATATGAGGTTTTATCAATGCAAATGCCTCATCATCTTTGTTCAAATTAATAAGCGCCTTTGCCCTGAGCCTGAGATATACCGGGTTGTCCGGTTTCGCCTTCAGAATCTCGTCCAGTCCCTGATTTACCAGGTCATATTTTTTATTTTCAATCAGCGTTTCAAATATGATTGAGGCATTTTCATCCTCATCTTTGTGGCTATAACATAACCCCAATAGATAGAGTCCATAAAAGTTTTCCGGTGTCTGTTCCAAAATAATATTTAGATTCTGTATATATTCGTCTATAAGACCCCGGTCGATTTTATATGCCCTATCAATCACCTTTATTGCTTCATCAATCTTTTTTTGTTTTAGATAAAAATTGACCAATCCCTGTATCACAAGTGGATTGTTGGGTTCTTTTTCAAATGCCTTTTCATATCGTTGCATTACTGTTGAATACTGTTCTGTGTCAATCTCCAGAATCTTATCAAATTCTGTGATTGCCAGTGAAATTCTTCCAGCATTGAGAAGGTTATCAGCAAGACTGAATAGCACCTTTAAATTTTGGGGATTCATACGCTGTAATTCACGCAATGCCTTTATCACATCATCAATCTTTGTTGGGTCTTTTTTCAATAAGTCTTCAAGCCTTGCCAGTGAGGCATCAAGGTCACCTTTCTTTACATAAAGTTCAGTGACAAACTGATTGAAACTATTTTCTAAATCTGGTGGTGGGTGAATTGTGATAAGGGTATAGAGTAACGGGTCAATAAAATCCGGGAATTTTTCATACACCCTTTGTGCCTGGCTCAATGCTTCTGATGCATTACCCGCATTTACTAAACATTTAAGTAATAATAGTGCGGCATACGGATCATTAAAGCGTTCACGGGTAATTGCCCTCGCCCAGCCCAGAACCTGTTTTTGAAATCCTTCGGTGTTCAAAAGAAAATCAATATTCTCAAGTGCAGTCTTGCCATCCTGGAATGTGAAGATTATTGTGCCGTAGATAATGAGATTCTCAAAGTCCCTTTTTGAAAATATCTTTTTGGTTGCTATCCCCTGTTTCAATTTCTCATAACGATTTATGAGTAATTTTGCCTCCCTTTCATTGAATGCCCTTAAGACCTTGAACAATTCATCGTATTCTTCCTGACTCACATACAATTGTAGTAAAAAATCGCCGGCATCTATTGATGCATAGCGAAAGAAATAATCGGAAAGTAAACCTATAATTTCATCGGTCCGGGCGGGCGCAATCATCTGAGCAGTCCTGAGTGTTTCTACTGCCTCAGCCCTTTGTTGATTTTCAAAATATAAACGGGCAAGCTCTAAATATAAAGGAAATGCCTCTTCAGTTTCTGTTAAATTATCCTCAAGAACCTTGATTGCAGAACTTAATTTGCCCTCTTTGATATATTCCTGAGCACGCTGATAAGCCTTTTGTGGATCCTTTCCCGCAAAGATTTCAAACATTTTTTGCCTTCCTTTTCAATTCATCTTTTTTATATGCCAGTCCCTCAACTATGGAGTGAATCGGCTCACTCCCGCAGGCAATCAAAAGCCCGCTTATAAAATAATCAACCCACTGGCTCAAATTTGAGCTGGTCGTCAAACCCAATTCTCTGATAAATCCAAATCTGAATGAAAAGGAAATTATCAACCCAAGTGCTGTGCTTAAAATCCAGGCAAAGACCCTGTTTTTACTATTAGGAAGGATATACAAAATTTTCTCGGTAACTCTTTCGACTATCAGGGATAGAGCAAATAACATAACTATTACTTTAGCCATTGTTATAAAAAATCCTTCCTAATCCCTTTTTGTATCTACCTTATTACCACCCCTTATGATTAAAATGTCTTCGCTATAGAAAAGATACTCTTCAACTGTTCGTCGGTCTTTCTCAATCGTGCTGAAAGGGTGCGGGTAAAAACCCAGAGAAGTTTATAGGCAATGCCTGTATCCTTGGCAAGGAGTCTGCGGAAATCGTCTTTTCCAATTACCAGTAGGATTGTATCGTCATTGGCAATCGCTGATGCGGAACGGGGGGCATCATCAATCAAAGCCATTTCACCAAAGTATTCACCTTCGCGGAGTATTGTCAATGCCTCCTCGCCCACACCAGGGACGATTGTAGAAATCCTAATGCTACCCGAGACAATCAAATAAAAGGCATCACCAATGTCTCCTTCTTTGAAAATAACTTCATTTTTCTTCACCCGCTTTTCCTTTGAGATAGAAATAAGTATATCCATCTCACTTGGGGTCAATTCCCTGAAAAGGTAGACCTGGCTTAATGCCTCCTTCTCTTTCATCGTGCCTCCATAACCAGACGACATTTTTCACCCCGTTTTATCACAGGGATTTTTTGTTCCCATTTGAGAATTCCCACACATGCCCTTTCAAATATACTGACTACCTGAACTTTGGCGATTGTGTAGTCCGGCATCTTCTTTCCACCCAATACCCTTTCCTGATAGACATCAAAGATATCACCAGGTGCAACGCCTGAATTCTCTCCAAAATCAAGATAGACAAATATATGAGATGGTGTCGTATATGTGTTTTCTGTCTTTAACTCTACCACATAACCTTCAAGTGTCTGGGTTGCAGGCACAAGCGTGACATTCTCAGGCGCAAGCTGGGGTTGATACGGTGTTAAAAAATCACCTTTTCTGATTATATCATAGGAATCGATCACCTTGCACCTTGAGCCTCCTTGTCCAACTTCTTCAACTTCTGCCCTGCCCAAAATGATTATCTCTTTGCCTAAAAATGCACCGGTCTTTGGATGGTTGATATTCTTGCCTGGACGGTAAATCGTGAGTACTTCTCCTTTTTTCACATCTACTGAACGGTCGATGTAGATTGTCTTGTATGCTGAGATATTAACCTCGCCCGCAGGCTCGGTTCCGATAATCTTGCCCCAGAAAGGAAGTTCTTCAGTCAATATAAAACCAGCACGGTGGATGAGGTCTTCACTGAATAATCTTTCCTCAGGCTTCACCATTGAGACAATCTCCGCAGTTTTCTTTCTCGGTGCTGGAATATAGGTATATGTCTCAGGGACTGGTTCGGTTGGGATTTCAGCTGGTATTTCAGGTGCGGGAATCATTCCTAATGTTTCTTCAGGTGTGGGTGGAATTAAAAAGACCTGGTCAGGATATATCCAGTGTGGGTCTTCAATTTTGGTTAGATTTGCCCGCCATATATAGGGCCATAAAAAAGGATTTTGATAATAAAACCCAGCAATATCCCAGAGTGTATCACCAGGTTTTACCGTATGGGTTGTCTCCTGGGCAAATATGGAGACAAAGACCAGAAGTAAAGCCAATCGCTTCATTCTAACCTCCTTTTCTAATTTTTTTGCGACTACTCACACTTATGTTGTTCTGCCATCTTCCTAACAAATTTCTGATGTTCACAATTTTATCTTTATTTTTAAAAATCCTGGCAACCCGTGGACCGATGCCTGTGGTTATCTCATAAACTATTGTATTGCATTTCCGCGCCAAATCTTCAGCTCTAATTTCTTCTTTTCCATCCTTGCCAATGAGTGTGACCACATCACCTAATTTTGCCTGTGGTATATCGGTTACATCGATCATCATCAAATCCATACATATCGTCCCAACGATCTTTGCCCTGTTTCCATGACAAAGGACATCAGCATTGTTTGATAACATCCTCGGATAACCATCCCCATAACCAACACTCAATGTTGCTATTCTGCTCTTTCTATTTGTGCGATAGGTATGACCATAACTTATCGGGGTTCCTCTGGGGACGGTATGAATGTTAACAATCCTTGATTTCAAGCTCATGACTGGTTTAAAATGAACGTTGTAGTTAACCTCGGGAGAAGATGTTAGGCCATAAAGAGAAATTCCCGGCCGTACAAGATTAAAATGGGATTGTGGATAACGAAATATACCAGAGGAATTTGCAAGGTGGATGAATTTTGGCTTTATATTCATTGTATTAAGACGAGCGACCAGGTATGAAAATTTTTTTATCTGTTTCCTGGAAAATGCACCGTCAGAATCTGCCATAGGGAAATGTGAGAATATGCCTTCTATTTTTATATATGGAGAACCCAAAATTCTTTTTAATGCGCCAAGGGTTTTATCATAAGGAAATCCAGTACGTGTCATTCCTGTATCAACTTCAATATGAACCAATATCGGTTTTTTATAATACATTAGTTTTTTGTTCAATCTTTCAAAAAATGCGAGCTCCGAAATTGTTGGTATGAGATTGTATTCCATACATTCATCAATCTGTTCATCCATAATTGGACTCAGTATCACTATCTTTGTTCTGATTCCCGCGAACCTCAACTCAATTCCTTCTTCAATACTTGCAACACCAAACATATCAACGCCGAGTTTTTGAAGCGTCTTTGCAACTTCAACTGCACCATGGCCATAGGCATCGGCTTTGATAGCGGCCATTATTTTCTTCTTGCCAACGGTTTTTTTTATCAATTTAAAATTATTTGCGAGCCGGTCAAGATAAATCTCAGCCCAGGCTCTGCCAATTAGTCGGTTCATTAATTTAAATATATACATAAATTTTAAAAAATCAAGAGTGAAGTTTACTATTGACTTTGAACTTATTTTATATAGAATAACCTTGAAGGAGGCACAAAATGAGAAAAGTCATTACTACTATATTGCCTGTGGTGGTTTTGTTTTTTTTAGGATGTCCGCCCACATGGAAAAATGCGTGTAAGATATATATCGGACAGCAGGATTATGAAAATGCGAAAAAACAGGCACTGGAAGGATTAAAGATAGCCCCTGATGATTATGAAGCATATTGTCTTTTGGGTAAGGCAGAACTTGGTTTAGGGAACTACCCTGAGGCAAGCAAATCCTTCCAAACTGCTTTTAAAAAAGATTCATTAGCAACTATAAAATGGTTGAAAACCGATGAAAATGGTAATAATGTATCTGCATACTGGCAGATATTTTATAACACTGCATACAAGTCATTTTTAGACAAAAATTATGATGAGGCGCTTGTAAATCTGAAATTTGCCCAGAGGCTCGACCAGGAAAATGTCAGCCAGTATATACTTGAAGGCAATATCTATGTAGAAAGGGGTGAAAAAGAAAAGGCAATGTTAGTATATCACAAGATCATTGAATTTGATAAGGAAAATGCTGAAGCAAATTATTTCATCGCCAAGATTTACTTTGATAAACAAAAATACGACTCCTGTCTTTTGTACCTAAATAATTCCATAAAAACATTTGAGAAAGAGTATACAAAGTATAAAAGTTTATTATTTAAAAATGTAGAATTCAACCAAAACCTTGGGGCAGAGATTGTCAAATTATGGAAATTGGGTAAAAAGGATGCATTAGACCAGTTTGTTAAAGTGAAACTCGGATATGACGATGGTTTGTTATCCCATGAAAAAAATGTGGAAAAATTTGTAAAGGAAAACGAAGGTCTGGGTAGGGCATATTATCTTGCAGGTATTGTTTATCTCAATACAAAAAGTGATACACTTGCATTGAAAAGTCTCGCAAAGGCCGCTGAATATTTGGCTGAAGACATTGATATACTATATTTTCTTGGTGAACTTCTAATTAGAATGGGTAAATGGTCCGAAGCGAGAAAGTATTTTGAAAAACTCGTAGAATTAAAACCCGATGATTTTCCTGCTTGGTTCTATATCGGTGTATCTTATTCCCAGGAAAAGAATTATAAAAAGGCGATTGAGATCTATGAAGAAAAAGCACTAGCACTGGATCCCAATAATGTTGAAGCTCTGACGAACCTTGCTTATGCCTATCGTGAGATAGGGAATACAAAAAAATCCTGGGAATATATACAAAAGGCTGATAAGATATCAAGGGAGAAAAAATGAGCACAAGGACGACTGCGGCAATCCTAAATGTTCTAATCTTCATTGGTTTAGTTGTACTTTTATTCATTGTCGGGTATCCCCAGTATAAAGAAGCACAACCAGTCAAAGTTCGCATTGGTGTTGATAAATCTTTTGGTGGCGTTGCCTTTTATGTGGCCCAAGTAGATACAACGCGAAGATATTTTCAACTTGCAAAGATTGCACCTGAATTTGTTGATATCAAAGGCGACCCACTTGAGGGTATTAAAAATGGAAATTATGATGTCTGTGCGGTTCCATGGTATAATCTTTTAATCGCACCGAGTATAAACGGCGATACTGTAAAGGCAGTGGGCACAATCATTTTCAAGGGAATAGCAGATGCTATTGTAATTCCGAAGGGTACGAAATTGAAATTTCTCAAGGATTTAAATGGAAAGAAAATTGGTTATCTCAATACTGATTCATATCTATTTAATCTAATTGCTCCAAATTTTGCGATTGAAAAACTCACGAAATATACCAGCGTCCCTTTAACTGTTGAAGAATTGCCAACGGCACTATCAACAAAAAAGGTGGATGCAATTTTCATTCTTGAACCTTACAGAAGCTATCTGTTATTTGCGGGGGCTACAATTCTGGATGAAGGACTCATTAACCGATATATTATGCCCTCAATGCCTTATCAGGCGATCGTTATGCGAAAGAGTTTTATCCAGAATGAGCACCTCGCTTCATCCAGGATAAAAAATGTCATTGATGGTGTGCTCGGCTATATCCGTCTCCGTCCCGAGGTTGGAAAGCAGGTTCTTGTAAAGAATAATGACTGGCCATCAGACCCTGTATTCCTCGCAACCATTAGGATGCCAGATTTCCAGAGACTCGCAGAGATTGATATAAAGGCAATAGAGGGATTCCAAACTTATCTTGTAAGAAATGGTATTGGAACCTGTGGTATAAAACCCCAGGAATTTCTTTTTGAGAAAACAGATTTCAGAAGGTGATTCCAGTCGTGCTAAACGGGGAGCTAGCGGTGCCCTGATTCCGCCACGAGGAATGGCGGATGACCCGAAAACCGCTTATGCGGGGTGAATGCCCTATGGAGCAGGTGATTTCAGGGGCAACAGCATGGATAAAAGGGCGTTGAGGCTCGGGTCTTATGAAAGCACCGTCTACAAACCCCGCCAGGTCCGGAAGGAAGCA
>FMSI01023077.1_pt1 | contig 13706 bp, 10 predicted proteins | sample 1504471 | NCBI WGS metagenome assembly FMSI01 (sample SAMEA4475357, study PRJEB15587) | soil metagenome | biome: Soil; feature: Field | place: India | collected 2015-03-11 | depth 0 m
CTTCCACAAACCCAATTTACGGAATTTCTGTATTTTAGTTAACCTGCTTGAATATTTCTTTAATTTGGATTATAAATTTCTTTTAGTGTGATAGGAGGTAGTTGAGATGCTTAAGGCCATGAGGAGAAATGTTAAAGCTCTTTCAGTGTCCCTCTGGATAGTTGTTGCATCCTTTATATTCTTTATTTTCTATAGCTGGGGAACAGGGGGGAGAATTCTGAGAGAAAATATAAATGTAATCGCTACTGTTGGGAAACAGGAAATAACCATTGAGGAATACAAATCCAACCTTTTCCAGACACTACAGAGACTCTCAAGGATGCAGGAAGGAAGGCTAACAAGAGCAATGATAAGGGGAATGGGGATTCCTGAGAAGGTTCTTCAGGATTTAATTTCAGACAGAATAATCTTTTTCCTTGCGGATAAATTAAATCTTGTTGCAACAGATGAGGAAGTGAGGGATAAAATAATAAACAGTCCGGAATTTCAGAGGGATGGGAAATTTATAGGATTTGATGCATACAGACAGCTCCTTGCTTATAACAGGATAGACCTTAAAGATTTTGAAGATTCTAAAAGAATTGAGGTTCTGAAGGAAAAATTTATAAATGTTTTGACATCCTCAATTTCAGTCTCAGAAAAAGAAGTCCTTGATGCCTACAAAAAGGAAAGGGAAAAATTGAGCATTGAATATGCTGTGGTGGACATTTCCAACATTCAACTGGAAAAGGAACCGTCAAAGGATGAACTCAAAAAATGGTTTGAGAAAAATAAAGACAAATTCAAAATCCCTGAGAAAAGGAAAGGAGATTATGTTCTTATAGATATTGAAAAAACAAAAGGAGGAGTGGAGGTTACAGAATCTGAAATAAGGGATTACTGGGGAGAAAATCGATTCCTTTTTCAAATTCCTGAAAAGAGAAAAGTAAGCAGAATATTTTTGAAATTTGGAGAGAAGGATAAAGACAAAATCTCAGAGAGAGCAAAGGAGATTGTTTCAAAACTAAAGACAGGAGAAAGCTTCGAAGAACTTGCCAGGGAATACTCCCAGGATGAGAAAGCAAAGGAAGGTGGTGACTGGGGATTTGACTATACTGCAGTTTTTTCACAGGAAGAAATTAAAAAAATTCAGGAGATGAATTTGAACGATATTTCAGACCCGCTCGAACTTAAAGATGCCTTTTCAATATTAAAAGTTGCAGAGATTATCCCTGCAGGAGTCAGACCTCTTGAGGAAGTTTCAAATCAAATAAAAGAAATTCTAAGCTACGATAAAGCTCAAAGACTCGCCCAGAAAAGAGGAGAAGATCTTGCTAAAGAAGCCAAAAAGAGTAAAAGCCTGTCAAAAGTTGCAAAAACAAGAGGCTTTGAAATAAAAACTACCTCTTTTCTTCCTCGTGAAGGTGAACCTCTTCCTGAAGACCCTTCAGGTTCAATAAACGCAACTCTTTTCCAGCTTGAACTTGAAAAAATTTCAGAACCCTTTATGACATTTAGAGGAGTTTGTGTTATCCAGCTCGTAGAGATCCAGAAAAGCAGGGACGCAAAATTTGAGGAAGTGGAAGAAAAAGTTAAAGAAGCTTACACCACTCAGTTGAAAAAAGAAAAAGCTAAGGAGATAGCCTTTGCATTGAAAAGTTCAATTCCTTTTAAAACCTTCGAAACAGCTTCCAAAGATGCAAATTTGAAATACTATTCAAAGGAAATAAAGAGAATGGATTCCATTGAGGGAATTGGATTCAATCCTTATGCTGAGGAATCTATATTCAGCTTGAAAGAAGGGGATGTTTCAGAGCCTTTACCCTTTGAAAATGGTTATGCTATATTCAGAGTGGTAAAATATATCCCTGCAGATATGAGCGAGTATGAAAAAGAAAAGGGAAAAATAAAGAATTCCCTTGAACAGAATGAAAAGAACAAATTCATTCAGGCATTTTTTGAAAGGTATAAAGAAGAGCTGAAAGTCAAATTCAATCAGGAAGCTTATCAGAAGGTTGTTGATGAGATTCTTGGAAGATTCTAAGATGATTACAATCTGGAGTTTATCTATTCTCGCTTTTCTCGCCCGTCTCGCTTTTTTAAATTCACCCCCAAAAGAATTGCAAGCGATATTGCAAATTACCAAATAAGTTAGCCTATATTTCATTTTAAGGAGATAGATGATGGAACAATCAAAAAAATCTTTATCTCCAGAGGCTTACAGGGAATTAAAACCAGGGGAAAAATACACCCCATTCATTACCGCCGACCAAACAATTCCAGAAGTAACAGGAAGGTCCATATTCATTGGAGCTCTTATGGCATTTGTGTTTACCTTTGCTGCTGCCTACCTCGGTCTAAAAGTCGGTCAAGTTTTTGAAGCAGCTATACCAATAGCCATTCTTGCAGTAGGAATCAAGTTCCTCTACAGAAGAAGAAGCACAATCTTAGAGAATGTTATAATTCAGTCTATCGGCGCAGCATCAGGAGTTGTTGTTGCTGGAGCTATTTTCACAACCCCGGCTCTCTTCATTCTTGACCTAAATCCAAAATTTCTCTACATATTTATCTCAGCCTTCCTTGGTGGATGTCTTGGCATATTTTTCTTAATTCCTTTAAGGAAATATTTCTGTGTTGAACAGCATGGAAAACTTCCATTTCCAGAAGCGACAGCAACAACAGAAATCCTTGTCTCAGGAGAAGCAGGAGGAGCACAGGCAAAAGTCCTTGTGATGAGCATGATAATTGGAGGAATATACGATTTTCTGACAACATCCATGAAACTATGGGATGAAATGATTAAATTCCAGTGGATTGGATTCGCAGCAAAATTAAAAGAAAAGGCAAGGATGGTATTAAGGATAGATGCCCTTTCTGCTCTTTTTGGTCTTGGCTATATTGTTGGGCTCAGATACTCAGCTGTTATAGTCGCAGGCTCATTTTTATCAAATTTAATCATAATTCCCATTATATGGAAGTTCGGACAGAGTGTTCCTGAGATAATCTCACCTGGAACAATTCCCATAAAAGAAATGAGCGAAATGGCACTTTTCAGAACCTACGCACAGAAAATAGGTATTGGAGCAATAGCAACAGCTGGATTCATTGGAATAATAAAATATTTACCAATTATGATGAGAGCTTTCTCCATCGGCTTTAAAGAAATATTCAAAGGGAAGGGCTCCAGCCATAATATTGAAAGAACCCAGCAAGACCTTAAAATGTCAACAATTATTGTTGGTTTACTGATAACTATAATTGCACTCTTTATTTTCTTCACCTATATTTCAGGACCAAAAATTGCAATTATTGGAGTTCTGATTGTTATTCTTCTAAGTTTTCTATTTACAACTGTTGCTGCATATGCAATAGCAATTGTGGGAACAAACCCTGTCTCTGGAATGACCCTTGTCACTCTTATAATAAGTTCAATTGTTTTGATAAGTGCGGGACTTTCTGGAAGAGCTGGGATGGCAATAGCTCTTCTGATGGGAAGTGCTGTCTGCACAGCCCTCTCCCTTTCAGGAGGTTTCATTACAGATTTAAAGATTGGATACTGGCTGGGAGCAACCCCGAGAAATCAGCAAAGATTCAAATTTATCGGAATTCTTGTATCAGCTTTAATTGTTGGAGTTGTAATATTCCTCTTAGACAAGGCCTATCCCTTTAAGACAGGCGCTCTTCCTGCTCCACAAGCAAATCTTATGGCAGCAATTATCTCCTCTTTGATGTCAAAAGAACCAATCCCTTGGTTCCTTTACGGTATTGGAGCTTTAATTGCATTGACTGTTGAAATGGCTAAAGTCCCGACCCTGGCTTTTGCCCTTGGTATGTATATACCTATGGAACTAAACACTCCTCTTTTCATAGGAGGACTTTTCTCATACCTTCTTAAAAAATCATCAAAAGATGAAGCTATTGCAAATGCAAGAGTAGATAGAGGAACATTGATTGCTTCTGGATTCATTGCAGGCGGAGCTCTTATGGGAGTTGTTGGAGCAATTCTGAAAATCTTTAACGCTGACAGGGTAATATCCATTGGAATCCCCTTCATCTTCCAGAATGGGAAATGGGTTGAAGGAAGCCCGTCTCAGTGGTATCTGGATTATGGAGAGATTATAAGTTTAATCCTCTTTGTCCTCCTTTCAGCCTGGGTTTATTATGAGGCAAGGAAAGGAAAGAAAGAATAATGGATGAGCTTTTAAGGGAAAAAGTTGAGCAGGCTGTCGAAATTCTCAAGGAAAAAGGGATTGATTTTTGGTTGACCTTTGTCCGTGAAACTGAGCTTATAGTAGACCCTGTTCTATCCTACATTCTTGGTGTGGGATGCACATGGCAGAGTGCATTTATAATAACAGCTAAAGGAAGAAGAGTTGCAATTGTAGGTAGCCTTGACAGAGAGAAAATATCAAGGACAGGGCTTTATTCTGAAATAATACCTTATGTTGGCTCAATAAAGGAATCCCTTTTAAAAATTCTTGACGAGGAAAAGCCTGAAAGAATTGCACTGAATTTTTCAAAGGATTCTCCCGCCTCAGATGGTCTAACATATGGAATGTTCCTAAAATTGATGGAATATCTTGAAGGGACTCGATGGAAAGAAAAGATTGTTTCTGCACAAGACATTGTATCCGCCTTAAGAGGAAGAAAAACTCCAGAGGAGATAAAAAGAATTGAGACTGCAATAAGAATAACAGAAAGAATCTTTAAGAGGGTAAGCGATTTTATAAAACCTAAATTAAGCGAAAAAGAGATTGCAGATTTCATGAAAGAAGAGGTTAAGAAAGAGAGAGTTGAGCTCGCATGGGAAGAGGAAACAGACCCTGCTGTTTTTGCTGGTCCTCAAGAGGTTGGAGCTCATTCAGGTCCTACTGAGAAGAAAGTTGAGAGAGGGCATGTGATTAATATTGATTTTGGATTAAAATATAATGGTTATGTTTCTGACCTTCAAAGGGTGTGGTATGTTCCGAAGGAAGGAGATAAAATCCCAGAAAAAGTAATAGTAGCTTTTAATACAATAAAGGAAGCGATAAGACTTTCCCAGAAATTTTTAAAACCTAAGGTAAAGGGGTGGGAAGTGGACAATGTAGCAAGGGAGTTTATAAAATCAAGGGGATATGAGGAGTACCCCCATGCTCTCGGTCACCCTGTAGGAAGATCTGTTCACGATGGAGGCACTCTCCTCGCTCCAAAATGGGAAAGATATGGAGAGATTCCTTTCAAGGAAGTTGAAGAAGGTAATGTGTTTACGATTGAGCCAAGGATAAATCTTCCTGAATACGGTGTTGTATCCATTGAAGAGATTGTCGTTGTAGAAAAAAATGGGAGCAGATTCCTTTCATCTCCTCAGGAGGAAATATTTTTAATCAGAGAATAATTGGATTTAAAATGGGCATTTGCAAGCTCTGCGGTTTAAACTCTCCCTATGTCTCAAATTTTCTTGGCTTATGCTCCCAATGTATAAAAGAGAAATTTGAAAAGGCTCTCCCTTATATAGAAAACGCCCATAAACTATCCCGAATTAAATTTGGTTTGCCTCCGTCTCCCCCAAAAGATAAGGACGGAAAACAATGTAAAATTTGCATAAATCAATGCTTTGTCTCTGAAAACTCAGTTGGTTTCTGTGGCTCCCTCCCTCTCGGTTCCCTTGACTGGTATTATGACCCTCTTCCAACCAACTGTGTTGCAGACAAGGTATGTGATGGTTCAAAGAAAATAGGGATGAAAAATCTTGCGGTTTTTTACAGAAGTTGTTCCTTTAACTGTCTGTTCTGTCAGAACTGGCATTTTAAAGAGAGGAAAAAGGGAACTTTGAAAGCTGAAAAACTTGCAGAACTTGCAGATGAATCCACTTACTGCGTTTGTTACTTTGGAGGAGACCCTACTCCCCAGATTGCCCATTCAATAAAAGCTTCTAAAATAATGGTTAAAAAGGGTAAAACAATCTGCTGGGAAACAAATGGTTCAATGAACAGAAATGTTCTAAAGACAATGGCTGAACTTTCCTTTTCAACAAATGGGTGGATCAAATTCGATATAAAATCATGGGATGAGAGGCTCCAAATTGCTCTTTGTGGTGTTTCCAATAAATGGCCAATTGAGAACTTTTCATACCTTTATAGCGTAATGAAAAGTATGGGAGTTAAAAAAGGTCTTATTGCAAGCACTCTTTTAGTCCCGGGATATATTGACGAAAATGAGGTATACAAAATAGCTGAATTCATATCTTCCCTTGACCGTGAGATTCCTTATGTCCTTCTTGGATTTGCTCCTCATTTCTTTTTCTCAGACCTTCCCTACTCTTCCAGAATCCTTGGAATAAAATGCAGAGAATCCGCTTTATCCGCAGGTCTTTCATCAGTTTTTTTGGGGAATTTGTTTTTAATGCAATGAAATTAAAAAGTCAAAATTACAACTTAAAATTGGAGATATGAATATAGAATTTATAAAATTACCGCAGAAGGAGGAGAAAGATTTTTAACTTTTTACTTTTAAATTTTAACTTTTTAAGGAGGATTTATGAGAAAAACAAGACTGTTTTCAGCAGCAGAAAAAGCAATAAAATACTCCCTTAAAATCAAAGAAGGAGAAAATTTTCTTCTCGTAACTGACAAGCAAAAGATGGAAATAGCAGAGGCACTTGCCTACTGGGCTAAAGAAAGCAGAGCTGAGGTTACGACCTATTTAATGACAGAAACTCTCCGACCAATAACAAAACCAACAAAACTTTTCGAAAGCTTAATTAAATCTGCAGATGTTACCCTTTATCTTCTTGAGGGAAGAATTGAAGAGAAACCTTTCAGGGGATTTATGGTTAAAGAAGGTTCAACCCATGGAAGAATCTGCATGATGCCAGGAATAACGAGGGAAATGATGGAAAGACTTGTAAATATTGACTATGCAGAGCTTGATAAACTTGGAAAGAAACTGATAGAAGTTCTTACAGATGCTGAAGAGATAACAGTTGAAAACAAACTTGGAACAAAAATTACTTTCAGCCTAAAAGGTAGAAAATGTGAGAATGACAATGGTGATATATCGGAAAAAGGCAAGCATGGAAACCTTCCCTGTGGTGAAATTTACACAGCTCCTGTTGAAAATACCTTCAATGGAAAGCTTGTAATAAGTCTTATTGATGACAAATTGGGATATGGAATAATGGAATTCAAAAATGGGAAATTGTTCAGATGGAGCGGAAAGGGAATAAGCGAGGTTGTTAAAACAATTGGAGATGACCATACAGGATTTATTATTGGTGAATTTGGAATAGGAACAAACAAATTTGCAAAAATTTGTCCCAATATGCTTGAAGCTGAGAAAGCATGGGGAACAGCTCATTTTGCAATAGGCGATTCCTACGGTCTTGGAATAAACAGAAGTAAATTTCATTATGACTCTCTTGTTGAGAAGGTCACCGTAAAAGTCAAAGACAAATACATAATAAAAGATGGAAAATTTCTCATCTGAGGTAAAAAAATGAAAAGGTTTTTGACCAAAACAATCATTTTTTCATTTATATTCTTAATCACAACTATAGGTTTTTCAGCCATTCCTTCTCCGAAGGAACTCCTCGGTTTTGAACCAGGAGAAGATTTTAAACTGGCGAGCTGGGATGAAATCCTCAAATATTTCAGTGTCCTGGATGAAGCCTCTGAAAAGGTGAAAGTTGTAGAATTAGGAAAATCTACACTCGGAAGAAAATTTATAATGGCTATTATTTCATCATCGGAAAATCTAAAAGAAATTGAGAAACTTAAACAAATCCATCAGAGACTCCATGACCCGAGGATTACATCTCCTGATGAAGCAAAGGAACTTGCAAAAAAAGGAAAAGCAATAATAGCTTTCACCTGCTCAATCCATTCAACAGAGATAGCTTCAACCCTATTCTCCCTTAGACTTGCTCACTGGCTGGCTTCTTCTGACTCCCAGGATGTAAAAGAAATTCTTGAAAATATTGTCCTCCTCCTTGTTCCGTCCCTTAACCCAGATGGAATAGACATGGTTGTAGACTGGTATAGAAAATATCTAAACACTCCCTATGAAGCATCCCAGATGCCCTGGCTTTATCACCATTACGCGGGTCACGACAACAACAGAGACTGGTTCATGTGTGCCCTGAAAGAGACACAGATAATGACAAAGGTTTACTATAAGGAATGGTTCCCACTCCTAATCTGGGACATTCATCAGATGGGACATAATGGTCCAAGACTATTCCTTCCTCCTTACTATGATCCGATCAATCCCAACATAGACCCTCTTCTCTGGAGGGAGCTGAACCTTCTTTGCTCGGAGGCAACTTTTGAGCTAACAAAGGCAGAGAAGAAAGGTGTGGCAACAAATGCCATTTTTGATGGATGGTATAATTCTGCAAATCGCTCAGCCCCTCTAAGACACAATGTTATAGGAATACTTTCTGAGGCTGCATCCGCAAATCTTGCATCTCCTGTTTTTCTAAGACCCCAGAATCTAACGGGAAGAGGAAGGGGAATTTACGACATGAATTTAACCCAGTCATCTTATCTTGAGCCCTGGCAGGGAGGATGGTGGAGAATTGGCGACATTGTGGAATATGAAGAAATTGTAGCAAGAACTTTTCTAAGAAAAATTGCAAAAGAGAAAGAAAGATTTATGCTGAATTTCTACAATTTTACTAAAAGACAGATTGAAAAAGGGGAAAGTGAGCCTCCCTATGCGTTTATAATCCCTCTTGAACAGAGAGACATACCTGCAACTTTGAAACTTATAGAAGTTATTCAGAAGGGAGGCGGTGAAGTATACAGTGCCAAAAAAGCATTTTCTGCTGATGGAGTAAACTATCCTGCAGGAACATTTGTAATTCCCCTTTCCCAGCCATACAGGGCATTTATAAAAGACTTGCTTGAAGTTAAAGTTTATCCTGAAAGAAAAGTTGGAGGAGTTCTCGAATATCCCTATGATGAAGCAACATGGACACTTCCAATGCAGATGGGAATAAAAGTTTTCCAAGCAAATCAACCTATAACTGCAGAACTTGAAATTGTTCCTCAAGGTCTCAGGATAAAAGGTAAGATTACAGGGAAGCCTTCAACTTATCTTGTTCTATATGGAAAATCCAACAATGAGATAATTCTATTAATGAGAAGCATTAAAAGAAATCTAAAAGCATATTATCTAAAAGAAAATCAACCTTCTTATAAGAAAGGAACAATTTTTATAGAGGGAAAGGAACCTCAGACACTGACTAAATGGGTTGAGGAACTTGGAATCTCAGCATCGTGGACTGATATGGACGCAAAGAGATTGATTCCTGTAAAAGCTAAGCCTGGACTATACAAACCTTATATTCCCAATATGGATGAAGGATGGACAAGGTTTGTCCTGGAAAACTTTGAAATCCCTTATGAATCTTTAAATAACTCAAGGATTCAAACGGGAGATCTAAAGAATCTTACCTCAGTGATCCTTCCTCCCATGTCAGCAAAATCAATAATTGAAGGGAGGTCTCCTCAGGATGTTCCACCTGAATATTCAGGAGGAATTGGTATGGAAGGAGTTTCAAACCTCAAAGAATTCGTTAGAAATGGAGGAACTCTTATTACAATGGGTTCTTCAGCAGAGTTATCCATAGAATACTTTGGCATTAAAGTATCTAATGTTTTGAAAGAAGACAGGGAAAAATCACCAGAGAAAAGAGAATTCTTTGCCCCTGGCTCAATACTTATAGCAGACTCATCCGATAGCTTGATATCTTTTGGATTACCTCCTGAAGTCCCAATTTTTTACAACGAAGAACCTGTTTTTGACTGGAAAGAAGGTAATGCAATATTAAAATTCCCTGAATTCAGTCCTCTTCTAAGTGGAATCATAAAAGGAGAAAACTTGATAAAAGGGAAAAGTCCATTAATGGAAATCCCGTACGGTAAAGGCAAAATTGTCATGTTTGGATTTGATGTGATTCATAGAGCCCAGGCTCACGGAACCTTCCGATTGCTTTTCAATTCTATAATATATTAAAACAGTAAATAGCGATAAAGGCGAGAAGAGCGATAAAAGAAAGGTGGAAAGAAAATAAAAGTTTAATAAAAGACAAATTAAAAAAGTGTAAGTTTTCGAGTTTTGCATTTTTAAGGTCTTTTAGATAAAATAAATTGAAGAATTTATTATGCCTGAGATAAGACAGAATTTTATTACAAAGGAATGGGTGATATTTGCTCCTGAAAGGTCTAAAAGACCGGAAGAATTCAAAAGCAAAAAAAAGGGGGCTTCGCCACACTACTCCTCTAACTGTCCTTTCTGCCCTGGGAACGAACATCTCACACCACCCGAGCTATTTTCTATAAAGAAAGATGGTAAATGGGTTGTTCGTGTTGTTCCCAACAAATTTTCTGCCCTTGAGAGGGAAGGAGAAAAGATAAGAAGTTTGAAAGGGATAAAAAGAAGTATAACAGGGGTTGGAGTTCATGAAGTTTTAATAGAGAGCCCCGTTCACAATCTATACATTCCATTTATGGATGAAAAGCAAATCTTGACTGTTCTTGAAACATATAAATTGAGATATCTTGAAGCATGGAAAAATCCAAAAGTAGAAATGGTTCTCATTTTTAAAAATCATGGGGAAGGAGCAGGAACTTCCCTTGAACACCCCCATTCCCAGTTGATAGGTTTACCAATTATCCCTACAGATATAAGACAGAGGCTTTGGGATGCCATGAGATATTACGATGAGAATGGAGAATGCATTTATTGCAGAAACCTTGAGGAAGAGATAAAAGATGGAGAAAGAATTTTTCTGGAAACAAAAAATTTCGTTGCATTTATTCCCTACTCTGCTTGCACGCCCTTTCACACATGGATTTTCCCGAAAAATCATCACTGCTCCTTCGCAGATGCAAAGGATGAAGAGATGGAGGAATTTGCAAAGGTTTTAAAAACCTCTCTCATGAAGGTTTACAAAGGACTGAACAACCCGGATTATAATATTCTAATAAGGTCATATCCTTCAGGAAAGGGGACTGAAAAATTCTTTCACTGGTATGTAAGTATTGTGCTCAGACTTACAAAATCAGCTGGTTTTGAACTTGGCTCAGGAATGTTCATAAACACATCCCTTCCAGAGAAAGACGCTGAGTTTCTGAGGAGTGTGGAAGTTTAAAAAAGAAAATTAAACTTTTAATTTTAGAAATCTACAATTTACAAATAACAAGACCTGAACTTAACGGAAAAACTGTAAGAACCAGATTTAGAAAGATTTGAAAAAGGTTTTGCTCTTTGTGGATTTTATAATTTCCCAAAGGATTGGAAATTATAATGGGAAAAAGTTAAAATTTTAAACCTCTTACTGGACAATCATAAGGAGGTCTTATGATTCTTCTGTGGATTGCCTTTGTGATTTGCACATCTGTGATTGTCTATTCAGGGACAAGACTATCCAAATACGGTGATATAATTGCAGAGAAATCAGGTATTGGAAGAGCCTGGATTGGCGTTGTCCTTATGGCATCTGTAACATCACTACCTGAGCTTGTCACAGGCATAAGCTCTGTTACCTATGCAGGCGTTCCTGATATAGCAGTTGGTGATGTTCTAGGAAGTTGTGTTTTTAATCTTTTAATTATTTCCATCCTTGATGCCATGCATCCAATCTCACCAATCTCCTCAAAGGCTTACCAGGGACATGTTCTCTCTGCTGGATTCGGGATTTTGCTTTTAAGCATTGTAACAATAAGCATTTCCATGAGATCTCATGTTATGTCCTTTGGCTGGATTGGACTTTACACCTTGATTTTCATTTTTATCTATTTAATCTCTATGCGTTTAATATACTTTCATGAAAAGAAACATTTCAGTGTATTGGTCAGAGAAAAAGCCATTGAGTTAAGATATGAAGATATCTCCACAAGAACAGCTATTTTAAACTATATTGTTAATGCTTTATTTGTTACCACAGCTGCAGTCTTTCTTCCTAAGATTGGAGAGGGGATTGCTGAAACCACAGGTCTCGGACAGACCTTTGTTGGGAATATATTTATAGCTCTATCTACCTCTCTACCAGAGGTAGTAGTTTCTATTTCCGCTGTAAAAATTGGCGCTTTAGACCTCGCTGTTGGAAATTTATTTGGTAGTAATATTTTCAATATATTTATTCTCGCTCTTGATGACATATTTTTTATCAAAGGCCCCTTGCTTTCCCATGCAAACCAGAATCACATAATTTCTGCTCTTTCAGCAATTATCATGACCTCATTTGCCATAATCGGTCTAACCTATCGCTCAGAAAAGAAGATTCTTTTCCTTTCATGGGATACTATCGCAATATTACTGGTATATATTACAAACCTTATCCTTCTTTACATGACAAGATAAAGAATACTCTGCCAAAAAGACAAAGTGCAGAATATATTTTAGAGAGAATTTATAGAGCGGAAAAAAGCAAAGCTTTAAAAAGGATTTAAAATCCTGTCTTTTCAACAAATTTGATTTGAAATGACTTTAAAATTTACTAATCTTGACACAGACTCAAAAGAAAATATATTTAATATTTAGAAGATAATAAAGAAAGAAAAATCGGGGGAGATAATTTTAGTCATTTCAGATGATGAGAGGATTTTTGAATTAAAGGCGCAAAAATAAAGAACGATTTGTAATATTTTAATAAATCAAGTTGATCCTATCCAAAAGATAGAGACCTTATTAAGAAACATTATTTCTGAGGTACTGTCCGAGAAATTATCCTCTGAGTGGATACGAGATCCAAATTGTGGTCTTGGAGAAAAGAAAGCAGATGAATTGCGAAAGAGGCAAAAAGAAGAGGAGGGGCGGAGATATACTAAAATCGTTGACCAAGATTTACTATCTTATACTGATTTTGGAGATCTCCGAGTAATCTTAGAAAAGAATAAAGAGTTTTTCAAACCTATATTTAAAGATTGGGACACATTTAAAGTATATTTGAAGAAAGTAGAGTATTTAAGAAACCCTGCAAAGCACCATAGATTTCTTAAAGAATATGAAATATCATTACTGCAGGGAATTGCTGGAGAGATAGAAAACAATATCAATGAATGGCATATAGGAAGTAGATTTCAAATAAAGAGATATCGATTAACTTTTTTGAATATATTGCTACAGAAGGCAAAAATGAAGATCAAATTACAGAATAACCAAAAGCAACAGGCAAAGATTGGATTGAAAAAATAAAAATTTCTTTAGAGATAAGGACATTAATCAAAGTGCCATTAATGCTCAGGAAGATGATTTTGAAGGCACTGTCTCAGCTGCCCAAATTAAAGCTCACTGGCAAACTTCCCCTCGCGCTCACCCTAATTGTAAAATTAATGGAATTGACTATAAATCTATAGAGCTCAAATTATGGTATTCGCTTAACAGTCCTCTTAATTTAGATGAATTGCTTGAATTTATTAGTAAAAAATATTTCTTATTCGCATTTGAACTCGATGGTAGAATTAACATTAATAGATTGATAGATATTTCAAAAAATATAGCTGGACTGACTCCCACTTCATCTTCTAACGTCGGTGCGGGTAATAACATAGTTTACGGGAGAGCGGAATATAGAATTGCAAATTTTTGGATAATAGGTGTATCCAATATCGATGAAAAAATAAGTCAGATTTATATACAAGCATATGATAAATTTTCGTTCAAAAATGCTCATAAAGTTATAACTTTCGGGACCCTTTTGTCATATTTAACATGAAATATACCACGCAGAGTGATAATAT
>FMSI01032738.1_pt1 | contig 13664 bp, 14 predicted proteins | sample 1504471 | NCBI WGS metagenome assembly FMSI01 (sample SAMEA4475357, study PRJEB15587) | soil metagenome | biome: Soil; feature: Field | place: India | collected 2015-03-11 | depth 0 m
TCCGATAGACAGTCGAAAACATAGAAAACCTCTTTACCATTTTTGTCGATCATGCTGTAGATGCTGGATGCAAACTTTTCAAAGCTCGTCACATCAGGGTAGAATATGTCGATCTTTGATATATCATCTATTACAAAGTCGTGATTAGCAAATCTTACATATACCACCTTTCTATCGTTTAGGAGTGCCATATCAACAAACGGTTTTATAAAGAATTTGTAATCTGAAATATTTGTGATAGACCAAACTACATTATCCCCCAATCTCAAATGGTCGAGGATCTTATCAAGACCTGCTATTCCGGAATTTATCGGCTGCTTAAAATACATATCTCCCCCAGTTTGTTATGAAAATAGCTTCATAAGTGGTGAAATATCCCTTAGTTTTACCCCTTGCTCTATCAGGGTACCTGCCTTTAGTTGAGGTAGCTGATCCTCTTGGGTAGGTTTTTCTATCTGATAGATCACCCCTAAAGCCAATTTATCGTTTTCCTGAATGATTTTCATTGCACTTTGAAAATCGGAACGATTATGTTCTTCGTTTAGTTTGTAAACCCTTTCATCGTAGTATTCGTATCCGTAGCTTTTACCGAAAGTGACGCATGGTTGAAGTATTTCAATATGGGCAAAACCTTTGTGTTTTATACCATCTTTTATGATCTGTTTGAGATGTTCTAAGTCCCCTGAATACCCTCTTGCTATAAATGTTGCTCCAGCAGATAGTGATATGAGTAGTCCATTTAATGGTTCATCTATGACGCCGTGGGGGGTGGATTTACTTTTTAGTCCCTTATCTGTGGTGGGGGATGCTTGCCCTGTGGTGAGTCCGTAAACATGGTTGTTGTGAATGAGGTAGGTTATATCGAGATTTCTCCTTATGGCATGTATGAAATGCCCCATTCCCATGCCGTATCCATCACCATCACCACCGTTTACAAGGACAGTCAATTTGTGATTGGTAAGTTTTACCCCTGTGGCAACAGGCATCGTCCTACCGTGTAGGGTGTGAAACCCGTATGTCCTAAGGTAGTTTAGCATCTTTCCCGAACAGCCGATACCTGATATATTCACTATATCTTTTCCATTTATCTCAAGTTCTGCCAATGCTCCTTTTATGGCGTTCCATATTGCAAAGTTTCCACATCCGGGGCACCAGTTTGGTATCTTTCCAGAGTTAAATTCCACTGCTTTCATAGAGCCTCCCCTAAGATTTTTTCGTAGAGTTCATCCACAAAGAATGGCCTACCATCATACTTTAAGATCGTTTTTTCGATTAAAATGCCTGTATTCTCGGCAATAACCGATTTTAATTGAGCTGTTTTATTGTTTTCCACGATTATTAGGTTTCTGTTTGACAAAAGTTCTTTTACTCTATCCCAATTGAGGGGGTGGATTGCAGAGAAATGTATAAAATTTATTTTATTGGTAAGTTTGAGTATCTCCATCATCTGTAATTTCAAAGATCCCCAGCAGACAACGGTGATTTCTGCCTTTTCATTGCCGTAGAGTTTTGGTAGTGGGATCTCATCTGTGATGTAATTTAGTTTTTTAAACCTTCTATCCTGCTGAATTACCCTATTTTCTGAGTTATCTGTCACAAATCCGTATTCATCATGCTCATTTCCCGGTGCCTTGTATAGCCCTCCAGGGGTGCCGGGTATCGTTCTCATCCCCAAACCTTTCTCAACTTCTTTGTATCTTGGGAAAAATTCCATCGGTTTAGCTGGATCACCTTCGAATAAAAGCCCTCTGTCTATTTTTAGATGATCTGTTTTAAAAGGGTTTGTGGTGAAATGGGACTCCGATAAGAATTTATCGCTTAATACAAACACAGGGATCTGATACCTTTCCGCGATATTAAAGGCTTCAAAGGTCATGTAGAAAAGTTCATCAACATCTCCCGGAGTAAATACCACTCGTACGAACTCATCCTGAGAAGCACTGAGGATGAATTTTAGATCAGATTGCTCAGTCCAGGTGGGCATCCCCGTTGCTGGGCCTGGTCTTTGGCTTTCCACGATCACGATGGGTGTTTCTGCTATTGCGGCAAGCCCCAAACCCTCCACCATCAGACTAAATCCACCACCAGATGTGGCCACCATGCTTCTTGCACCTGCATAGGATGCACCGATTGCCATATTTATAGCCGATATCTCATCTTCGGTGTGTTTCGTGATGAGGTTGTATCTTCTTTCATGTTCTGCTAAAAAGTGTAGGATCGAGGATGCTGGGGTCATGGGGTATGTGGCAAAGAAGTTTATTCCTGCCGCTATTGCTCCCAATGATATAGCTTCGTTGCCGGTGAGGACTATTTTAGGGTTGTCTATGCCTGATTTTTCGAAATTGATCTGATCTTTTACTGCGTTGTACCCTTCTATTGCAGACTTGTAATTTATAGTATAAAGCTTTTCGGAAGGGTAGATCTCTTTTAAAATATCCTCAAGATGCTTGAAATCTATGTTGAGAAGTTTTGTAAGCCCCCCTAATGCAATGCTATTTTTTGCAATCTCGTTTGCCTCTAATTTTACTAATATATCTTTAAATGGTATATTGATCAGTTTACCTTTGAGGATACTTTTGTCTTTCGTATTTTCCACATCTGCAAATACGATCATTTCATCGGTGATCCTCTCCTGCTGAAGTGCTACTTCTGTGAGGGCAACGAGAATATCGTATTTTTTATATGGGGCAAAGGTCTCTGATTTGTCGGCTACAATGAGGTAGTTGTTGTACCCTCCTCTGATAAGTGATGGATACTCTGGATAACCATGGACGGAATACCCCAATCTTTTTAATAATTTTGAAAAAACAAGACCAGCACTCATGATGCCCAATCCGGCTGGACCACCTATCTTTATCCTCAGCATAGACACCTCTCTGGTAAAGTTAATCTATATTTATGGAGCATTATGTCAGGTTCGTAAGAAGACTTAGCCTGTCTTAGAGATGGTTTTCCCAAATCCTGTTCAAAGTTTAAATACTCATACTTTTTAGGTAGCATATTGGCAAAGCTATTATAGATGTATTGATAAACTCCTTTGTACCCTTTAAGAGCCTTTGCAAAATGTATGGCAAAGGTATCGGGTCTTATCTCTTCCCCCATGATAAGACCAACAGGTTTGTCTGAAATGTAGTAAATAAGTCCACATATCACAAGCTCATCACAAAATTCTATCGCTTCGATATTAGCATGAAAATCTGTTTCCTCTGGTGATTCTCCAATGGTTTCTTGCCATTTTTCCACTATGTAGTAAGCATCTTTTTTGTTTTCATCGATGAGGGGCTTTATTGTACAGGAATAATTTTCAGTAAACTGTTTCAAGAGATTTCTTTTGCCGTGGAGGTTTCTACCCTTGAATGTGCTCATTTTATCTACGGTAAAGATATAGTCGGTGTCGTTTGGGTTGGAAGTGATACAGTATTTAGTTTCAATCTCGATCAGCCATTGATAATCGAGGGGAAAGATAAAATCCACCTCCGCAGATATCTTTTCCACTTTTTTTAGATCCAATTCATTAAAAGGTACTGTGGGCATTATGTAGTTTTTACCATCGTAGGTGATACCTTTTATATAGATTTCTTTATCTTCCAAGATTTCGTAATTGTGAGCCCTCCTAAAAAGGTAGAGATTGGCAAAACTGTATTCGGAGATCATCGTATTTACCTTTTTTAGTCTCAAAAATAGCTTATCTTTATGATGCAGGTCCAATTTTTCAATAATCATGCTTGATCCACCTTTTAGATTTGTGTCTTTTGTATATTAGAATTGCTTGGATTATTATAGAGATCGTCATAGCCCACCAGACGCCATAAGCACCAAAACCGAATACCAAAGCAGAAATTAAAGCAAGCGGTATCCTTACTCCCCACAAACTTGTAAGAATTCTTATCATCGTAGCCTTTGTATCTCCTGCACCATTCAGTGCTCCTATGAGAATTGATCCAACAGCCATAAAAGGCTCACTTACAGCGCTGATATACAGATACCTTGCACTCTCCCTTACCACCAGTGGATCTTTGGATAAAAGGGAGGTTATCCTATCAGCATTTAAAACTACTATTATTGTTATAATACTAATTATACCACATCCCAGAAGTGATGTAAACAAAGAATTCCTATAAGCATCATCGTATTTCTTCTCTCCCATGAGATTACCTACTATTACGGCATTTGCCATGCTAAAGGCAAACGATGGTAAAAAGATTATCGACTCTACCCTTATGCCGTTTGTAAATGCTGCAAGGTAAATTGTAGGATTTTCGGGTAGAGAACTCAAAATCATAAATATTACAACGGAAGCGACCTGCCACCCTATCTGAACTACACCGCTGGGCCAACCTATGGAGAATGCTCTCTTTATGAGATCCGTTCTAAATCTCTTTGTGTGAGTGATATCTTTTCTGATGAAAATCAGATTGATCAAAAATCCGACAAAGATAGCTGTAAGGGTGGATAGTGCAATACCTTTGTACCCCAATGGGGTGTAGAAAACATACAAGATATTTGTACCAACATTTGTTATAAATACGATAAACATCGTAAAAAGAGATGTTTTGATCCTTTTGCTCGATCTGAGAATTCCATTTGTAACTATTAAGAAATAATGGAAAAATAGCATAAAAGAATAGATTTTCAAAAATTCTAAGATGTATGGTTTTATCTGAATGGGGGCTTTTATAAAATTGACTATGATTTCGTGGCTTGTTATGGCAAAGAATGTCAATATCGCAGATAAAGAAAGTATCGTGATAACAGAGGTGTATGCCATCTCATAAAACTCATCTCTACTGCCTGTAAAAAGCTTTGAAGATATCGAGACTACCCCCATTGTAAAGGCATTGCCAATTACGATTAATATAAAATATATCTGAGATACAAAACCTATAGATGCTTGGATCTCTTTTGATATTTTTCCTGCAATATATACATCTGTGATCCCTATCAGAAATTCGAAAAACATGATAAGGATAATAGGCCAACTGTTGCTCCAGCTATTCTTCAGATACCCCTTGAAATTGTCAGAACTTAGTTTCAAGAAAAACCTCTTTATTTTTTCATCTTTTTGTATTAAAAGCGGGTATGTTTAAAATACAGTATTGTATTAAGGTGGCACATGTTGTTTGATTTTGCAATACTTTTATATCTTATAGCCTTTTTGAATGTTGGGTTTAACATATTTTTACAGGGAGAAAGGTACCTCAGATTCGCAAATGGTATTGCTTTTTTGGCGGTACTTATAAATCTATCTTACATTGTTTTAAGATGGTGGCAGTTTGCTACCTTTCCTATGAAAGATCTCAAGGATATATTTGCCCTTATCATACTTTTTTTGGGTATTTCTGCTATTTATCTTAGTTTTAAAACAAAGAGGGCAAGTATCTACCTCTTCATTATGCCGATTATTATTATCTTGGGTGTTGCTGGTTTTGCCCATAGTTCTGTATTGATAAAAAAGGAGTTTTCAAGCTTTTGGTTAATGGTACATTTACCATTTACTATAGCTGGAACATCTCTTTTTGTTGTTTCGGCATTATTCGGTATCCTTTATTTCACTCAGGAGATACAACTAAAAAAGAAGAATTTTGGTTATCTATACAACCTGCTGCCATCCATAGATCTCTTGAATAGAATTACAAGTAATACGATGCTCGTAGGGTTTCTTTTATTTACAATTGGACTTTTATCTGGGTTTATCTGGGGGATATATGAATGGCAAGGGAAAATAATCATAACTCCTAAACTACTCTTTTCAATAATTACTTGGATAATTTTTGGCATAATCATAATCATAAAAAAGACAAAAGGGATGACACCGAGAAATACAGCCCTTGCGAGCATTTTAGGGATAGTTTCTGTAGTAGTAACCTACATCGGTGTTGCTTTATTCATAAAGGGGTGATATGCAACTTGCCGTTTTAGGACTGAACCATAATACCGCCCCTGTGGAGATCAGGGAGAAGCTTGCCGTATCAAACGAAAACTACGAACATATCTACAACAAGATATTGCAGAATAACAGGATCTATGAGGTTTTAATACTTTCAACCTGCAACAGGGTGGAGTACTACATTGTCACCGATGATTATCTGTGCAATGTGGATGCTGTTTTACAGATCGTTGCAAATGAAAGTGGTATCGATCCCTTTGAACTGAGGAAATACACCTACATTTACTGTGGTATGGACTCGGTGAAGCATATCTTCAAGGTTGCCTCTGGGCTTGATTCCCTTGTGTTGGGGGAGCCTCAAATCTTTGGACAGGTAAAGGATGCCTTTGATAAAGCGAAATTATATGGTAAATTTGATACTTTTTTAAATAAATTGGAAGAGTTTACGATCAGAACAGCCAAAAAGGTAAGGACCAATACAAAGATAGCAGAAAATCCTGTGTCGATAAGCTATGCTGCGGTGGAGCTTGCAAAGAAGATATTCAATGATCTCTCAAAAAGGTCTGCCCTTGTGATAGGTGCTGGTGAGATGTGTGAGCTTGCGGCAAAGCATCTGGAAGGTAATGGAATTAAGAGGATATTTGTAACGAATAGAACTTTTGAAAGGGCAGAGCAGCTTGCAAAGGCTGTAAATGGCGTGGCTGTTCCACTTGAAAACTTTCAAGAGTACTTAAAAGAGGTTGATATTGTTATAAGCTCCACAGGTGCTCCAAACTATATGGTGACCTATGAAATGGTGAAAAATATTATGGGATTGAGAAAGTATGAACCGATGTTTTTCATAGATATCGCAGTGCCGAGGGACATAGACCCAAAGATAAATGATCTGGAAAATACATTTGTTTACGATATCGACGATTTAAAAGAGGTTGTGGAATCAAATAAGAAACAGAGGGAAAAAGAGGCGATAAAAGCATTGGAGATCATAGAGGCATCGGTTCTCGATTTTGAGTATTGGCTTGATTCCCTAAAAATAGTCCCTATAATCAAGCAACTCAGACAACAGATGGAGGAACTAAAGGACAACGAGATCCAAAGGATGGCAGATAAACTCAAAATTACCGATCCGAAAGAGATAGATCGGATAGATGCTGTTTTAACATCCTACATGAACAAGGTCTTACATATCCCAATCACAAAACTGAAAGATTCTGTGAAGGATAAAAGGCATTACAGTATTCCAGAGGCTATCAGGGCCATTTTTGATATAAAAGAGTAAGGAGAATTAGATGGAAAAAATCACAATCGCCACAAGGGGTAGCAAACTTGCACTATGGCAGGCAAATCATATAAAATCGCTTTTGATCGAAAGATACCCAAATTTAGAGGTGGAACTTAAGGTAATAAAAACTCAAGGGGATATCATTTTGGATGTCCCCCTTGCAAAGATAGGTGGTAAGGGGCTTTTTGTAAAGGAGATAGAGAATGCTTTGCTTGACAACGAGGCCGATTTAGCTGTTCACAGTATGAAGGATGTCCCTGTGGAACTTCCAGAAGAACTTGAAATATATGTAAATCCTGTGAGGGAGACACCATTTGATGCATTTTTGTCGGTAAAGTACAATAGTTTGGCAGACTTACCAAACGGTGCAAAGCTGGGTACGAGTAGTCTTAGGAGAAAAGTGCAGATTGCCAAACTTAGGCCCGATCTCGAAATTATCGATTTAAGGGGTAATGTGGATACGAGGATTAGAAAGCTTGTCGAGGGGCAGTTTGATGCGATTATTTTGGCAAAGGCAGGCCTTAATAGATTGAATATGCTTGACTATGTGAAGTACACTTTCAACGATGCAGAGTTGATACCATCTGTCTGTCAGGGTACTTTGGGGATAGAGGTGAGAAAGGATAATGTGCGAATCAAAGAGTTGTTAGCTTTTTTGAAGGATAAGGATACTGAATTGGTTACAAAGGTTGAAAGGGGATTTTTGAAAAGACTCGAAGGTGGATGTCAGGCTCCCATCGGAGGGTTTTGTAGAATAGATGGTGGTAAATTAAAGATGGTGGGATTTCTATCTTCCCTTGACGGTAATCGGTTTTTAAGGTATGAAGATGTAGGTAGTTTTGATAATCCCGAAGATTTAGGTATAAAGGTGGCAGAAAAGATACTCTCTATGGGTGGTAAGCAAATTTTGGACGAGATATATGCCAGGGCGTAAGATCCTCATTACAAGACAACCTGAGTTATCTGTAGAGTTTATAAATAAGCTTTCTTTCAATAGGTTATTCCCTTACATTCTTCCTATGATTAAAACCGTGCCTCATTCGATAATAATAAACGATACAAAATACGATTTCGTAGTCATCACAAGTGGCAATGCCTGCCATTATATTCAACCTTTTATGGATAAGTTATTCTATGGTAGAGCAATTGCGGTGGGGAAGAAGACAAAGCAGTGTATGGAGATAGCTGGATTCAGGGATGTGGAAGTTCCAGAAGTATTTTCTCAAAAAGGTTTAATATCGTATCTGTCGAAAGAGAATTTGGTAGGTAAAAAGTTTTTCTTGCCGGGTGCAGAAGAAAGACCAGATGAACTGATAAATTTTCTAAAAGAAAAGGGTGCTATGGTTGAGGCTCCCACATTGTACACTACCGAAAAGATATGCTATCAAACGGACTATATCACCGATTTCCTCAATGAGATACATATCGATGCGGTGACATTTCTCTCACCATCGGCGGCTAAAAGTTTTTTCAGCCAAATAACATTTTCAAAGATCAAAAAGGTTCCACTTTTTGTTTCCATCGGACCCACGACCCATGATTACCTTGTAAGTATTGGGATCGAGTCTATGTACCCTAAGACAGATTTTTCAGTGGATGGTATTGTTGATCTACTGGTATCTATATACAAAGGATGAAATTTCTCACTATTTTTCTTCTCGCATTTCTTTTTGTATTGTTTTTTATGGTGGTTATGGGAAAGAGGAAAAAGCGTTGTGGATGTGGAGGAAGGTCATCTTCTTAATATAGGGTTTTGATAAAGTATCTTACCAACTCTTTCTATGTGATTTTTCATGTTGTTATCGATAAGATCAAATTTTGTTAAATCTATTTTGTAGGGAATATTTAATTCTTCCAACCTGCTATAGAGTTCCATGAATTTTTTGAAATCCATTTCTGGAGCGATTATAGTTATATCTATATCAGAACCTTTTGTATAATTCCCCTTTGCTCTTGAACCGTAAATAATTGCCGTTTCTATTTCAGGATATTCGGAAAAAATTTTATTAAGTTTTGACACTAAATCACTATCTAATCCAAACATTTTTAATTACCATCTTTTATCGATTTGAATCGAGAATACAAAGTTAAGAATTCTTTAAAATAGGTATCGGCTATTTCTTTTATTAAATTTTCTACAAGATTTTCATTGTAAGTGTGTGATGTGAGATTTCTTGCAAGTAGCATTTGCATCCATGTTTCACCATTTTCGATTAGATTGTATTTGAAGGCTGTTTTGATTGCATCTCTCGAACCAAAGATATCTTGGACACCTTGATAAATTAGATAATCTCTTAGTAGATTCCATGCTAATTCAAAAGTGTATTCAAAAGATTGAATGAATCCTTGTTTTTCAAGGTCAGATAGCTCTCTTTCTTTGTAAAGATTTATTGCTTTTTCCAACTGTTTAAGTGCCTTACTATAATTTTCAAATCTTTGGATCCAACGGATATCTTGTGTCATTTGTATTATCACCTGTATTTACTAAAATTATAATCTCAATAGAATTAAAAAGCAATACTTGATATCGATGTGAGGTATAAATTGCTTTGGGACCTTGTCACTTGCAATGACTAACTGATGTGTCACTGCAAGGCACCTGTAAAAATGCCGTGACAGTCCAGATTGCCACGCTTCGTACGCAATTACAAAAGGAAAGATTTTGATTTCCAGTCTCAATTGATTTTTCTGAAAATAAGTATAAAATAGATGTTAGGGGTGATGTTATGTCTGTAGCGGAGAAGATGGTTCAGAAGTTTTCTTATAAGGATTATGAAAGTTGGAGTGATAAAGAACGGTGGGAGATCATTGATGGGCAGCCATACAATATGAGTCCTGCACCATCGACAAAGCATCAGAAAATTGTCAGAAATATTTCATGGATTATTGGTAGTAAGAAGAGTAAATTAAATGGATGTAGTTTCTTTGTTGCCCCCACAGATGTTTTGCTCGATGATTTTAATATTGTGCAACCAGATATCTTTGTCGTTTGCAATCAAAAGCAGATAAAAGAGAAGTTTATAAAAGGTGCTCCTATCCTTGTCATAGAGATAGTATCCCCAAACACGGCTTATAAAGATACGAAAATAAAAAAAGATCTATACGAAAAGTTTGGTGTAAAAGAGTATATCATTATTTATCCCGATCTTGAAATAGCAGAAAAATATATCTTGAAGAGCAAAAAATACGGTGCACCTGAAATATTTAATTGGGATGAAGAGTTAAAGTTGCATTCATTCGATATTGCGATCGAATTATGGGAAGTTTTTGAGAAAGAGAGAATACCTACAGATAACATCACCCCACAATAAAAAAAGCCAGAGCATTTCGCCCTGGCTAATTAGGGGTTGAAACTTTATTGATGGGGAGGATGCATAACCTAATATACATTAAAGATTAAAAATGTCAATAGTTGTAAACCAGGAAAATTAATTTTTCCTCTCAAGTTTCATAACAACAGTCTTAGCTATATTTAAAAAGGCATTTGTCACTTCAGATTGAGGTTTTTGAAATACATAAGGCTTTCCTAAATCACCATTTGCCACTACCTCTGGATCAAGGGGGATCTTTCCTAAAAATGGTACATTAAGTTCATTAGCCGCTTTTTCACCACCACCAACCTTAAATATATCTATCCTTTCACCACATTTTGGGCATACGAATCCACTCATATTTTCCACTATACCCAGCACGGGGATATTTAACTTCTTGCTGAAATTGACAGATTTTCTTGAATCAAGCAGTGCCACTTCCTGAGGTGTTGTTACGATTACACTACCATCCACATCTTTTAGAATGTGGGATACTGATAATGGCTCATCACCTGTTCCAGGTGGGAGATCGAAAAGTAAAAAGTCTAAATTTCCCCAGTCGACATCTGTCAAAAACTGCTGAATAACGCTGTGTTTAAGAGGAGCACGCCATATCACTGCATCATCGTCATCCCTCAACAATACACCTATCGACATTACGAAAAGATTCTCTATTGGTTCAAAGGGTATTATGCCATTTAATCCAGATCTTGCACCTTTTTCGGTAATTCCCAACATTTTTGGTATGTTTGGCCCGTGGATATCTGCATCGATTATACCGACTTTATAACCCAATTGAACAAGTGCTGATGCCAAATTCACAGTGACGGTTGATTTACCCACGCCACCTTTTTCACTCATTACCATCACACGATATTTGATATTTTTAAGCCTATTTTGTAATAACTCTTCGGTGTGTTTCTCCTGCTCTGATGCATCACAAGAAGAGCTTGAAGAGCAGCTGCTACAGCTTGTATTTGTTTTGCAACTTGACATAAAACCTCCATATTTGAGACATCGCGTAAATTAGGTATTCAAAAGGTTGCATTTGTCTCATGTTTTTATATATTACGATAGTAGAATATATACTAAAAAAATTTTTTTTCCACAACTTTATGGTATAATTAAGTATGGATAAACATTACTTGGGGCATAGAAAAAGATTAAAGGAACGATTCAGATCATCTCCTGATGCCATTCCAGATTATGAATTATTGGAGTTGATGATCGGTTATGTGGTGAAAGGGCGAGATGTAAAAAAAGAGAGTAAAGAGCTTTTAAAATATATCGAAGGCAATTTTAATAATATTTTTGCTAAAGATATCAAGAAGGTAGATGGATTAGGGGAAGAGACGGAAGTTTTTTTTAATGTAATCAAAGAGTTTAATCGGAGATTATCCCTACACAATCATAATACCAAAAAAGAGACGATAAAAAATCCAAAAGATGTGTACGATTACATCAAGCATAGTATTGGGTACAATGATAGGGAATCTTTTTTTGCTGTGCTCCTCAACAATGCTGGTAATGTCATTGCAAGTGATGTGATATTTGATGGGACTGTAAATTGCTCGCAGGTACATATCAGAGAAGTGGTAGAATATGCACTTAAAAATAAGGCTGTCGGGGTAATTGTTGCCCACAATCACCCATCGGGTAAGTTGGAACCATCCAAAGACGATATCGATGTTACTATAAAGATTAAAAAGGCATTGAATCTTGTGGAGATAGATCTTTTGGATCATGTCCTTGTGACGCCTTACGGTTATCTTTCTTTCAAAGAAAAAAATATCTTTTAGGGGGATGTATGAAAACAGTTTTTCTCACAGGTGCTACGGGGTTCGTTGGAACAGAGATACTCAAAACACTTCTCGATAAAGGTTATCGTGTGAAGGCTCTCGTGCGGGATGTGAGTAAATTGGCAGTTAAAGATGAGAGGATAGAGATTGTAAAAGGGGATATTTTAGATGCCGAATCTGTCAATAGAGGTATTGTGGGTAGTGATGTGGTGATAAATTTAGTAGGTATTATCAGAGAGTTTCCTGATAAGGGTGTAACTTTTGAGAATATGCACTTTGTTGCCACAAAGAATGTAGTGGATGCCGCCAAGGTGAACAAAATTCAGCGATTTATTCAGATGTCGGCAAATGGGACAAGGAAGGATGCTGTGTCCAACTACCACAAAACAAAGTATAGGGCTGAAGAATATCTTAAAAATTCTGGATTGACCTATACCATTTTGAGACCTTCTCTGATTTATGGAGAAAAGGATAGTTTTATAAATATGTTGAATGATTTTATGAAAAAGTTGCCTATGTTTTCATATTTTGGAGATGGGTCTTACCCTATGCAGCCTATTAGTGTCAAAGAGGTGGCAGAGATATTCGTAAAATCTATCGATAATGAGAACACTTACAATAAAACATTTTCTGTATGTGGAAAGGATGTGTTTACTTATAAGCAATTGCTATATATTATAATGGAAATAACCGGCAGAAAAAGACTATTGTTGTCAGTCCCCGAATTTTTTATCGAGATGGGGATAGGTTTGTTTGGAAGTTTTAGTTGGTTTCCAATAACAAGGGATCAATTTATCATGCTCAAAGAGGGGAATGTGTGCGATAATGATGAGATTTTTAAAATTACAGGGGTTGAGAAAAAGGATTTTAAGGAGCATCTTAAGAGTTACTTGAAATGAGTGTAAAAGGGTGTTAGTATCAATTTTATGAGAAAAAGACTACCGATTGGTGAATCGAATTTTGAAAACCTCATAAAAGAGGGCTTTTTGTATGTAGATAAGACTAAATATATCTATAATCTCATCACATCCAGCAAATATTATTTTTTATCTCGCCCACGTAGGTTTGGGAAATCTTTATTGATATCGACATTAGAACAAATTTTTAAGGGAAATAAAAAATTGTTCGAGGGACTATACATATACAATACCGATTACGACTGGAAAGATTACTGTGTATTACGAATCGATCTAAACGAAGTATCTCATCAAACATCTGAGATTTTATCTTTAGCATTATCAGAGTATCTGTTTAAGAAAGCAAAAGAATTTGAAGTAGAGATATCTGGAATAGGTTTGAAAGAAAAGCTAATTTATCTTGTCGAAAATATCTATAAAAAGTACAAAAAAGAAGTCGTGATATTAATAGATGAGTATGACAAGCCG
>FMSI01003179.1_pt1 | contig 13656 bp, 6 predicted proteins | sample 1504471 | NCBI WGS metagenome assembly FMSI01 (sample SAMEA4475357, study PRJEB15587) | soil metagenome | biome: Soil; feature: Field | place: India | collected 2015-03-11 | depth 0 m
CAGGGCTACATTTCGACGATGTAAAAAAATTGGTAAAGATATTTAAGGCATTGTCAGAGGCAGGAAATTCTGTTATAATCATCGAGCATAACTTGGATGTCATAAAGATTGCAGACTATATAATAGACTTAGGGCCTGAGGGTGGCGATAGAGGTGGCGAGATCATCTTTGAAGGTACACCTGAGGATTGCTGTAAGTGTGAAAGATCTTACACCGGTAGATATTTAAAGGAGAAATTGGATAATGTTTAAGAGATCCATCATATTTTTGATATTTATTTTTATAGCAATATCAGTTTTTGCATCGCTTCAGGATGATTTTAATGCCAATATGAAAGACTATAACTTCATAAATAAATCTAAAAATGTTACCAGATTCTCATATAAAATGGTGGCTGATAAATTTCTCGATATTTACGGAAAATCACCAAAAACAAAGTTAGGTGAACAATCTCTCTACTATGCTGCAGAGACCTTTAGAAATTCTTACGCAAGATTTAAGAACACCTTAGATAGAGACGAAGCACTGAAATACTATAAACTCCTTGCCAGCAACTACACATCCAATTTAGCGGCAGATGCCCATCTAAAGGCCGCCGATGTCTATCTGGAACTCAAAGATATCCCCACAGCAAAATTTATGTATGAAAACTGCATAAAAAAATTCCCTAAGCTCGCTGCATCAAAAACTGCCAAACAAAAACTTACCGAACTCAACAAAAAATATGCTTCTGTTGAACAGAAAGTAGAGAAAACAAAACCAGCACCACAAAAAGAGGAACCAAAAAAAGTTTTACAACCCGAACCAAAACCGGTAGAAGAACCCAAATCGGATCCGGTTGACTTTGAGAAAAATGCTCCCAGAGTTGAAATTAAGAATGTAAAGTATTGGAGCAATGATGATTACACAAGAGTAGTGATCGAACTCTCAGGCAAGGCACATTTCTACAAACACTGGCTAAAAGAAAACCCCGAGTTCAAAAAACCACCTCGCCTTTTCGTGGATATCTACAACTCTGTCATAGATCCATCGATCCCTAAAAATATGGATATAAACGACGGATTACTCAAAGGTCTTAGATGGGGTATCTACGACAAATTTACCACAAGGGTGGTGCTGGATATCGACTCTGTAAATGACTTTACCGTATTCCAGATGGAAAACCCATATAGGATAGTTATCGATGTCAGCAAAGATGCCCTTCCTAAAACAGCAATAGATACGACAAAACCTCAACCAAAACAGGAAACAAAACAGAAGTCTAAAGGGAAAGTCACCCTTGTAGAGACAGGGGATAAGCATACCTTAGCATCAGCCTTCGGATTAAAGGTAAAAACTATCGTCCTTGATCCAGGTCACGGCGGAAAGGATCCCGGTGCCACCTATAATGGATTAATGGAAAAAGACATGAATTTGGATATAGCATTAAGGGTGAAAAGAAAACTCCAAGAGTATGACACTGCTTTGAAAGTATTGCTCACAAGGGAAACAGACATATTCATCCCCCTTGAAGAGAGAACCGCTTTTGCAAATAAAAACAAAGCAGATATCTTCGTATCAATACATCAGAATGCCAGCAGAAATGCCGACGCCCACGGTGTGGAAACCTATGTTCTCAATGTCACAAAGGACAAAGCGGCTCTTGCCGTGGCAGCATTTGAAAACCAGGCATCAGAAAAATCGATTTCCGATCTGCAGGGGATATTGAAGGATATCATGCTCAACTCCAAACTCGAGGAATCCCTTATACTCGCAAACTATGTCCAGAAAGACTTGGTGGCAAGCACCAATGATAAAAATTTAGGCGTAAAGCAGGCACCTTTCTATGTGTTAGTTGGAGCGAAGATGCCCTCAATCCTCATAGAATGCGGATTTATATCCCATCCTCAAACTGCCCACCTCTTTGCGACCGAGGAATACAAAGAGAAGATGGCTGATGGTATCTTTAAAGGGCTTTTGAAATATATAGAACATCATAATGGAAAATGAAAAAAGACGAGCGAAAAGTTTTTTAAAAGTAATAATAATTGCCTCACTCCTACTATCTACGATATACCTGTCTTTAAATTACTATCTGAAGCACAACATAAATAGTATCCTGAAAAGGTTTTCACCATATCATGCAACAATTAATGAGGTAAAAAACCTTGTCTTTCCATTTTTCATAAAAGTAAAAGGTGTCAATTTTGAAATAGATACAGGTATTTTTGACATCAAAGAGGTATCGATAAGGTTTTATCCTCTTAGATATATACTTGGAAAAAGCTACCTCGACATCGAAATAACAGATTTTAAAGGAGACATGCCCCAACACTTCTGGGAACTACCCACAGAACACCCCGATATATCGAATATTAGAACACTTAAGATCTCATCATTGGATATTAGAACCGACTATCATGGAATCCACTTAACCATAAAAACAAACAGTGTGTCTTACAAATATGGCGGTGAATTCACCATACCCTACCTCAGCGGTAATATTTCAAAAGATGATATCTCTGAAAAGTTTATTGGAAGAGTAAAACTCATATACAACCCAAAGATACTCAAAATCGATTACTTAGATCTCAAAGGGGATAACTTCTTCTTGGGGTTTACAAAATCTGAAAAGGTTTTAAATACTCCTCAACTCCGTTCAAATGCGGAAGGTTTTCTGGATGATAAATTCATCAAGATGATCGATAAAAACCTCTCTGGAAGAGTAAATTTCAAAGGCACCATAACAGATACTGAAATAGAATCAGATATTCATGGCAATTTAACCCACAAAGATAAGAAACTTAAATTCAATCTTTCTCTAAATGGTGACATCAGAGACAAACTATATTGGCAATCCAAAGGTGTAAATTTTGATGAAACAAAAATCTATACCGAAGGTGTTATCTTTATAAAGGATAAAAAATCTAACATCTATTTAAAGTTCACCGATGGATATAATATTTACTCAGATAAAAAATGGAATGTTTTAATCGATAATCTGTCTTTGAAAAATTTTGACGGCAAAGTGGGGAATTTAAGGGTTAGCATTATTAGCAACGAACCATATACCATCTCAACAGATATAAAAAAGATAGACGAACGATACCTATTAGAAAATATCATAGTAAACTCCAACACATTTTCAGGCAAAGGGAAAGGTACTACTGATCTAAACTCCCTCAATATTGACATAAACGGTAATCTGAGAAATAACCCTGATATAAAGCAGGCAATTAAAAACGATTTCACAGGTGAAATAAAAGCATCAATATATTTGGCAAAAGATAATATCTCCATGAGAGGGGATTATTCATCCGAACATGTGCAAACTCTCTATGGCATAAAAGCGGTATCCACAAGAGGTAATTTCGACCTCACATTGGATAATATCACTTTCACAAACCATTCCACCCTTGAGGATGGAAAAATAGATATCGATGGATTTATAGATTTTCATACGAAAAAGGAGAGATTTACATTATATACAGAAAAAGTACCATTTTACGAAGTGCTCAATTTTTTCGATGCAAAATCTGAAATCTCGTACCATATAACAGGAAAGAGTAATATCTACTATGATAGAGGTGACTATTTTGGCGATGCAGAATTCAAGGTAGAAGACTTTAAGATAACACCAAATAATGTATCGATCTCATTTAAAAATGCCCTGCTAAAAGTGGAGAATATCTCTTTGGGAAAAAATATCATCAAACCCGAATTAACCTTCGATTTCAAAAAAGATCTGATGAAAGGGAAAATAAAACTCGAGTCCTTCAAATTATCAAATTACCCAGAGATTAAGGAACTGTCTTTAACCATCGATGGAAATATCGCAGAACCAAAATACAACGGCGTCTGCAGTTTCAATGTAAAACATCTCGAAGATAGAATGTTTAAGTTCAATGGAGACTTAAAAAAGTTCAACTTCAATCATATCTCAAACTCCCTAAAAATAAATGGGAGCCTAAATTTTGAGAAGATGTCATTAGTAAATTCTATATCACTTAATAAACTCCCCATTGACAACTTATCGATCACGGGAGAACTAAATATAACTTCAAAAGACTTAAAACAGTTTCTCCTAATCTCCACAACACCGATTATGATACAAAAAGATGAAGAGAGACTCACCATTGAAGATATAAATCTATCCTTTGATCAAAAAAATATAAAAAAAGGGAGCCTAATCGCCTCCAATAAATTTATAAAAAATATAAAGGTAAATATACATGAGTCAGATTTCAAGCTTATCAAGGGTGATATTGAAATAAATAAATCTTTTTTGTCCATAGAATATCTCACTTTCAAAAATTTAAGCGGAGTATTAAAGTTTGAATACGATTTTCACAACTATCCAACGATTGATGGAGAGATCAGTGCCATCGCAGATCTCAACTACCCCGATCTGAAACTAAAGGTAAAAAATATAGGGATAAATTCCAATTTCTCTAAAGAAAAATTCTCCACAACAATTTCATCAAAAGAGGTAAGCGGCAAACTCCATTCAAATAGGTATTACGATAACAACTCATACTACGGTAATGTATCTTTTAAAGATATCTTCATAGAAAAAAGGGGTTTTTACGGACTATTTTCTGGAAATTTAGTGTACAATAAAACAGAAAATTTGGTTTCTGGCGATATTTTTATCGACAAAGGGGTTTTTAGATACGCAAAATATGAGCGTAGCTTAGCCACAACCCAGAAACAAATCTTCCCATTCAGATACGATATAAAAATAAGTAGCAAAACCCCAATAAAGATAACCGATGGAATGCTGAACGGTAACACCGATCTAAAACTAAATGTACGCTACGATGATAAATTATCCCTCACAGGAGAACTAAACCTGATAAATAGTTTTTTCACCATACAAAACAATCAGTTTATCATCACAAAAGGGGTCATGAAGATATTAAACAACGACACGATCTTCATAAATATGGAAGCAAATGGCACAGGCCCTCTAAGTTCTACAAGGATATATGTATCTGGATACATACCGGATTATCGGATCACCATCTACGATACAAAACACAAAACCGACCCCTATTTCAATGCAAGCAGAAATACTGGAAGCCAAACGCTAATGACAAAGATAATAAACGATGCAGTTTTCAAAGAGATAGTGGCAGGTACAAATAAAATGTTTGGTATAAATCGAATTGGGGTAGAACCATCTCCTACGGGTGGAGTTTTCAAAGTAGGCAGGGCATTCAGCGACAGGGTAGAGGTAAACTACACCACAAACATCGACGAAAACAAAGAAAGCAAGATCTCAGCGGAATACACACTCTTCGACTGGTTTAGACTAAACATCTTTTCCAACTCAAAAGGAGGCACAGGTGCGGGTATTATTTTTAATTTCGATTTTTAGTATAATTTACATATCCTTAGGCTTTTCAAAAGAGATAAAAGGGGAACTACCAGAATCTCTAAAAAAACAGATGGAGTCGCATTCCATCACCCTTTCGAGAGAAAAACTAACGGATCTTTTATCCATTTTAGGTTACTATATCGTTTATGAGGATGAAAATTCCATAATGGTCAACAGATCATCAATCATAAAGTCAGTATATTTCAAAGGGAACTTCCACACATTGGATTCCAATCTATTAAATATTTCAGGAATAACATTGGGAGACCCCTGGTATATGGATACCTATAATAATGTAAAAGAAAATATCACAGAATTTTATAGAAACAACGGTTTTCTCGATGTGGATATCGAAATAAACTTCGAAGATGGAAATCTTTACATAACAATAGATGAAGGTGAAAGATACTATTTAGATGAATACGATATTGTAATCGATGATAAAATCACCACCAAGTCGATACCAGTGAAACTTTACAGTGAAAAAAACTTGGAAAAAGAGATAGAAAATACCCTAAAATCTTTGAGAAAAGAGTTCTACCTTAGCAGTAAGATATTAAGGTTTGATCTTATCAAGAAAGGGCAGAAAAGATTTTATATTTCCGATGACCCTTTATCGTCTTTAATTTCACTGATAAAAAGCGGAATAGTAGTAAAACCTACCATCTACATCTCAAAAGGGGAGAAATATGACTTAGAAATAAAAGGATCCATATTGCCTGATGATATATTAGAAAAACTAAAAGCGTATTTTCTGGAGAACTTTACATCTTTTAACACATTTGATTTGAGGGAGTTGGAGTTAAAATTGGAAGACTACTTAATCAACTTAGGACTTATAAAACCTGAATTGAATATCGAAGTTGAAGGTAGGAAGGTAATCATCGATGTAGACTATGAATCATTCATCAAAAACTTTAATGTTGAGATCTTTTTGAACAATGAACGGGTAAATGAACTAATCGATGAACATCTGAAATCTCTAATCATATCCTGCCAGGATGATGAAGCAAAAAGGTATATGATAGACAAGCTGAAATCTGAAGGTTATGAGACTATTACACTCAAAGATTACTCAATTCAGAGAACCCACAACAATGTTCAAGGTACGATATACATAAATTTAGGGAGTTTTAAGCATATACAAAAGATCTTCGTAAATAATTTAGAATATAAATCAACAATAAAATATAGCTTGTCCCAAAACGATTTAGAAAAACTTAGAAGAGATATTCTAAATCACTACGCAAACAAATGCCTCATAAAAGGGTTAACCGTTCAAAAAATTGAAAACGACAATGTCTATTTCTTTATGAACTGTTCTCAACCACAGATTACTTCTATAATAAGTAATCATGAAAAGGTGATTGGCAAAGTCAGAAAAAGGTTTTTCTCAGATAACAAAGCCCTTACAACATCAAAATTCCAGCAAATCCATGATTACCTCCTCAGAAATAAAAACTCAGAGAAGGTGTATCTCGAGCCTTTTGAGACAGATAATGAAACTATCCTTGTGATGAACATATTAAAAGCAAAAGAAAATAGAATTTACGGTTCCCTCAGCTACGACTCGGTAGATAAGTTTTCAGCAGAATTAGGGTATAACAGGTTTGACATCTTAAATAGTGGTAGAACCTTTCAAATATCCTTGAAAAAATCGTTCCTTGAAACATCATCCACCCTCTCCTTATCCGGACAGAAAACACTCCATAAAAATATCGACGATTTTTTAGCTCTCTCCTTCAAAGATAGAGACGAAAACGATTTTCGCTACAGAGAAGCACTTTTTACATCCCTAATACGACTTAACCATGAAAATTTACAGACCCTGATAGGATTTAGTGTATCAAGTTTAGATGTCTACGACACAGACTTCTCAGATTACTACAACAGAATATACGAGAATAATTACAACCTTTTCTCAATACCTTTCAAAATTAGCTACAAAACAAAGAATTATGAGTCATTTATAGGTTATGGTTTAAGTGGAACAGTATCCGCAACCCCTATTTTTTCTGAAAAAGGGAACTTTTTCGAAGGTAGAGGTAAAGTAGAAGGATACAAGCAGATTTTTACGAAAAACTTCATTTTAAAGTTGGCTCTGGAAACACAGTATCTTCAAGGTAATAAGGATGATATACCGATAACCCACCTTCTCACCTTGGGTGGTCCCCATAGGATGAAAGCATTTAATTACCGAGAAATCGGTTTTAAAGATCCAAAAACACAGGCAACCATAGGAAATAAAGTCATAAATTACTCAAATCTATTTTTAGGTTACAAGCCAATGGAGCAGGTAATCGTAGGTCCATTCTTTGAATATGCTGGGTATGGGGATAATTTCAACAATTTGGAGTATGTGAAAGATATCGGTATAGAATTGATCATATCGCATCAAAATGTTGGGTACTTCTCTGCATCCTTTAGCTACGCCCCCTTTGAACCACACAAAGGAAACAATGCTTTTTACATCAATTTTGGTGTGAATTTCTAAATAAATTTCTGTTATAATTAGAATAAGACTACAATTGGAGGAGATTATATGAAAACTAAAATTCATCTAAGCTTACTGATAATCTTCCTTGTATCGATTGTCTTTTTATCGACTGCTCACGCCCAGATCGATTACTTCGACAAACCCCTCGACGAATATAAACCACATTTCATTGCTGATATTGTACCGCAAGAACTCTTAAAATTTCAAACCCATACAACACAGGGAACAGTCACAAAAATAGCTTTCGGAAATAATGGATATTCAAATAAATTTGATAAAACTACAAGCCCAGATATCCCTATTACACTGAATTTTTGGATTAAGATAAACAGCAAAGATCTGAAACTGAGTTATATGCAGATTCTCAAAGAGGACATCAAGAGAGAGGCAACTCTCTATAAATACCCTGAAATAGACCCCAAAATTAAAGTATATTCCACTATCCTTTCAAGGGTTTCATGGCCTTGTAGTCAAAAAAATTTGAAAAATATAGAAACAAACTTACCAGATGAGTATACCGTTTGTGGAGTGGTTTTCGATTCAGCAAAACTGCAGATTCCGAACTATAGCGACTTTTTCTATTACATTCTTTTCGATCAGGATAAAAAGATCTATCAAGCAGAATTTAGTTATAAAAATATCCTCATTTCAATTGAAACAAACGACTTAGAACTCTTAAAGAAAACAGCTCAATCAGCACTTACAAAACTTAGAGGCAAACAAACAACACTCTCAACAAAGATAGAGAAGAAGTCAACCATGAAACAGGAACCTCTACCCTTCTTCGATAAAGACCCCGATGAATATACCCCAACCCTCGTGCCAGATATCATAGTAAAAAATATGGCATACTACACCTCTGGCAAACCAAGAAAAAAGAAGTCGGGTTACAACAACTCAATAAGTGAAACTCACTATAATATTTTCATAACAAATGCGTCAGGCAACAGCACCGAAACAACAATCATATATTATAGATATCCAAACACAATCGATCCTAATGAGGAAAAAAACGACCCTTTACCAAAAGATAATAGACTAATAAGTCAAACAAAATCCTACATCTTCTTACTCCAACAGATTCACCGTTATTTCTGTGAATATAAAAAACAACCCAACGAAGTAAACATCCCCTCTCAACACATAGAAGAATTGAAAAAGTGCTCCTATGAACCGCAAAGAATATCCTATTATCTTTTGAGAGATCGATTAGGCATCCCATCAGAAGCTTATGCAATCTTTGATGATGGGGGAACTTTCGTTTATGGTAATATCGTTGTATCGATCATAAGCAGAAATTTAGACTCTCAAACTACTAAAGCAATTGGGCAGCAGGCATTAAATTCACTAAAAAACAGTAACCAGAAAAAGGACCAGCCCAAAGTCTTCGAACCCAAAAAAGAGGAGATAAAATTAAGATCCTACGCATTACCATCGGCCTACGGAGATAAGTATAACAGAACAGCATATATTCCAGCAAGTACACAACTTCCAGCAAAAATCGTGGTGGAAACAAATCCCAACACCCCTGTAACCATCGAAATGATAAAAAACAAAGATGATGCATACCTTACCACAGGAGAACTTCGAAGCGATAGATTGATAGTGACATCAAATAGTAATGGAATTGCAGAAGTATATTTTTACTATAAAGGGAAAAAGGTCGACAAACCCCTTAAATACGAAATAAAAGTCTCTGCTGGTGATGAAAGGGAGATTATAGATATCAATGTAGGACTAAACATCGCTTTTGAGAAGGTAAAGGCAGTAAAAGGTGATGTTGTAAACAATATTTATCCATTCACACTAACGGTAAAAAGCAAGAATTTCCCAAAACTACCTTTAGGTATATACCTATCCAATGCTTCAGAACATGTATGGAACGGTAAAACTGTAGGTATCAAACTCAATCCTAAATGGATAAACAAACCAGCAAACCTCCCTCCCGACAAGGTATTTCAAGGTATAGTAAAACCCACTACTACTGTTAATAATGAAAACCTTTTGACAGTTTTATCTGATTACTCAGGCGGAGCCCGTTATTTCCTTACAAACTATGATTACCCTGCCGTGATAATGATGAGTCAGGGGGCGCATACTTACCAGATACAGGCTGAACTCGTTGTAGCAGATAAAGATGGTAAGGAGATCGGTAAACTGCAAGAAGATATCGAAACACCAGAGGCTTTCATCGTAGTCACCCGCGATGATCCGGAAAAATGGATCACAAGCGTGACCTGTTCATTGGAAGCCACAACATCAAACCAATTCCTGGCGATGGTGATATTAGAGGAGGTACCAGTCTTTGGTGATTACTTTGAATTACTGACAACTGTGACAGGTTCTCTCTGCAACATCATGAGAGGAGAATACGATAATATGATTAAAGATCTTGCAAAGTATTTGGGAGAAAAGTTCCTCGATAGATTAACCAAAAAAGATATTTTCGATAGACTTCCCAAATCGCTTCAAGATCAAGTGTTAACATTAAGGGGCGGGTATAAAGTGTACGATTATACCGATAAGTATCAGAAATATAGAGAACTCAGAGAAAAAGAATCCTCACCACAACAGAATATTATTCAAAACCCAGCACCACAAAATTTTCCAACTCACTCCGACATAAATCTTGACATTCTTAACCTCGACTAATTATGAAGAAAGGGGGCATAAAACCCCTTTCTCTTAGAATTCACCACCAGAAACTTGACATCTCATCAAAAAAGTATATAAAATCTTTCCATCGCAAGTAAGGGGAAGTTCGGTGAGAATCCGACGCTGTCCCGCAACTGTAAACCGGACGAAAGCCGTTTTAGCCACTGCCAAATTACAAAGTAATCGGTGGGAAGGCTGGCGAGTAGGATGAAGGTAAGCCAGGATACCCTTTGCGAAATACCTTACGAGGATAAGGAGGCAAGTATGACTATCTCGAGTGTATAATTCATCATTACCATATCATCACATTATCAGAAACACAACCACAATCAGTAAATAATTGGAGGAAATATGAGAATAACAATCAACATTTTAGTTTTAATGATTGTACCGTTTTATATTTTTGCTGAAAATGTAAAATCTATTACCATATTCGGTGATAAAATTACAGAAAAAGAAGCACAAAAACAGGCAAACATTGTCATACTAACTAGCGATGAGATAAAAAGAATAAACCCAAAAGACACACTTGATCTTTTAAATAAAATTCCTGGTGTAGATCTAAAATCATACGACAATAAACATGTGACCGTAAATATAGGTGGATTTGTGGGGGATAAAGCAGGTTTAAATAATGTAATTATGGTAAACGGACGCAGAATAACCAACCCCGATATGGCAAACCCTGATCTTACAACTATTCCAGTAGACTCAATAGAGAGAATTGAGGTATATTTAGGCGGAAACTCAGTGTTGTTTGGAGATCGTGCAACAGGAGGAGCGATCAACATAGTCACAAAAAAACCTACAAAAAATTCTCTTAAGGTAAAAGTTTCAGGCGGTTCTTACGGACTCTACGATACCTACGCTGAGGGTGTTTTAGCATCTGAAAACTATGCCTTTTTGTTGAGTGGAAATAAATTTGGTACTCAAGGGTATAGAGATAATTCTGAACTATACACAGGAACAATCAATGGCGAGTTTTCTTACTTCACAGATAAATTGGAAATAACTATCAATGGTTCATATACAGATTCAAAATATGGACTTCCAGGTGATCTAACATTGAATGAAATTGCTCAATACGGACGCAAACACACAAAATATCCAAACGACGGTGGACATGATTTTGAATGGAATACAGGATTAAAAATTAGTTATGATACTATCAAATATGGTAAAATAATTCTGGATGGTTCATACAAAGAAAGATATAGAAACTATGAATTTTGGGGAAATAATAAAGACAACCTCACATCCGAGCTTTTATCTGCCAAGTATGAGCTAACAACAAAATCCAATCTTCTTCAAAATATTTTTCAGATAGGTTTCGAATATGAAAACTATGATTCTAAATTGATTTCTTCATTTTCTAATAGTAAGTTAGAAAGAGAAATCAAATCCTATTTTGTTTATGATAAAATTAATTGGAAAAACCTTTTTGCAGAGATCGGTTACCGTTCAGCAGAATTAGATGATGATTACATTTCATCAAATAAATCGAAAAGCATGGACGCTGATGCTTATACAATAGCAGTGGGATATAATCTAAACAACTACACAAATATCTACATCAGAGCTGATAAGAGCTTCAGGTTCCCAACCACAGATGAGATAAACGAATATTCTGGATTAAACACTCAAATTACAGAACAGGAAACTTACACTTATGAAATCGGACTAAAAACTTCTCTTAACAATTATTTCGGTTCTCTCTCTGCCATGAAACAGAAGTCTAACAATGAAATCTTTACCAATCCAGATGCTAAATGGTGGATGGGTGAACCAGCAAACTCAAACTTTGATACTGAAAAAGATATTGTTAAACTCGACGCTGGGTACGACAACAAAAAACTCCTCTTAAAAGCATCTTACAATTACATAGATTCAAAACTCACAGAAAAAGGGTATGAAGACAAGACTGTCCCATTGGTGTCAAAACATAATATTAAAGCCACCGCAGGGTATAGATTCAGCAATGGATTAGGATTATACTACGACATAAGGTATTATAGTTCTTTCTACAAAGGGAACGATTATAAAAATATCGATGCAAAGATGGGTGGATATGCAGTAAGCGATTTTAAGATCGATTTTGTGAAGAAGAATTATGAATTGTTTCTAAAGGTAAACAACCTCTTTGATAAAGAATATTACGATTATGTATACTATTCTGCATTCGGCTCAGGTTATTATCCATCTCCAACAAGGAACTTCCTTGCCGGAGCAACGGTGAAATTCTAATATGAAATATGAGCTTGAAAAGCGGGGATACTCTCCCCGCCTAATAACTATTTTTATTCTCATAATCTTATTCTTACCAAGTATTTCTTACGCTCTAAAAATAGTTTCCCTTACCCCCTCCATAACTAAGCAGTTGATAAGTTTAGACTTAAAAGATAGCATTATCGGCTGTACATCATACTGCCCCCTTGCAAATGATAAAAACTCAAAAACCTCAGTAGTAGGTTCCATATCAGATATAAACATTGAATCCATAGTAAAACTAAATCCCGACATTGTATTCGCAAACTCCTTAACCAATTTAAAAACCATAAATAAACTAAAAACTCTAAAAATCAGAGTAGAAGTCTTTGAATACCCCAAAAGTATTGAAGAGATATTCTCATCTTTTCAAAAATTAGGAGAAATTACAGGAAAAACAAGCGAAGCAACACAAATAATAACCAAATCGAAAGATAAATTAAACTCCATAAAGGTAAAATTGCAAAATAAACAAAAACCTAAAATATTTTTCGTAATCGGTGTAAACCCATTATTTACAGCACCAAAAAATACATATATAGACGATATCATCTCAATAATAAATGGAATCAATATTGCCCATGAATTGAATTTTGGTATGGTGTCAAAAGAATTTGTACTAAAAAGTAATCCAGATGTTATCCTTGTGATGAATATGGGAGTTTTGGCTCAGGATGTAGTCAATGAATTCAAAAGGTATCCTTTTTTAAATGCTGTGAAAAATAATCGATTCTTCATAGTAGATGCCGATAGATTAGGTAGTCCTACTTTACCAGATTTGATAGATCTCATTAATGAGATAGGTATAATGGTACACGGTGCAGATGAGAAAAGGTAGATATATCTTAAAATTTATTATCCTATTTCTTTTATTGATAAT
>FMSI01018631.1_pt1 | contig 13638 bp, 9 predicted proteins | sample 1504471 | NCBI WGS metagenome assembly FMSI01 (sample SAMEA4475357, study PRJEB15587) | soil metagenome | biome: Soil; feature: Field | place: India | collected 2015-03-11 | depth 0 m
CACCCGACCAGTGGCGCTATGCTACTGATACCTTAAAAAAAATGAATATTGTGCTTGATACGGCTGTTAAAACAGGAAATATCAATAAAGTTGTAAAAAACGGTGAAATCCATTACTACGACAGGTTCCGCAACAGGGTAATATTTCCAATTTTTAGTCAAAAAAATGAAATTATTGGCTTTGGTGGTAGAATTATTGCATCCGGTGAGCCAAAATACCTTAATTCACCTGAAGCGCCTGTATTTCAAAAGCGGAATATTCTATACGGATTGAATAAATCACGGCAGCACATAGCAGAACTTGGCAGGGCCATAGTTGTTGAAGGGTACTTAGATGTCATTGGTGTGTATCAGGCAGGAATTCAAAATGTTGTTGCGCCGCTTGGCACTGCGTTAACCCTTGAACAATTACAATTACTTTCACGATTGTGCAATGAGGTGGTCATTGTATTTGATGCTGACTCAGCAGGGATTAAGGCGTCACTTCGCTCTCTTGACGTTGCCCAAAGCTTAAATATTGATATTCGCATTGCTCAGTTACCCGAGCTTGACCCGTTTGATTTTGTTATAAAAAGGGGTGCGCGGGAGTTTATGGCAATTGTTGACAGCGCATTAAAGCCAGTTGATTTTCGTATTGAACGGATAATGACAGAACAAAAGGGCAAGCAGGGTGATGTGTTAAAACACATTTTCCCGGTGCTTCGTGATATATCTTCGGAAGTAGAGCGGCAAACCTACTTTAAAAAGTTATCATCCATGTTTCAGGTTCCAGAGCAAGCTATACGAGCAGATTATGAACGCTTTACAAAGGGCCAAAAAGTAAATGGGAGGGCGATAGTAACTGAGAATGCATCGCTGGATTTTTATGCAAAAAGCCAGCGTGAACTGGTGCTTCTGCTGTGTAATTATCCGGAATTAATAGAGCACGCCGTTGTTGATTATTCCTTGTCACAGTTTACTGATAGTGTGGCGAAGAATATTTACCAGGTTATTATCGATTTGTATGAAAAAAATGAGCCTGTTTCTTTAGAGAAACTTTTTGATTTTTATCAGGAAGGTCAGGAGGCAAAGTTGCTTACTCAGGGTTTTTCAAAGCAGTTTGCATTTGAAGACCCAAAAATAGCCTATTCAGAAATTATATTAAATATGCGATTATATAGTATTGACGAAAAAATTAAGGAATTTGCAGAAAAAATTGAAAAGAACAAAAATGAGAATACACAATATTATATGACCGAAATAGAGGTATTACGCCGCGAAAAAGAAAAATTGGCTTCCTATATTTATAACAAAGGCAGTACAAAAATTTAATAGTACACTAAATTTTTAATATAAGGGTAGAGTTTATTATGGCAAAAGGTGATGTTCTTTTAGAAAGCATTCCTGAAGTAAAAAAACTTGTGGAATTGGGGAAAACCAATGGTGAGATTACGTATGATGAGCTTAATGATATTTTGCCCGATAAAATATTAAATTCTGACAAAATTGACGATATTTTTATCCTTCTCAATCAGTTAGGTATTGACGTTGTTGAGGAACCCACACGTCGTGCTGAAGCAGTACCGTTGAAAAAAGAAAAGTCCCATTCCAAAAAAGCTGCAGCACAGACTCAGGAAACGGCTATTTCCGATGATCCAATTCGGCTGTATTTAAAAGAAATTGGCAAGGTATCGCTTCTGTCAGGTGATGAAGAGGTAAAATTGGCCAAGCGAATTGAAGAAGGCGAAATACTGATTGAAAATGCGGTGCTTGATTCCACAGTACTGTTAAATGAACTTATCAAAAATCATTCAAAAGTTAAAAGCGGCAAAATAAAGCTTACTGATATATTGCGAATAAATAAACTCTACTATTTTTCATCCTTTGACATGCATGACCTGGAAAAGCGTTATGAAAATAACATGAATGTGATAATTGCTGAAGACAAAAAAATAATGCAGCTTCAAAATAAGCTGCGGAAACTTGTTGAAGATTCAAAAAAGGCGCTGGAATTAAAAGAAAAAATTGCAGAATCGCGCAAAATCATTAAAGATGCCCTGATTAATCTGCAGGTGCACGAAAATGAAATAAATAAAACAGCACAGCGTATTTTATCCATGGTAACCAGGATAAAGGAAACAAGGCATTTTTTTGGAAGTCTTGAAAATCAATTTGGTAAATCAGTAAAAGAGTTAAAGCAATATGGTCGAAAACTTGAAAAAAATGAAGACGTAAAGAAAATATTAAAAGAACTCAAAGTTAAGGCCAAAGATGAAATCTTAGAGATAGTGAAAGATATTAGAAACAATGAGCGTAAAATTCGCCGTATAGAACAGGAAGCAGGCGCAACATGCGATGAAATAATGGAGTGGGGTACTCAGATTGAGATAGGGCACCGAAAAATTTCACTGGCAAAAAAAGAGCTTATTAATGCAAACCTTCGCCTTGTTGTCTCAATTGCAAAAAAATACGCCAACAGAGGCATGCATTTTTTTGATCTGATTCAGGAAGGCAATATTGGATTAATAAAAGCAGTTGATAAGTTTGAGTATCGCAAAGGGTATAAATTTTCCACCTATGCCACATGGTGGATACGTCAGGCAATAACCAGGGCAATATCTGACCAGGCTCGTACCATACGAATACCTGTCCACATGATTGAGCAGATAAACAAGGTTATGCGTGAAACACGGTTATTTCAGCAAGAATTTGGCCGTGAGCCAAGTCCTGAGGAACTGGCTGACAGATTAGGCTGGCCAGTAAGCAAGGTAAAAGGTGTAAAAAATGTGGCACGGGAACCAATATCACTGGAGACACCAATTGGTGAAGAAGAAGATTCTCTGCTTGGAGATTTTATTGAAGATAAAGAGGTTGATTCACCGGTGAATACTGCAGCATACAGGCTGCTTTCTGAGCAGATTAATGCAGTATTGAGTACATTGCCCGCGCGGGAGCAGAAGGTTATTCGTATGCGGTTTGGCCTGGATGATGGATATTCTCACACACTTGAGGAAGTTGGATATGTGTTTAAAGTAACCCGTGAGCGTATCAGGCAAATTGAAGCCAAGGCATTGCGCCGTTTGCGCCATCCCACCCGTGCACGAAAATTAAAAGATTATCTTGACTACATGTGACAAAAACTATATTATAGCAATAAAAAATGGGAGAGTATATCTCCCATTTTTGTTTTAACGTTATCATTTTTACTATCATATAATTGTTTTTACAGGATGTAGCATGCAATCAAATACTCACAGTGCTGTGACAAGAGCCATAACCGTAATAGGTGCAGGTTCATGGGGTACAGCTGTTGCCAATGTAATAGCGCATAATCACCCTGAAATCGTTGTCAGGATGTGGGCATATGAAAAGGATGTTGCACGTTCAATAAACAATCAGCATATTAATGCTATTTACCTGCCTGATGTACCGCTGGCTGATACTATTATAGCATATAACGATATTAAAGAATCAGTTAAAGGAACAGATGCAGTAATTCTTGCGACTCCTTCTAAGGTTGCATATGATACCTGTGTCAGAATACGACGCTATATAGATGCACAGGTATATTTTGGCTATTTGTCAAAGGGCTTTTGTAAAGTAGGTTCAGGAATTTATACCATGTCACAAACTATAGAGCTGGCAATCCCTTTTCTCATTGATAAGGTATGTGCACTCTATGGTCCAAGCCATGCTGAAGAGGTGTGCTGGGAATTTCACACTGTACTGCATGTTGCCAGCAGGTCAAAAGCATCAATTAATTTTTTTATGAATCTGTTACAAAATGAATATTTAGAATGCATACCTACAGATGATATTATTGGTGTTGATTGCGGCAGTACTTTAAAAAATCCTACTGCAATTGCAGCAGGCATGATAAGCAACCTGCCTCAGTGTGGTGATAACCTTTCAGGGGCATTGATTGCACAGGCGCATTTGGAGATGCTACAACTTGCCAGGTGTTTGGGTGCCAGGGAACAAACTATTATGGGGATTGCTGGGTTAGGGGACTTAGTGGCGACAGCATTAAGCAATCACAGCCGTAACAGGCGTTTTGGCAGGGAAATTGCAGAGCAGATAACACATAAGGGCACCACCCTTGGTTTCTTTGACAAGTTATTATTGCGCTTTAAACCTCAAAATGTACTGGAGCGAATGAGCAAGCGCATGCATTACCTTGTTGAAGGTGCCTTTGCAATTGAACCAATACTACAACTAGCTGATAAATACAACCTTACCATGCCAGTCTATCGTTCATTATATGATGTGCTGCTCAATAAGCGGGATCCGTGGCTACTTATTGAAACGATTAAAAATCCAGCAAAATATGAAATACTCACACGCCGTGCACGGATAAAGGCAAAGGAACGCAAAAAAGGCATTGAGCGTATGAGTGGCTTGATCTTCAAGAATGTCGTAGTTGAGCGGCTCATGCAGCAGTTGTGCAGTGAGAGTTTTAAAAGTGAGGTTTTAAACCAGAAGCAACTGTACATGGATGTGTTGCAGCAACACCTTCCTCATACCAAGGATTATTCTTATGAGCTATCGCTTTATCATAATCTTAATGAGTTAAATTACGAAACACAGATTAAAAAAATTATCGAATTTTACTATGACAGTATAAGCGATAGATATGTGTATACATTTTCAGTGCTGGTACTTAAATTGGCGCGATTGTTCTTTTATTTATATGGATTACTGTACCGCCGTCGCATTACGGAGTTTTTTGAGGAAAGGATTTCGCTTAGCGGTGATATAAAATATCTTAAAAAAATTGTGATGACAGCAAACCCGGTGTATTTTTGCAATGCAAAAGACCTGGCAGATTCACTATTTGTTGTGCTGGCACTGATTAAATTTATTTCTATTCCCCTTCCACGCTTTTATGTTGACAGCAAGCTAGTAACAAATCCATTTCTACGCTTTCTTTTCAGGTTGTGTGGTGGTTATGTGGTCAATACTACACGGTGTTCTTCGGTTGTATACTGGAACACATTGCTGCATTATATGTTAGTCTGTGTTGAACATGGAATACCGGTTCTATATTCTGATGCTATCGAAAATAAATCTCATGATGCAACGTCTATCCAGGATCTGGTTATTGAGGGCTTATGTGATTTACTGCAAAAAACAACTGAAGAGATAGCAGTTATCCCCGTTGGAGTTGGCCATAAATATTATAATCCTGTAACACTTCCTGTTGCATTTTTAAAAATTTTCAGAAATGTAACAAAAGTCCATATATCAAGGCCAATTACTCTTTCACATTTTTCTGCAAGCCCCACGTTGAGTGACGACACTAAAATGATGTTGAAGGTTAAACAGCGCCACGATATCCCCATTTACCCTCATTACTTTGTAGCATATGTATTGAAGAATCTTGGTGGAAGTGCACATAGTACGGCTATAAAAGATGAAATTGATAGTATAGTAAAACTGCGTAATTTAAAGCATCGCTATTCTGTGGAAGATATACTGAAAGAGGGCATTGATTTCCTTATTTCAAACCAGTGTGTAATGCAAACAGGGAAAACTCTGATGGTGCAGGATGATAAAAAAGAAGCAATTGAATATTTTGCAGGGTATATTGTATAACACACATCTTTACTAGTGAAGATGATACTACATTTAAAATTTTACAGTTTTTTTACTATTTTTTGTAAAATTTCAAATACCTCATCTAGTGAATAAGCAGGGAATATAACGCTACCATTGTTCCTATCGTCAATTGGCTCACCTACAATCCTTTTGCTCCATCCACCAGTAAATACGCAGCTTATTATGGGTTTGCCATAATGCCATGCGTATGCAAGTTCTGTTAATGTTCCGGCTTTTCCGCCTATGGAAATAACAACATCAGCTGAAAGGACATTCATGCTGTTGCGGGCAAATCCTATTCCGGTGGGGATAACGATATCACAGTAGCTGTTGGCTCCATTAAAGCTGTCGTATGGCAATATGCCCACCACAATACCTCCGTAATCATGTGCTCCCTTTGAGGCAGCTTCCATCACACCTGTTCTTCCGCCAGTAATAAGCACCCAACCATTTTTTGCTATAAATGATCCTATTGCATATGCTATGTCATGATGCACAACATCATCAGCTGAACCAATAATGACAATCTGAGTTTTTTTCATGGTTACTATCGCTTATTTAATGGAAGTGTAATATTTTGGTAATTGTCGGTATTATCTCTGATTCCTGGCTAATCACTTCGTGGTAAATTTTTGATGGTATTGTAATATCTTTGTATTTAATATTCAAAGATCTGATGTCATTTTGTATATTTGTGTTGATACTTAAATATAGATTCATTGAAAGAGCAAAGCTGTATTGCCCAAAGTTTTCGATTAATGTATTTTTTATTAATACTGAAACTTCATTAAGCGAGTGAAGGCCAAAATGGCTTAGAGTACTGAAAGGTGATATAATATATATTCCGTATAATGAACATGGCCCTTTGGTCAATAATTTTGAGCACACCTGATGAATATATTTTAATGTAGTATTTGGGATATCCAAGGAAATAATATCGCTAATATCAAAGGGGCTTATAAAAACTTTTACGTATGCAGCAAATTTGAGAAATGAATCTCTGGAAAAAAATGAGGAAGAAGAAATAGCAATGAATGCTATGGAAAGATCCTCTGAATGGAATAGTAGTGAGCTGTAAAGTGAAAAATTCTGAATTGCTTTTTCATTAACCATATAGTCAAGCATAAAGCGTGGTGGCGAAGTAAAAAAAGATTCATTACAAATAGAATACATAGGCTGTACAAAAACTTCTGGTCCGTGATGAAGTGCTAGGGTTGTTTTCTTTTTCTTTGCGGTATAGGCTACAATTGCAGAGAATATTGAGAAATTTTTGGCATTATGAGTAGCCAGAATATTGAGGATGTAGTTTTCATAGTGTGGTTCAGATTCCATAGCATCAACTTTTTCCTTATAAGTAGTGTATTTCTGTACGGCTTCATCAAACGAAATCTTGCCATCAGAAAATGATGCAATGGTTTGCTGTATATCTTTTAGAAGAGTTGTATAATCATTCTTCATAGATTTTTTGTTTGGGCTGTCTCAAAAGTAATCGCTGAGTAAATTGCGCAAATATTTAAAATTTGTATCGAAATGACTTTTGAGTCAGCCCCGCTTTATTCAATACTGATATTCACTCAATACATTTGATGCAATAACAAGACGCTGTATTTCAGATGTCCCTTCATATATTTCGGTAATTCGTGAATCACGGTAAAATCTTTCTGCAGGGTAATCTTTCACATATCCGTATCCACCAAAAATCTGCAATGCCTTATGGGTTACCCTGTGTGAAGTTTCAGATGCAAATAATTTTGCCATGGCTGCGTTTTTAGAATAACGCCTGCGGTCAGGGCCACTGCCAATGAGTATGGCTGCCTGATATGTCAAAAGACGAGCAGCCTGGATTTCGGTAGCCATATCAGCAATCATCCACTGTATTGCCTGCTGCCGTGCAATTGGCTGATTGAACTGTACTCGTTCAAGTGCATATTTTACTGCAGCGTCCATGGCAGCCTGTGCAATGCCTAACGCCTGAGCAGCAATACCAACACGTCCACCATCCAGTGTATGCATGGCTATTTTAAAACCATCCCCTTTTTTGCCTAAGATATTTTCCTCAGGGATTTCACAGTTTTCAAACACTAGTTCAGTTGTTGATGATGCACAAATGCCTAATTTATCTTCAGTCTTGCCAACTGAAAATCCTGGAGTACCTTTTTCAACAATGAACATACTCAAACCTTTGTGTCCCACTCCTTTTTCGGTAACTGCCATTACAACAGCTACATTTGCAACTCCGCCATTGGTGATGAAATTTTTTGTGCCATTTAAGATCCATTTGCCATTCTTGAATTCGGCTACAGTTTTTGTGCCTGCTGCATCAGAACCTGCATTAGGTTCGGTAATGCCAAAACAACCTATCCATTCACCTGAGCATAATTTTGGCAGGTATTTCTTTTTCTGCTGTTCAGTACCAAAGTAGTAAATAGGTGATAAACACAGAGAGTTATGAGCAGACACAATAACGCCAGTGGATGCGCATCCCCGTGAAATCTCTTCTACAGCGATGGCATACGTAAGGTAATCCATCCCTGAGCCACCGTATTCTTCGGGATACACTACACCCATCATGCCCATTTCCCCTAATTTTTTTACATGTTCCCAAGGAAATTCATGTGTGCGGTCATAGTGTTCAGCTTTAGGCGCAAGTTCGTTTTCTGCAAACTTCCTGCACATATCTTTGACCATCTGTTGTTCTTCAGATAAATTAAAATCCATATGCCGATCTCCTTATATTGTCTGTATAAATATTTGCTGTGAAGCTATGGTGCCAGAAATGGATTGATTTTGTCAAGGCAATAACACTGGACAATTACAAACACGAAAGGATTTTTTATGTTGAAAAAAAGGCTGGCACATACTACAAGTGGTTACAGCTTTTGTGGGGCGATAGTTACTGATAAAGGGTGAACAGTATGAAAAAAAAATTATTGCTGGTAGTAACCTGTAGCATCTTGCTTTCATGCGGTTATTTCAGGGTGACCGATCTTTCTTCAAGCAAAGTGTGTGCAATACCCTCGGGCGCAGCGTTAGGTGCGGTGAGCATTAATTACAATGAATCAGGTTTGCTGGATATGAGTTTTGGTGTAGTGCTTTCAGATGATAAAGTATATGTAAAGGACAATATCCAGAAGAAAGTGCTTGTGTTTGACAGAGATGGTAAATGCCTTATTGCCATTGGCAATGTAAGTGCAACAGCCGAAGGCAAGGATATAAAAAAAACACAGGTTAAATTTGACATAATAGGTACCATGGTAGTTGATTCAGAAGGCAACCTGTACGTGCAAAACCGGTTGGCTTCGGTGCAGAGGGTTGATGCAGCAGGGACGCAGATTGACATGTCGCCTTCATTTGTACTTGTGTTTGACCCTGATGGCAAGTTACAGTATACAATAGGGCAGACCGGAATGCCAACAGTCCCTTTTTACTACATAGAGCATCTTGAGATTGATAAAAAGGATAGGCTTTTTGTTGTAGCACGTACATATGATATATGGAGTGTGTACCGGTTTGATAAACGTCAGCGTGATTATTACATGACATTTACCAGAAATTACTTTGTCGATACCGTGGATGCTTCCACATCGTATACAGGTAAAATTGAAAATATAAGGATATTGCACAGTGGTGAAGGATTTATTCTATCTGTTGCCTATTACCATAATACTAGATTTAAATACAGGAAATTATTCCAGTACGATATCAAAGGCTCTCAACATGTTGAATTGTTGAAGATATCTGAACCCAGGAATGAACTGTTTACTGTAATACAGAATAAATATCTCTATCTATGGAATGTTGAGGATACCAATGATGTAAAATTCATGCTATACAGTTTTGACGGGACGATAATAGGAAATGTACGATGCAAATTTCCACAGCAGGCATTATTTTCTGATATCGAAATTACTAGTGAAGGAAAGTTGTATTCTTACCACGCATACTCAACAGGTTTAGAAGTATATGAGTGGAAATAGGACATGAAAGTAGTTACTGCTACTCAGATGCAAGAGATTGACCGCATCACCATACAGCAGTATGGTATTCCCGGTGAAGTGCTTATGGCACTGGCAGGAAAATCAGTTGCAGAATACATAATGAAAAACAATAGTGCTGACTCCGTTGCTGTGTTCTGTGGGGTGGGCAATAATGGCGGTGATGGTTTTGTTGTTGCCTATTTACTTTCACAGCATATGCAAGTGGATGTCTTTGTATTGGGTGCTATTGATAAGCTTACACCTTCCTCAAAGATATACTATGATGTATGCCAGCGCGCACAGGTGCATTGTGTTCAAATTTCTCCTGAATGTTTGGCAACTATTGATGTAACTAAATACGATTGTATTGTTGATGCGCTTACTGGCACTGGATTTTCAGGCAAGCCAAAAGGGTTGCTGCAGGAGGTGATCAATCTTATTAATAAAAGCAAAAAGATGGTAATTGCTATCGATATGCCAAGCGGCCTGCCTGCAGATGGCGCTGTTGAATCGGAGTGTATAGTAAAAGCCCACACCACTGTAACGATGGGATTGCCTAAGGTTAATCTTGCCACTTACCCTGGTAAGTTTTATGCAGGCAAAGTTATCGTTGCTGATATAGGATTTCCTGCAACGCTTACTGCAGCAGAGAGCATTTCACGCCAATTAATTGACGAAAAGTTTTTTACCAGTAACTATCGCCCAAATATGTATTATGACGTACATAAGGGTACAAATGGCCACCTTTTATGTATTGGTGGGTTTGATGGTATGGAAGGTGCAATTATGCTGTGTGCGGATGCAGCGTTTGGGTGTGGCATTGGATTGGTGACAGTTGCTACAACGCCACAGGCTCGTTCTATTATTGCAGGAAAAATTAAAGAGGCTATCACGCGAAGCATTCAGGTAAACGCAAACAGCAAACACTTTTCAGAAGAAATGTACACAACTTCTGATTTTGAAGAGGCGTGCAGAAGTGCACAAGTGGAGATAGAGAATATTGTTCAGCACGCACGTCCCACAGCCTGCGTAATAGGCCCGGGGCTTGGGAGAAGTGTTACAGCAGCAGCCGTGTTTGTTGCATATTGTGCGATAGCTCATGTAAACAATCTCCCCACACTCATTGATGGTGATGGGCTCTACTTTGTGGCAAAACTTCGGCAAAAGATTACGCTGCCAGCACAAAGTGTCATTACTCCTCACTTTAAGGAAGCATCACGCATTGTGGGAAAATCTGTTGAAGAGATAAAGAAAAACCGTTTGGAAATTGCAGAACAGATTGCACGAACGTTACAGAGTGTAGTGGTGTTGAAAGGCCCGGCATCCATAGTGACAGGTGTAAACACCAGTGCAATAAATACTACAGGTAATCCATCGCTTGCTACAGGTGGCTCTGGTGATGTGCTTTCTGGTACAATTGGTTCTTTTCTTTCAAAGGGGTATGATCCTTTTGTTGCTGCATCACTGGGAGTATATATTCACGGGAAAGCTGCGGATATCTACTGCGCACAAACCGGCAATAGTTTTATGCAGGCAGGTGATATTGTACAGTATATACGGAAGGCTGTGAATTGCTCGTAGCAATATGTTCTATTTGCTTAAAAGCGGGACATGAAAAGTGTTGTAGTAAGACAGCCGCACAGGAATGTGCAGCGTAATAGGATGCAGGCGATCCTTCGACAGGCTCAGGATAGGTGACATGGAAAAATGCTATTGTGCAGATCGCAGTGGCAAGGTTTATGTCAAGCAAGCAAAGCACTCCGCCGTATGAGACGCGGGAGCATTTAGCGCTTAAATGCACCTTTACTAAGAACTATTATATGATGTAGTAAAGTCAATACAAAATAGTATCACCGCGCACTCATCACAAATACATCTTCCAGTGTTGGGAGTATTGGCTCCAGTGTAGCATCGTGTATGTTGTGTGATTGCAGAAATTTTTTAATAAGTGAAAAATTTTTAAATTGTTTTTCAAGAACAACATGCAGGTCAGTGCCAAAGAGAGCAACCTCAATTACAAAATTTGCTTGATTCAACACATTGTATGCTTTAAGGTAACTCTCGGTTACAATTTTTAAAATAGTGTAGGGGAGTTTTTCTTTTAAGCTTTGCGGCGTGTCAAGTGCAATGATTTTGCCGGCAATAATCAGTGCTATGCGATTACAATGTTCGGCCTCGTCCATGTAGTGAGTGGTGACAAATATGGTTTTGCCTTCGTTAGCTAGCGTATAAATTTCATCCCAGAAAATACGTCGCATAAGTGGGTCAACACCGGATGTTGGCTCATCTAAGAAAAGAATGTGTGGATCATGAATAAGCGCTGAACCTAATGCAAGGCGCTGCTTGATGCCAAGGGGAAGATTTTTAACAAGGCTGTGCCGGTAGTCTTTGATATTGACCAGTTCATAAATAAAGTTCATGCGCTGGTGTAACCTGTTATTTGTAAGTCCATATACCGTTCCGTAAAATTCCAGGTTCTCTTCAATTGTGAGATCCTCGTACAGTGAAAATTTTTGTGACATATACCCAATAATAGCTTTGATTTCCCACGGTTGTGTGTGTATGTCAAACCCGCCCACTGTTCCTTTTCCTTTATCAGGTGTAAGCAGTCCGCACAGCATCTTTATTGTAGTGCTTTTGCCAGCGCCATTTGGTCCAAGCAATCCAAATATTTCGCCCTTTGCAACCGAAAAGCTCACTGAATCAACTGCTGTAAAATCACCAAATCGCTTGGTAATGTTTTCAACTACTACTGTGTCCATGTTATAATGTCCTTTTACTGAATTGCCATACACTCAAGCGAAGTATTGCAACGCCCATGATAACTAAAATTACCATGTTGTGCCAAAGGAATGAAAAACCTGTACCTTTTAAAAATACGCTACGAACAATTTCTACAAAGTAGCGCATGGGATTAAGATATGTTATTAGCTGAAAAAGAGTGGGCATGGAATAGATTGGGAATATAACTCCTGAAAATAAAATTGCTGGCACAAAAAACATAAATGATGACAGCATTGCCTGCTGCTGTGTTGATGAAACAGTTGAAATAAATAGGCCAATAGCAAGTGTAGAGATAATATATATTGCACCACACAAAAGTAAAAAAATAAAACTGCCCCTAAAAGGTATTCCAAACCAGAAAATGGCAATTGAGGTTATGATGAAAATATCAACAAATGCAATGATGGCAAAGGGCACCAGTTTGCCTATAATATAGGCATTGGGCTTAAGTGGTGATACCCGAATCTGTTCCATAGTACCAGCTTCGCGTTCTTTTACTATAGACATTGCGGTAAGAAGAATGGTTATAAGGGAGATAAGCATGGCGATAACTCCGGGTAAGTAAAAATTAATGCTTTTTAAATCCTGATTAAACCAGTACCGTGGCACAAGCTCAATAGATCCCTGTGAGATACCGGATTTTGCCTGCTGCATGATTTTTATTTTGATAGTGTTTATAAAACGCTCTTGCATGTACATAAGTGTCAATGCATTAATATATGATTGAATGACTGACGCTCTGCTTGAATCAGTGCCATCTAAAATAACCTGCAATGATACCGGTTTACCAACTTTAATGTTTTTTGCAAAATTGTCTGGTATCTCCAAATAAAAATCAATGTCGCCTTTCTCAATGAGCTGTATAGCCTGCTTTGGTGAAGCGATATAATCATGCAATACAAAATATGGTGAGGCAACAAACTGCTGTAAAAATTCTCTGCTTGTAAAAGTGCGATCACGGTCAAAGACTGCAAAACTAACGTTTTTTACATCAGTATTAACCGCATAACCAAACACAAGCGTCATTACAATGGGTGGTGCTATCATAATTGCTCTGAGTTTGGGATCGCGCAGTACCAGGGCAAATTCTTTTTTTATCATTATTTTTATGTTTGCAAGCGATAGCTTCATGATAATTATCCTGCGTAACGCAAATTTATTTTTTTGATGCCAACAAGTATCATAACCAGTGCAAATGCTGCCATGAAAATAATCTGAGTTGACAAAAGCGATGCAGCTACGCCTTTGAGGGCAATGCCCTTGATAAGTGCAATCATGTAGCGGGCTGGAATAATGTAGGT
>FMSI01000546.1_pt1 | contig 13620 bp, 12 predicted proteins | sample 1504471 | NCBI WGS metagenome assembly FMSI01 (sample SAMEA4475357, study PRJEB15587) | soil metagenome | biome: Soil; feature: Field | place: India | collected 2015-03-11 | depth 0 m
ATATGTATACGGAAATATATATCTGGAAAATGAGCCTTTTTCATACACGGCCATGCCTGTTAATATCTTAAAAGGAAGATTGCTGGCATTAGTATTTTTTATTATTTATACTTTATCAAGCCAATATTTTCCAACATTAAATGTTATCCTCACACTTTCACTATTGCCAATTATTCCATGGGTTATTGTTAACAGCCTGCGATTCAGGGGCAAATATACTCGCTATCGAAACATCCCTTTTCTTTTTAAAGGGGATTATGTAGATGCTTTTAAATATTTTATGCTCCTGTATATCCTGGTCCCTTTGACGTTAGGCATTATTATCCCTTATATATACTATAAACAAAAGGAATATATAATCAACAATTATCATTTTGGTACACTTCCTGTAAAGTATAAAGGAACGCCATCAACATTTTACATTGCTTTTATTGCTGCAACTTTATTAACCACAGTATTAGCTGGTTTATTATTTGGAATTATTTCCATATTTGACTTATCAGGAATAGTTAAAATTTTTGAAAAAAATACAAACGCTCATGCAGGATTTGATGTTTTCCTAATTGGGGTAATGGTGGGGGGCTATTTATTGATACTCTTATTAATTACCATAGGCTCAGCCTTTTATAAAATTTTTATTTTGAACAATGTCATCTCCAACATTTACTGCAGCAAGTCACAACTACAATGCTCAATGGATTACTTGAAATTCATTGTTATATTTCTAACTAATAGCATTGCAATAGTGTTCTCTTTAGGATTGGCAATACCATGGGCGCGCATACGCTACAATAAGTACTTTTATTCTTCTATCTCCATTATACTGAATGACAACCTTGATGAAATCACCAGTATGGATGAAAAAGAGGTGAAATCATTTGCTGAAGAATTGGGAGGATTTCTTGACCTTGATATTGGATTCTAAGATTAAAGGAATACTATACAGTAAAGGTAGCAGCACTCCGCACAAAGCTACTTTACAGCATTTTGACAATGGAGACATCATCATAGAAACAGAAACTGGTGTCACAAGAAAACTTACTATTTCCTCACTTAAAATTTCACCACGGGTGGCGCACATTCAACGTGAGATTTTGTTACCCGATGGTGAGATGTTTACAACATTTGACAATGATGCTGTGGATGCAATGATTGCAAAAATTTTTCCAAAGCACAAAGTCAGTATTGCATCTGTGCTTTATTATCTTGAGTCCCATATTGTAGCCATATTAAGCCTCATTGCAGTTACCACTATTATTGCTTTTGTATTCATTAAATTTCTTTTTCCAGCTACTGTAACGCATATTGCTTTTTCTATCCCATCAAGCACCATTCAACGTATTTCTGAAACAACTATCGAATATCTTGATAATCAATTTTTTACAAAAACACAACTTTCTCAAAACCAAAAAAATGCTATTAATTCACAATTTAAAGAATTTATTAAAACCATACCTCAAAAAAAAGATTATACTTTTAAATTAATTTTAAGGCACAGCAGTTTCATTGGAGCAAATACGTTTGCCCTGCCTGACGGGACCATCATAATTACGGATGACTTTGTAAATTTACTTCACCATAAACACGAGCTTTTCGTAATCCTTGCCCATGAGACCGCACATGTAGTGTACCGCCACGGTGTTCGCAATATATTGCTTAATTCGGGATTGCTGGTGATAGTAATCGCTATCGCAGGCGATGTTGTATCAACCACAACGATAGGGCTCCCACTTTTACTTATCCATAATGGCTATTCGCGTGAATTTGAACGTCAGGCTGATTTGTATGCGGTTGAATATTGTAAAAAACATCATATAAGTGGTACACATTTTGTAAACCTGTACAAACGTCTGCAGCAAAAAACCCCCGACAATATACCATCATTGCTTTCAACCCATCCTGCGGATGAAGAGCGCATAGCCTTATTCAAGGCTATTAATGCAAAGTCATTAATTACCAATCACCAACACTTGCAGTGATAAAATGTTCTTGTATAATATTTGCTTTGTATTACACGTAATATAAAGGCGCTTTTCTTTGGGACAACCCTAAATTACATTGGCCAGTACCATACATTACGAAGAAATTAGACTTGCCAAAGAAAAGTATTGCTTAATTATTACTAATATTTTTCACTAATAATTACTTAAATTATTTATCAATAAATAAAGCGTACATCCTTGCTACCTTCGGCGGGGATGTACAAGATGGTATATTATTTTCATATATTTTATTTTGGAATTGATCGTGAATATTTTTTATGAAGGAATAACAACGTATGATTATTGAACAACTCCTTGTTTCCGCCATGGATGTCTTCTGCTATCTTTTAGTATGTGAAAACTCAAAAGAAGCAGTGCTCATTGATCCGGCTGGTGATTATGACGACATCATGCAGGCAATACAGCATCATAATGCCCGTGTGAAATATATCGTTAATACTCATGGCCACTTTGACCATACTTCAGGCAACAGTAAAATGATAGAGCTTACCGGTGCAGAGCTACTTATCCATGAAGCTGATATGGACCAGTTAACCGGCATAACAAACCGTCTTATGGCACGCTTCAATAAGGGAAGTGCATCGCCAAAACCCATACGCACAGTACGCGATGGTGATACCATACAATTTGGCAACGAAACGCTTGAAGTAATCCATACACCGGGACACACACCGGGCAGTATTTGCCTGTACACTCCAGGGCATATCTTTACCGGTGATACACTGTTTACTGAAGGCATGGGGCGCACCGATTTGCTCGGTGGCTCATATAAGCAGATAATGGAATCAATTTACCGGATACTATCGTTTCCTGATAATACTATTATATGGCCAGGGCACCATTACGGTCGCTTCCCAAAAAGCACGGTAGCAGAGCAGAAGCGGTATTACCTGTAGTAATTTTTTTGTTGCCGCCTGTACAAAAGAAAGTGTATAAAAAAATTGATTAGTATACTATAATAAATATTAAAGGAGACAATGTGCATAAACAATGCAGTTGTAAATGGCAACTACGAGTAAAAAAAATTTTGATTATTTTGTGTTTAATCGCCTCAACTCCAATATATGCTGACTTCCCTCCATGGGATGCAGATGTTGCTATCCCTGCTGAAACGCAAAGGCGCCAGCACACAACACCACGTGTACACAACGCTGCTAAGGCTATTGGATACTTTTTCATTCGCCTGTTTCAGGTTATTGTATCTCCGCAGGATGGGCCAAACTGCCGTTTTCACCCAACCTGCTCTGAATACGGAAGGCAGGCAGTCATGCGGTATGGTTTCATTGTGGGTGGCTTTTTAGCAGGGGACCGCCTCATACGCTGCAATCCATATTCAATGCCTGGCCGCGACCCCTTGCCACAGCATATATCTAAGTAAGTGCCATGCTAGTTGTTCCATTTATTATATCGTTAATGATAAACAATCCGGGAAATAGCGCCCAACAAAATTATATTGCCATGCTTTACGCTCAAAAGGAATATTATCAGTGCATATCAGAGTTGCGCCGCTACAGCATGATGTCAGGCGCTGATATGGACTACAGTATTGCCTACTGTTATTATAAGGGCAACAGACTCAATGAAGCTGCAACAGTATTGCACAACAAACCTGATAAAGGCATGCAGCACTACCTTCTTCTGGCGCATATTTACTCATTGCTGCACCAATATGACAACGCGCTGCACACTCTTTCCATGTGCGATAGCAACCGCGAACCACAGCAGCAAATGCTTGTGTATAAAAATGTGCTGGCCGTGCATGTCGCTCACTACGACTGGGAGAAAGCATTAGCGTTCTACACATTACACAGCGATGTGCTGAAACCAATTCAGGATATGTTTGCCCTGCTGAATAGCGCCAAACGTGACGCAAAAAATCCATACCTTGCTGCAGGGCTTTCTGCAATCTTTCCTGGAGCAGGCCACTGCTACGCGCACCATTATTCAGACGGCCTTATCAGCATTGTTACTGTTGCAGTACTGGCAGCAGCAACATACATTTCGTATGCAAAAGGAAATAAAGGGCTTATGTACACATTTGGGTCACTTGCCGCCATAGGTTATGGTGGTAATGTGTATTCAGCATATACCAGTGCGTTGCACTACAATGAGCTTTTGAACAGTAACTATCGCACAAAAATATATAATGAATATTTAGATTATAAACCAGAACAATTTTTACCACAATGGATGAAGCAGTGAAAAAATTTTTTATGACAGTATGTGTGTGGATGCTTTACACAAGCGTTAACGCTGACCCTCTGCTGGAGCTGGCAGCAACACATTGTAACAATAAAGAATATTACCATGCCATAACTGAGTGCATGCGCTATCAGTACTGCTACCCTGATGGAAGCGAATATCCGCGTAGCATGCTCATCATGTCACGATCATATTTTTTTGGCGGCAATTATTACCGCGCCACTGACATTGCTTATGAATGCTACCGTAAATACGCAAGCACGCAGTGGGGAGAGCAAGCACTGTACAATTTAGCCACCATGCGACTGCTGGATGGCTCTGCGTTTTTTGCATACCGTAATTTCCAGGAATATTTTTCCATGTATAAAGAAGGGAAACTTGTAGATGAAGCTAAGCTTAATTTTATTTATACTCAAGTGTTCCTTAATTACTATGATGATGCAAAAAAAGATCTCGACCAGTTTCTTGTACACAGCAATAACACTGCACTGCGTGATGAAGCAGAGCATTTCAAAGCCGTCTTAGATGAATACTACAAGCGCCCTAAAAAGAAGTTATGGGTTTCCATTTCAGGCTCATTACTTATCCCGGGGTTTGGTCACTTTTACACCGGGAAAATTTTCACAGGTCTTTTGTCACTTGCTTCAACTGCAACCTGTGTAGCATTAGCGTACCGCGGTTACAGGCATGACAATAATTTTCAGCTTGTCTTTTTTGGGCTGGCAGGGTTTACATTTTATCAGTATTCACTTGTCAGTGCTGTTATTAATTTGTATGAATATAACAGCGATGCATCATTTAAAGAAGCAATTAAATTATCAGTCATGAAGCGATTTTAGAAAGATATCTAGTAGCATGCTTCTTTAAACATTTATTATTGCACATGCCATGTATCATTTAAAAATATTTTGCTTGCTAAAATTATTTTATGGAATTACATTGTAATTACCATACTTCATTCTGGATGAATAATATATGAGAACTAAAATTATAAAGATTGGCAACTCAAAAGGTATTCGCATACCAAATACTATTCTTAAAGTACTGGGCAACACTTCAACTGTGGATATGCTGTTTGACGAAAAAGAAAAAAAAATAATAGTAAAACCAGCTAAAAAAGCGCGTGAAGGATGGGATGAACAGTTCAAACAAATGCATGAAAATAATCACGATGTTTTATTAATTGATGATTCCATTGACACCCCAGATTTTGAATGGTAAACGATGTTAATAAAACAATATCATATTTATCTGGTAAACCTTGATCCAACGATTGGCCACGAAATAAAGAAAACAAGGCCATGTATTGTAATCTCACCCGATGAAATGAACAACAACATTAGCACCATCATTATTGCACCTATGACCACTACATCACATAGTTATCCAACCAGAGTACAACTGAAATTTCAGAACAAAACAGTATACATAGTACTTGATCAAATCAGGACTATTGACAAAAAAAGGATTATTAAGGAATTAGGGACTGTGAACAAAAGCATTATCAAAAAGATTAAATCTGTTTTACATGAGATGCTTATAGAATAAAATATTGACCATCAAGACCCATGGAACAGGGAAAGAAAATAAAAGACATTGAATCATTGCTTAAAGAACGGCGTCCACTTGAGGATATTGCGCAGGATATTCTTGATGGTGCATTTGGCGAACTTGACATGGAGCGTAAAGACTCACTTGATCGCTTTCTTGATTATGTGTACAGCAAAGTGCAGCGCGGAAACCCATTTATACTGCATCTGGCATACCCTACTAAGCGCATGATTGATTCAGAACTGGAAGCCAAAGTAAAAGTGCTAATTAACGAGCACCTGTACCCTGATATTATTCTGCCGTTGCTTAAATTTTTTACCCGCAATGTCCACAACTCTGACACCAATCTTTATATAGCATACCTTATTGAAAACGAGAATATTATCAAATCCATTTATGATACTTATATCTTGTTTAAAAAAGATATATTTGAAACTGATAAAGAAAAGCGCACCCAGAATGTACGCAGGATGCAGCAGTTTTTAGCACGTATTGAGACTATTTCTGCCTCACCTTTAGATGCTGCAGCACGTTTGAAATTTATCCTGGAATTTTTGGCACTGAAGCAAAACGTAAGCCACATTTACACACTTGACGATGTGAAGCTTGCCAATTAAAAGCCAAACTTTGGTAGGCGTTCAACCACTGTTTCCTTGTCAAGCTCCATTTCACGCACATATATATTTTTATACCGCTTTGAATCCTGGTAATTCTCTATATCGTTGAGCTCTGACTGGTAATTTTGAATCAGCCACCACAGAATATCCTGTAAATCAAACGGATTGGAATCCACTGCTGTATATTTGTACCACAATTCCCTGCCTTCCATAGCTTTTGCCAGCTCCGGGTGCCGTGTAAAAATTGGGTCAAGTAAATTCTTAAGACCTAGCCGCATTCCATCGCGCCAGCAGCTGTAGAACAACACATAGTGGTATGTTTCCTCACTTGGCTTTTCCATTATGGCTACAATGCCTGCCAGCTCAGGAATAATCTTGGTTATTGAGTATTTATCAAACTTATACACCTGCGACCACGCAATGGTGTACAGCACCTCATCCTGGTATATTTTCTTTTTCATGTATCTCGCTCTCCCTTTTTTTCTTTATGCCCGTAATCAGTTCAGTTAAAAGCGCTATTATCTTTGTGATGCGTTGTTTGACATCTATTGTGTTAAGCAATAGTATTCGTTCATCATAGTCCAGTATGAAATAATTTGCAATAAAATCTGTAAGTTGCGCCCCATCGGAAATATAATTTAAAAGATGAATCAGCTTGTCCGACTCATCAACATTAATCAAAAATATTAACTCCTGTGCTTTTTTTCTTATCTTTTCTGCCATATCGGTCTTTACTGTTTGTATCTTATCTACTTCTGTATACTGGCAATCCCACAATCCCTGCCGTTTAAGTATCTTTACACGCTTTAGCCCTTTTAACGACAACAAATACATGCTGCCCGATAGCTCCACTTTCAGCACCTCTGCAAGCACGCCTACATTATTCATGGAAAAATAATCCCGCACCGATTTAACTGGATACACAATAACCCTGTCTCCCTGAGCATAGCGTTGCGCTATCCATTTTCTTTTAATGGGCACTGTTATGCCGCAATGAGGGAACAATATTTTTTTGTATGAATAGAATATACGCACGAGTGCTCCTGGTTAGTTCTAAGGTAATGTCATGTATACCTTAAAACTGCCAGCAACATTTGCAATCATTTTATTTGCGCGCTTTATCTTTGTTATCACATTCATACATGTATACTTTTTGACTATACTAATCGCTGCCTATACTCATATTTAAAAAATAACAAAAATAAAATTTTTTGAATCACGCCTTTCCTTCTTAACTTATTTTGAATGTGAAACAATCAGTATAAGCAAATCTACAAGAAAAAATTTTTATTGCAATCTCATTACATATCATATACAATACAGCAATATAATTCATCCTAACATCACACAAGGAAGGCAGTTATGGCAGAAAAACGAAAATATAACCGCGTTTCAAAAAAATGCAAATCGGTAGTCGAGAGCATGGAAGGCGTTACCTTTAGTACCGCGCACGATATCAGCGAAGGCGGGATGTTTATTTCAACGCCTGAGCCAGTGCATCCCGGTAGTACTGTTGACATAGAAGTATACCTTTCACCAGAAGAAACTATTACACTCAAAGGCACCGTACGCTGGATACGCAAACAGGAAGAAGGTGACAAAAAAGCTGGCATGGGAATTCAATTTATTCCTACTAGTAAAGAAATTGATAAGCTAAAGAATATATTAAAATAAGGCCGGCCTGGAGATTAATATTCCTGCATTTATAAGTGTGGTTTCCCATCTGATATCACCGTAGCCTTTATAGTGGCTCATGCGCTCGTAATACTCATTTTCTATTTTTTCCATCATATTTTTTGTCCTAGTTATGGCGCTGTGCATATCCTTGCCGTACCATTTCTGCTGACACTGTTGCCATTCAAGCCGTTTACACAAATAGTCTATCTCCTGACGGTAGTGCTGGTTTACACTTTCGATGTACGGGTCAATACTAAGATGTAAGGATTCCTTTATTTCAGTAACTATCGCCAATACCTTTTTTTTAAGGCGTGTGTGCGATAGCTCATAGTAATACTCTATATTGCAGGAATATTCCCTCACCACATCATCCGCAACACTCACAGCGCGACCATACTGACGCAATGCCTCCAGTTCAATATCATCCACCACAGCCTGGTTCAGAATGTCCTTTGACAAAAATACCGGCACAATATGCTGCACCGTTTCTTTTGCATGCAGTGTCAAAAGATAGTGAAAAATCAAACCACAGCAATCATACGGGCACGTAATCTCCTTTATGCCTGCAAGCCCTCCAAATTCATGTTCCTTACATTTTGTGATGCTATAGTCAACAAGCGGATGCCCAAACGCTAAAAATTCCAGTGCCTCATTTTCCAGTGCAATCTGGCTGTTGAACGTCCCATATTTATTTATTGCTGCACCGGTAACAGGGTTTTGCCGCACAAAGTACAATTTGTTTCTGGGATTTGCTTCTGAGATACACTGTGTAAATGATTCATCAATTCTTTTCAATTCATTCACAAACTGCTCGATGCGGGCATTGGAAAACTCACGCTCCTGCATGGTGATTTCATAGTATTTATCAAAATTCATGTCAATTTTGCGCGCAACGGTCAGTTCCTGCAACTTGCTGTAGCTGTCTTTAGCTTTCTGTATGTGAGTGTCAATGTCCTTTGTCAACAGGCGCTTATTTTTCAATCCTGCAATAAGCTCCATGAAAATTCTGTTAAAGAAGCGCTCATCGGTGATATCACCTAAAATAACATCAGGCGTACCCAGCGATTCTTCAAACAATTTAAGCTTATGATTGAGCACCTCAAGGACGCGTTCGGCAACAGTATTTTTTGTTGCAAAGTTATAGATTATGACATTGCTGCTTTGACCAAAACGGTGAATACGTCCAATACGCTGTTCAACTTTAAGAGGCGACCACGGCAGGTCATAATTAATAAGCACATTACAAAATTGCAGGTTGCGCCCTTCGCCGCCAGCTTCGGTACAAATTAATATTTCAGCATCATTTTTAAATGATTCAATCGCTGACTCCTTTTCATCACGACCAAGCGAACCATGAAACAGCACAACTTTGTAGTTCTGTAGCACCTGAGTTAAGTATTCCTGCGTAGTCCTGAACTGAGTGAAAATAAGAATCTTCTGGTGCTTTTCTGCCTTCAATTTTTTTACAAGCTGGAGAAGTTTTTCGGCCTTTTTGTTGCGTGTTACACTCATTGCCATTTCTATAAGTCGCTGCAAGGTTGCTATCTCATCTTCAAGCTCAGCACTTTCAACTGTAATTACGGCATCAACATCTTCAATCGCATCATCATCCATCTTGCGCCAGTGAAGTGCAGGTTGTGTCTTTTTTTCTTTGAGCCCTGTTAAATATTCGTACCTTTTTTTCAACGCACACAGCAGCGCATATGAAGATGAATCCAGAAGCTTCTGAAACACCGTCATAACAAAGCCAATTGCACGGTTCTCTGTCTGCATTGCCTTGTTAAACTGGTCAGCAACATACTCAGTGGTTGTATCATACAGTACACGCTCTTCCGGGTACAGTTCAAAGCGTATGGTCTTTGCAAGCCGTTTTGTGAATCCACCAACATCGCGCTTTGTTCTCCGTATAACAACCTGAGAAATCTTTTCTTTCAGTGGCGCAAGGTCTGCGTCCGGTACACAGTATTTTTCTTGAAAGCCGTGCAACGGACCTAAAAGATTTTTATCAAGAAGCGATAACAGATAATAGAGTTCCTCCAACTTGCCCCTGAATGGCGTTGCCGATAATAGTAGTAACGCCTTACTATTTTGTGCCAGTAATTCAGCTACCTGATATGATTTTGTTTGGGTGAGAGCATCACGCCGTAACCTGTGTGCTTCATCAATAACAACTGTATCCCACATAGCCTGCGATAAGCTTGCAGCAAAGTTTCGGTTTTTAATAAAATCAATTGAACAAATAATTTTATCCAGTTGCCAGGGGTTGCCTTTGTACCTATGATATATTTTTTTATCAACTATCGTAAACTCCTCATTGAATTTGCTTTTCATCTCATGCTGCCACTGGTACTGCAGGCTTGCAGGGCACACAATGCATACTCTATCAAAATTATAGCGGTACGATAGTTCCTTTATAACAAGGCCCGCTTCAATTGTTTTTCCTAAGCCAACTTCATCAGCAATCAAAAAGCGCTTGTGCAGCGAATTGACGATTGTATATGTGCTTTCCACCTGGTGTGGCAAAATGCGTGTACGTGAATTGGAAAGCGATAGCATCTTGTTATTTGCATACGCACTTGAAAGAACAAAACTTTCGGTTTTAAGCAAAAAGCGGCTGTCAGGTGTAAACGAGTGGTGAGCTATATATTCTAAAATTGCTCTATCAGATGTTTTGCTTGTTGTTTCATTATACTCATCCTGATAAAGTAAATGAACAGTATGCATATATTAATTCCCTTTAATAAAGAATATATCCTATAACTTTACCCCAGTCCCTCTCCATAACAAAATGAGAGGGAAGCAAATGTATATCGTCTTACGTTCGTTTAAGGAGAGAAATTCAATCTATATTCCACAATATCTTCACCATATTGTGACAATTATTTGTAATGGTATATGTAGTAAGGATTGATAATGCGACATAATATATACCTATTTGATTAGTACAAGCATTTTTTTTATTAAACATAGTTTACTTCCGTTACTTTCTAAGGTGTAATGATGAATGTTTTGCTTATTTTACCGCATTTCAGCTCTGAAGATATCAATGCTGTAAGGAATATTTTCATCAAGGATAGGCATAATGGGTGTGGCGCGCGGCTTAAAACCACGTGCCAGGTTGACACGTGCAAACTCATTTTCCATTCCTATACGTGAGGCATAATCAATTGCCTTCCAGTATGCAATGCTGCTTTTTGTTTCGCTACCCTGAATCTGATACACTGCACCCAGATTATTATAAGCTGATGCCAGCGACTGGAAGATAATCATGTGTTCCTTGCGTTCTGGCTTGGGTAATCGTATTGCTTCAGCCTTGCGTTCAAATACAGTAATCATCTTTAAGTACTCGCCCTTACTTGCCTCTAAGTTATTCATGTGATAGAACGCGTTGCCTATCGCAAACATAACCTGCGGGTTGGTGACTATATCCTCATAGAGATTAAGCCACTGCTCCAGCGCCTGCTGATAATTCTGATTCACATAGTATATCCTGCCTAAGTTATACCGCACCTCAGGCGATGAAAAGTTTTCTTGCAATGCCATTTCATACTTTTGCCGCGCAATATCTAAATTTGCCATCTTATCAGCATCTTCATCCAAAAGCGCCTCATCAAGCTCATCGCCAAACCTAAATTTAACCTTGTCAAAGAAATAGTAAAATATGTGACCAAGGTAAGCATATGTTTTCCCTATTGATTCAGATTCATAATAAAAATCTTCATAAGTAAACTCAGGCGGATACTGATAAGCAGTGATAGCTGCATTCAGGTATTTGTATGCTTCAACTGGCTGTTTTATGATGTAGTTATATTCTCCTAAAAGGTGCAGTGCTGCAAAATAACGTTCTCCCTTATTTTCAGCTTTTTCCTCTGCTTCTCTCAGCAACATTTCAACAAGCTTTAAGTTTTTCTGCGCTGCAGCCAATTTTGCACTGGCAACATACAGTGGTGGATAATCTGGATCTTTTTGTTTCAGTGCATCAAGTACCCCACGGCACGCTGGTATAAGATTATCTTCCTCATCCTTAAGTCGTGGTGATTGTATGCCTAAATCAACACGCACATTGAAAGTATCTGAGCGGTTCTTGCCAATGTAGTAATGGGCTAACTTAGCCAAAAGTGGTGAAGGAATATCGGTTAAAATATCTCTAGCACGCAAATTAGTGTGAATGGAAAGCACCTCGGGCAGATTGTCCCTTTCAATAAAAAGATTAAGTAGTCCCGCATATCCTACCCATGAATTGGGATCTACTTTAAGAATATTCTCAAAATACTGTCGTGACTTCAAATACTGCCCCTGATACAGATAGGCATTGCCAATTCCAAACAGAGCGGTAATGTTTTTGGGGTCAATTGCCAAAGCCCTGTTATATAACATTATTGCAAGGTCAACCTGTGAAATTTCATAGGTGCCTTTGGGTGCAAATGTCCTGATTGCATCATTTTGAATACGGTTGTAGTAGTTCTGAGGTATTTTTGCAAAGAAATAGCCGGTATTGTTCAGCGTGTCAATATCACGATTATTTATCTGAAATGCGCGTTTTAATTTTGAATACGAATAATCAAACTCCCTCTTTTTAAAGTAAGCCCGTGCATATGCATTGTAGCCATATAAATAGTCTTTTTTATAATGCTGGTCAACGTATTCAAAGAGTTCCTCAGCCTTTTTATAATCCTTTACTTTTTTTGTAGCTGGATCCCCAGGCTCAAGAATCAATGCCACACCTTTATTGATAAGCCGTTTGGCCATCAAGGGCTTATAAATATACTGATAGACAGTTACTGTCAACGCAAACCCAATAAGCACTGCTGCAGCAATAATTTTTGTCTGACGTAGCAGCCGCTGTTGACGCTGCATCCCTTCACGGGTATATTCAGGACGCGCTGTGATTACTCTGCGGTGAGGAATTTCTTCTTCAAGAAGTAACCGTATATTGAGCTTCTTTTCAATAAAGCGCTGAATATTGTCTTCAGGCTTGCCAGATAAAATAAGGTCGATGAGCTTTCGGGTATCTTCAGGAGAAAACTGGTCCTGTAAAATGATTTCCTTGATTTTTCTCCTGAGAACCGGATGCAGCAGCAGCAATGCTTTTTTAAGTCGACGTAATTCTGCATCTGAAATCTCAACGCTTTCTTCCATTGAGATTGGCTCTGGTTCTTCTTCACTAAGCCCTTCAAACTCAGACCTGAATTCCTCAATAGCACGTTCAACCTTTTCTGCTTTTCTTACCGGCTCTTCATAACTTTCCAGTTCATCAAATGAAGGCGTTTCAAAACGTGCCTGTGGGGGCTCCTCTTTTGGCATTTCTTCAAATGCGGCAGGCTCAGAAATCTCCTCATCAATACCCAGTGCTGACAAATCAGCCTGAGGCAATTCCTCTGCCTTTATCTCCGATATCTCCGATACCTCTTCTACCCCAATTTCTGAAAGATGTATGTCCTCATCTAAGCTTACACCACGTGGCCCACGTGACTCTTCGGTCACAAATTCATCAGTGCGTATCTCATGTGCTTCAACGGTCTCAGGTTCAAATCTGGTAAGCTCTTCCAGTTCATCAAGTGGACTTACTT
>FMSI01041909.1_pt1 | contig 13618 bp, 8 predicted proteins | sample 1504471 | NCBI WGS metagenome assembly FMSI01 (sample SAMEA4475357, study PRJEB15587) | soil metagenome | biome: Soil; feature: Field | place: India | collected 2015-03-11 | depth 0 m
ATAACATTAACCGACATTACGGTCAAGGAATGCGGTTAAGGGGGTCGGGGTGCCGGGCAACTGATTTGACAGGTGAGCAGGTGAGGCTATACTTTTTCAAAGTGCGCTTGTTGCTGGCGATTTTGGTTTTAACCCTGCCACTCTTTGCCCAAGAGCCGGAGGGCTGGCTGGTGCCATTTGCCTGCGGCTACCAGTCGGATGGCGCCGGTTTTAATCGCCTTTTTAAACAGTACGGTCTGCCGGTAGCGCGAGAGCGGCATTATGGTTGGGGAATGGAGATTCGTTCCCTGGTGGGGAAAAACCTGCTTATAGGGCCGATGTATTTCCGGGTCTGGGGCGATGTGGCAAACGACAGTTTTCAGTTGCGCAGCGAGGCGTTCGGCATTTTCGGTAAACTGGGGTTGAAGTTGCCGTTGTTTCAATTTCTCACCGTGGTGCCACTTGTTGGCGTAGGGGGAGTCCAGCCAGCGTTTCGCATCCGGGAGGTTACCGGTGATTTGTCAATTGACACATTGCTGCGGTCACCCGGGAAAAATGTCAGCCTGTCGCCGGGGATGAAGATAACCGGCCTGGCGGCGTTGGAGGTGAATCTGATGGCGAGAACTAAAGCGGGGACCTACGGGATTGCGCTGAGCGGTGGTTATCTGTATTCGCCATTTTCATTGTCCTGGCGTCTGGATAACGGGTCACAGGTAACCGGAACCCCGGATACGAAAATTGGCGGTCCCTGGTTTTCGGTCGGGGTCACCATTATTCCGGCGCCGGAGGTAATAACAGAAGAATGAACCGGTTGGTTTTTGTTGTCCTGCTAACGTTGCTGATTGTCCTGGGGTGTATTTACCCCTATCTGGTGGAGCGGAGGGAGAGCCGGAGCCGGCCTACCCGCGTGGTGAACGCCTTGAACCTTACAACTCATAACGGGACGGTGGATGCCGGGGTTACTGATGATACTATCGCTACTGTGGTTGTCCTCCGCTACGCTTATGGTAGAAGCAAGGCGGACGCTGAGCAGCGGCTGGAGCGGGTGACTGTTGTGGATACACTGGAATGGGATAACTGGACAGTCAGGGTTGATGTTTCTGCCACCAATCAGCCCCTGGGCGCCAGCCTTACCGCGAGCGCACCGGGGCGCGTTCCTTTGACCATCAGCACCAGTAACGGTAAAGTCACGGTTGCCGGTTATAATGAGGGGGTTAGGGTAAATACCTCCAACGGCGAGGTCAACCTTACCGGTACCGGTGGCGACGCGGCGGTTTTTACCAGTAATGCGCCGGTCAGGGTCCAGGTACATTCTGGTGGTTTAACGGTGAAGACCAGCAACGGTGCAATTGACGCTGACATTGCCTTCCTGCCGGCGGTAAAGGAGGTGGAACTGGAGACGAGTAACGGGGATGTGACACTGCGGTTGCCACCGGATGTTTCGGCAACAATTACCGCCAGTACCGATAACGGCACGGTGGTGGTGAGCGGTTTGTCAGTGGAGTACGAGGAGCAGAGCCAGCGGTACATCCGGGGTCGGATAGGCTCGGGCGCCGCGCCGGTGAAAATCGGCACCAGCAACGGTGACATTGTGATTCAATCCCGATTTTAAATAAAGGAGTAAAAATATGGCGGAGGAAAAGAAAATGGTTATCGAGTTTAGCGACAGCAATTTTGACAGTGAGGTCAATAATTCAGCGCTACCGGTTCTGGTTGACTTCTGGGCACCGTGGTGCGGTCCCTGCCGGATGCTTGCGCCGATTGTGGAGCGACTGGCGGAGAAGTTTGCCGGTAAGATGAAGGTGGGGAAGGTTAACGTGGACGAGAATCCGAACATCGCTGCCCGCTTCGGGATTATGAGCATTCCGACTTTGATTCTTTTTAAGGGCGGTAAGGAGGTTGAACGGGTTATCGGTGCGATGCCCGAACCGGTTTTAAGCGAGAAGTTCGCCGGGTTTTTAGTCTGATCCCCGATTCAGTTGAAGAGCGTTAGTCCCGGGCTGGTATCACGGTTGCGAGAAATCTGCGCTCCAGAACGGGTGGTTACCGAACCGGAGCGGTTGATTGACTATAGCCATGACGAGGGTCCGGAAAAACCCTGTTTGCCCGATGTCCTGGTCAGGGTGTTGGACGTTGATGAGGTGGCGGGGGTGATAGAGGTTGCCCGGACAGAAGGAGTTCCGGTTACACCCCGGGGCCTGGGCACCGGTCTGGCCGGTGGTTCGGTGCCGGTCCAGGGCGGGATAGTTTTGTCCCTAGAATTGATGAACCGGATTCTGGAAGTGGATCGGGACAACCTGATGGTGCGGACCCAGCCCGGGGTGATAACCGGCAATCTGCAAAAGGCCTGTTTGGAATATAACCTTTATTATCCGGTTGATCCGGCGTCGCTTGATGCCTGTTCAATCGGAGGTAATGTCGCCACCAATGCGGGTGGCGCCCGGGCGTTTAAATACGGTGTAACCGGTGATTATGTCACCGGGCTGGAGGCGGTTTTGGCTAACGGAAAGGTAATCCGCTACGGCGGGAAGTTGCGTAAGAATGTTACCGGTTATGACCTGAACCGAATTTTCATTGGTGCGGAAGGAACTCTGGGGGTGGTAACCGAAATTGTCCTAAGACTGGTGCCCAAACCCCGGTATCAGGTTGACCTGCTGGTGCCTTTTGCCGAACTTTCCCAGGGGGTGGCGCTGGTTCTCGGGTTGGTTCATCAGCAGCGGATTGTGCCGGCGGTGGTTGAGTTTATTGAGCGTAAAGGTGTTGCCGCCTGTAACCGGGTCCTGGATGAAAGTCTGCCCTTTGGTGATGCCGGGGTGCAGGTCCTGGTGGAGGTGGAGGGCAACGAGCGGGACCGGGTAATTGATGAGGCGCTGGCGGTGGCGGAGATGGCAAATGGTTTTGGCGCCGGTGAACCGCTGATTGCGGCGGAGGCAAACGCCCAGGCAAGGCTCTGGACAGCCCGGCGTTCTCTGGCCAAGACCCTGAAGAAAATCTATCCGGAGGTTCATGCCGAGGACATCGTTGTGCCCCTTACCCGGTTGCCAGAGACGGTGAGTTTTATTGCCGAACTGGAACGGCGGCTTTCTCTGGTGATTGTGCCTTTTGGTCATATCGGCGACGGCAATATCCACGTTGACTTCTGCCGGGAAGGGGAGGGGCCGGGGACCTGGCGTCAGCGGTGCGCAAGGGCGATTGATGAACTAATTGATTTCGTAGTCGGCGTCGGGGGACAGATTACCGCTGAACACGGTGTTGGTTCATTAAAGCGGCGGTTTTTGAGAAAGGGGCTCGGTGATGAGGAGATTGCGGTGATGAGGCAACTCAAAAAGAGCCTTGACCCTGACGGCATTCTGAATCCCGGAAAAGTCCTGTCCTAACCGGCGGGTTGTATTCAGCGGATTTTCACCCGGGCAATTCGGCCCAGTTTTTTGAACTCCTTACCCTGAACCAGGACGATGTATACCCCGTCGGCGAGTTCCTTTCCAGCCTGATTTTTACCATCCCAGGGGATGATTTTCTCTCGCACGTTTTGCCATTCCCGGACCAGGATGCCGGACAGGGTATAGATGCGTACGGTAACCGGCTCTTCAGCAGGATGGTCCAGTACCAGATCGCAGGGACCGGAGAACGGCGCTGGCCGGGTGTAGGGTTCGGCCCAGGTTGCTATTTTCACTCCGTATAGCCGGGAGATGGAGGAGCGGTTGCCCACCGAGTCTTCGGCGACAAGGAAGAAATAGTGACCCAGTGTGTCCCGGGCGAGGTTAAACAGAACAGCGGTGGTTTCAGTGGTGGAAAGTGAACGATGAAGCGAGCCAAAGTCCTGTACCGTAATGTCGTCAATAAATACCCCCAGGCGGTTATTCTCGCCGTTGGTAAGATAACGGAAGCGGAGAAATGTCCGTTCAGCAGGGGGCAGGAGATAACGGTACTCCTGCCAGGTTTCTCCAGAACCATAGAGGGAGTCCAGTGTTTCCCACTGTTGCCGGTCCGAAGAGTGGTCAACATAGCAGACGTCGCGCTGTATTTTGCCGGTACTGTCCTCGCTCTCCTCGGTGTTAAACAGAGCATAAAAAGAAAGCAGACCACCGTTGGTTAGGGCGATGGGGGTAGTCAATGTCAGGGTGTTGTTTAGGTTGGATACCGAGCCGGAAAATAATGAGAAATTCTGGGAGTGGCGGTAGCGGGTGGATAGGGTCCAGCCCGCCGATTCCCAGTTGGACAGACTTTCCGCCGGGTCAAAGAAAGCGGTTCTGGGCAGCTGGGTTTGATAGAGATGATACCGGACCGGTGTGAGGTCATCGCCTCGTGACCACCACAGCCGCAGGGTGCCGTTTTTGCCGAGGCGGGCGCCGATAATTTCGGGTGTGGTTGGCTTCACATCATCCTTGCCAAAATAGTCATTAAGAAATCTCAGCCACGGAACCGAATCGGCAAATCCCAAACCCTGATACTCCGCTGTCTTTTCTTTAAACCGCAGGTAAGAAAATGGGAACCATACCGAGACGCCGCGGGCAGAACCGTAATTGCCACCAGTCGCATTAGCCACCACCAGGGGGTGAAAACTTGAGCGCAGCGCGCCGGTGCCCTGTTGGGGTGCCAGTTCCCAGAAGTGGATCAGGTCCACCGGCTCGTCTTCTCGGCTTGGTGGACTTACCGCATTTTCCGCAAATGTCTGGACGCCAAACCGGGCGAGTCGCAATCCCGGCGTCTGAACGGTAACGCTGTCCCGGATTGCATTACGCAGTGCCGTGAGCACCCGGGGTAACTGTTGCATCCGTAAGGCGGAGAGACAGACGTCCGCCCCGGGAAAGGAGGCAACGTAATCGGCACACATCTCCGGCAAAAATTCCTCGGCAAGGGCGGTTGGATGGGCGACTAGCCGTGCCAGAAAACGGTCATAGGGAAAACCGTCCCACTCCACCACCCCTTCCGAAGCAAGAAGAAAATCACAGATCCCCAGAACTTCAGTTGCCACTTCCACCGACCCCATTAGACAGGCGTCAAACGCCAGTACCTCCAGCCGCTTTCCCAGTTTTGTCTTTCCGGCTGCCAGTGCCCGGCGCAGTTCGCCACCGGCAACTCCCATCATATGCCCGGCTGACTCGTCAATTAAAATCGCCCGGTCCGGACCGTATCCTGCCCGCCAGCCATTGCCGTGGTCCCATAACACCAAAAAGAACCGTTTGGCTGGAAAACGTTCGCCTAGGAACCCGATGAAATCAGTCAGGGTCGCGCTGTCCGCCATATCCACCTCGCCGAGATTGGCGAGTAGTTCCAGATGGTTGCGACGCACAAAAAAACGCCGGCAGGTTGGATTTGTGTCCCGGTTGGCAAAGTCCACCTGAATCACAACTTTTACCTCGTCGCTTGAACCTACTGCCATTAACTCGGCAATATCGTCGTAGGCTTGTTCACTCATGCCGTTATCAGCACAGATATACACACCAAAGGTCCATTCTGCGCCGGAACCCCAGCCGGGCAACAACAGGGGGATGGCAATCAGCCATCCCCCTGTCTTTATTATGCTGGTGACGAGTTTAGAAGCCAACAGTGAGCATCAACCGATGGGTTGGCTTTATCCATTTATAGTACCGGAAGGAGTAGTCCAGTCCCAGTTCCAGGTTGCCGGTCGGTTTGCCTTTAACACCGGCACCGGCACACAGCCCGGTGAGGTCTCCGAGCCGGTCCCGATAAAGCTGGTCGGTGTTGAAGACATAGCCGCCGCGCAAAAAGAGCATATTGGCGAGTCCGTACTCCAGTCCGATGTTTACCGTCTCGTTTATGTCAGAGGGGTGGACGAGGTCCAGGGCGAGGGTTAGCCGGTTTTGTTCGGTCTGCACGATGTCCATCGCCACGCCAAAACGGAAGGTTGTGGGCAGCGGGACAGGAGTGGTTTTATAGGAGCCCTGCAGTTGTGATGGTCCGGAATCGTTCCAGGAGAAGTTGTAGTCCAGATGTGGTCCGGCATAGGCAAGCTGGGTGCCGAAGTTGGTTACTGCAGCACCGATACGCAGGGATTTAAAACCGGTATTGTAGAAGAGGCCGAAGTCAACGCCCAGCGCCGATGCCGACATATCCCAGATTGATTGATTGACCGCTTTGGCGGTGAGCCCGAACGATAGTTTATCGGTGATGATCCGGGCATAACTCAAACCGAGCGCCAGGTCAGAGGCGCCGATGGTCAGCCCGGTCCCCTCGTCTTCCCGGAGGGGTGTTTTGGGGTCGTCAACTGTTGTCTGCTCAATCGCACCCATGGTCAGGGCGTTGGCGGAGATCGCCACAGTGCCAAAATTGGTTACCGGCAAAACTACCACCAGGTATTCGTGGTTGATGTCGGCAAACCAGTTGGCGTGATTGAGTTGCGCCTGACGCTGGATATGGGCCAGACCCGCCGGGTTAAAATAACTCGCGGCGGCGTCATCGGCCAGGGCGGTAAAGGCGTCCCCCATGCCGGAAGCCCGGCCCACTCCGATTTTCAGAAACTGAGCACCGGTGGTCGCCACTTTGCTGAACGCCGCCCAGCCCGTTGAGCAGAGGGCGAGACTTATGAGCAGCACACTTAATAGGTTGAGCGTTTTCATTTTCTCCTCCCTTCCTTAATGGATAATCATCAGTTTGCCAGTGTATTCACCTACCGGTGACTCAACGTGGAAGATGTAAACGCCCGGTGCGATCAGCTGCTGGTAGTCGTTGAGGAGGTCCCAGGTTGCGGTGCCACCTTGGTCCAGAGGTTGGGTTTTGGTGTCCTTATGATTGATGACTTTGACAACGTCACCTGCGGTGGTGAAGATTCTGATGGTACAGGTGCTGGGGAGGTGGGTGAACTTGATGTTGCGCTGTTCGGATGTCTTTTCCCAGCCGTTGAATACGATGTAGGGGTTGGGGACAACTTTCACCTCAAGTTTGCGTTTGGTGACAGTATCGGCGTATCCCGGGGTAGAGATTATCTGATAGATGTTGTAGAAGGGGGCGGCACCCTGTTCCCTGTGGCCGGTGATGAACCAGATGTCACCGTCCTGAATCTGGTCCCGGAGGCTGCGGAGGCTGTCGCCCGACAGTTTAAACCCGAGATAGCCGCCGCAGATGTAGAGATTGGCGATTGTGCCCTTGAGTGTATCGGTGGGATTGCGGAAGGTTCGGTCAACGAAGCACCAGCCGTTGGCGTTCTGCGGTCCAGTTCCAGTGGTGGTGAATTTGGCGAATGGTACTTCAATGTTGCCATTGGTGACGTCGTAGACCCGGGCGGTAAGGTAGCCGTTATTGTTCGTCCATTCAATCCGGTAATCGGAGCCACGGAATGCCCAGTATGCCTGGGACGGTGCAGAGCCGATTTTTAGTGAGTCGGAGGGGTAGGCGCCACGTTCCACAGTAACCAGATCAAAGGGTGCGGTGGGGATCGCCATCCTCAGGGTTAGTTTTACCCCCAGACCGTTGAATATCGGGAGATTCAGTGTTTTAGTTGTTCTGGTTGTGGCTATGGTATAAGTAAATGTGGTGGTGTCTACGACAAGGAGGTCGTTTCTGCTCTTGTTGACTACATAGTAAGAGTAGATTGGTTTAGCCGTCGCGCCACTCCAGCCGGGTCCGAGGAAGCGAAGTTCGTAGGTGTCAGCGCTAACCGTAAATGGCACAACTACCTTGACAGAGCAGGCGAGGGCGTTGTTGATGGTGTCGCCGGCGAGGCAGATAATCCGGTTCTGGGGTGAAACGTAGTTGGCGGGGTTCCAGCGAGGGATGGTATAGTAGTTGGCGACTATGCCGGAACGGAGGATAAGGGTGTCCAGTGTGCTATCCGGATTGGTAACCAGGTTCCAGTCGTAGGCGGTGACACAGTAGTAGTAGGTAAAGCCGTTAATGACATCTTTGTCTTCTAAGGTGTAGTAGATGCCGGTATCGGTAGCTTTTATCCAGAGGCTATCGGGAATGGTGGAGTCGCCACCGGGTGGGTAGTTGAAGGTAATTGAGTCAGCCAGATCACACTGGCCAAGGATTTTCCAGTTGGCGCCATCGGTTGATTTGTAAACAATGTATCCCTGGAAGTCATAGCCCCGGTAGTTGGGGTCGTATCCCGGGCTTTCCGGGTTTGATGCCACTTTTTCCCAGTAGCGGTCCGGGGTGCGCTCTGGCAGGTTGTCCCAGACGAGCCGAACTACCTTGTCGCCGGGGATCAGGACAATGTTAGGCGACAGGGGTGGTCCGGGCAGGAGCCAGCCCTGGTCAAATATGAACTGAGCGGCGTTCGCTACCTTTGCCAGGTGCACCAGTGAATCCTTAGGTCGGTCTGCCCAGGGCTGGTTTGGTCCGCCGAATGGGGCACCGATCGCGGCCACCACCAGGCGTTCTACCTGCCCCGGGGCAAGATTGAAGGGCCCGGAACACTGGATGAACCGTTTGTCCGCAGGTGTGACATCAATTGAGTCGTAGGCAGAATAGACGCCGGTGCGGTAGTCGTAGCCGGCCATGGTCAGGTACTGCGCCGGGTCGGTTACCGGGTCAATGTCAATTGTGAACTTTTTGAATGCGGTCATGCCGAGCGGAACCTTTACCGTGTCACCAGATGGGGTGATGGAGTCCCGTTTCGGGCTGTCCAGGAATTTATAGGCAAAAACACCCGGGGTACCGGATTCCCAGGTTTGGCCAGGGCTTTCGCTGTTGTTGTAGTCGCCGGCATAACCGACGTTTTTCACCCAGCCGGCACCGGGGATGGATTCGTTCAGAATGAACCCGACCATATCATCGGTAGCGTCACCGATGTCGGGGTCCATTACCGCGCCGATAAAGCAGCGTTCCAGTGTGTCATCGCCAGAGTTGCGCACATAGTAGAGGATGAAGAAGATGTCCTGGTTCGCCGGGTAGTTCCAGGCATAGACCATCTGATAGACGTCGATATTCTGAGGTTTTCCCGGTGAGATGTGGTTTTCCGGGGCGCCATCCGAATAGGCACACCACATATCTTGTAGCGAGAACGCTTCGTAGGGAATCAGGATGCTGTCCATCCGGGGGTCGCCGGTTTCCCAGCGGCTGCGGGGGCGGGGTGGCCAGTCGGTCGGATAAACGAAAATCCGGTCATCACTGCTTCCCGCGCCTTCTTCCACATGGCTGATGGTGGTGGGGGTTAACTCAGTTCCGCCAGAGTTGGGGTTGTAGCCGAAAGAAACAAGGGTATCGATTTTGCCGTCCGCCCGGTGTTTCAGAGAACCAAACCACATTCCGGCGCCGAATATATAGCAGTTATGGAATGGCTGAGGCCAGGAACCGCCGGCAACGCCGGTCCCGACGGTGACATCAATGCCGTAGCGACCGTCATTGTAAAACGGACACTTCCAGCGGTTGATGTTCAACCACTTCATATCATAGATACGTTTCCCCGCCGGCACCGGAGTGGCGGTTTTTGCTGATACCGGCGTCAGGGCGGCCAGTATCAGAACAATTGTGAGAAACAAGAGAAAGCGCTGTTTCACTTTTCCTCCTTAAAATGACAGGCTGATACCAAAACGAATCTTGCGCGATGGACCGTAGTAGGTTGGTGTTTTGACATAGTCCTCGCGGGCGCGGAGATAGGAGTAGTACATTTCGGAGCGGGTGAGGAAACCGTCGTGGTTATAATCGCGCGCCGGATGGTAGTAGGGGTCGCCGAATCGGATTCCCGGGGAGAACTCCTCGGGGGTGAAGATCCGGCCGTCAAAATCAGGTTTGCCGGTGGCGGCATAGACATTGGTTACAACGGCGGCATTCAGGAGGTTAGTGATGTCACAGGATAGAGAGAGGTTAAGCGGACCGAGTTTGATGTCCTTGGCGACCCGGGCATCAATTGTGAAAGTGGAGGGCATCCGGGCGGAGTTTTCCGCACCGGTTCGGTTGCCCCGGATATCGGTTGGTGTATAGGGCATTCCGGAGGCGAATGATGCTACCGTGGAAGCGTTAAGGTCGCGCATCAATGCAAAGGCAAAGTCCGACGGGAAGGACACGCCGAGATTGCCGCGCAGGGAATGGCGCTGGTCCTGGTCCAGATAGTAGTCAATCTGCATCGGGGTTTCCCGCTGGTACTGGTCGGTGGCGGTGGAGGCGGTGCCCTTGGCGATCTGGAAGGTGTAGCCAAATTGGGCGTTCCAGTAGTTGGCGAGCGTTTTGGTCATGGTTGCCTCAAACCCTTGGATCCGGGCGTATTCCACATTGTAGTACATCGTGTAGGGCTGGGGCAGGGCACTGACAACCCGCACGCCAGACAAATCAAAAACATCCTTATAGAATGCGGTAGCATCAAAGGCAAACACATCGGATAGCTGAGCATCAAAGCCCAGTTCGTAGGCGATGGTTTTTTCGGCGCTCATATCCGGGTTGCCGACGATGATATTACCACGACCCCGCAGTTCGGCGGCGGACCGGCCACCGTATTCATAGAGGTTGGCAAAAACCGGGTTCTTGAAGAAGTGGCCGTAGGAGAAGCGGAACTTCACCCGTTCAGTGATCGGATAGGAGATCCCGAGACGGGGCGAGAGGCGGAATTTGGGGGCTACCGGCAGGAAGGAGTCGGCGATGCTCGGGACCGAGCCCAGCGACTCCGGGAAGGCTCGGACCTTTGCTTTGGCGTCCAGGTAATCAAAACGGACGCCGGCGCGCACCACCAGGTCTTCAAAGTCCGCACGGTCCTGGACATAGGCGGCCGCCACCAGCGGTTTGTAGTTATAGGCATCCCAGAACGGGTTCTGGTCCCAGGGCAGGGAGTTATCGTACATTGACACCGAGTACTGGGTGATGTCCAGACCGGTTTTCAGCTCGTGGATTTTGGCTACGGTTCTGGTGAGGTCAAATTTGAATATCATCTGCTCGGTTGAGCGATAGTGCCAGGTGCGGTTGTCACCCTCGGTAACGAATAGTCCGGCAACGCCGTAAGGGTTGTCGGTAAGTGCATACGCCTGCATGAAGTTCTTTTTCTGTGCCGGGTAGGCATAAATGGTTTCGCCCGCCGGTGAGAGCCAGTAACTTCGCCACAGTTGTAAGACCGCTTCTTTCTTGGAGAGGCCTTCGGGATTGTTGAAAACCCAGTCTTCAGCCCGGAAGAAGTAACGGTCCCAGATGCCGGCTTTTCGCAAAAAGCCCCAGAAGCCGGAGGTGTCTGCCTGTTCGGCGTAGAAGTTGCGGACCGACCGGATGAGCGAGGTCTGGAAATAGCCTACTTTTGCTTCGTAGACCATGTCCGGAGCAAGCATATGGTTGAGGGTGACGTTGCCCTTATAAGAACGGACCCGATTGGCATAGAGTCCGCGCTGCCAGAACTTATAGGAGTTGGCGAACGCCTGCCACTGGTAATTGGAGTGGTGGCCATCCAGAGTGAGTTTCAGCCCTTCGCGGGTAAGGAAGAAGTTTTTGGGCACCTGCAGGGTTAGTTTGCCCTCCACCGCATATTCGCCGCGGGGTTGCCGAACCTTGTACAGGCAGTTGCGGTCGTCATCGGTTTTGAAATACTCGGTGGAGAGGAAGTAGCGGAGCCGGTTCCAGAGCGGTGTTGGTCCGCCCAGCGATAAGGTCAGGCGGTTGTAGCCAAAGTTGAGGTCGGGGTTGGGGAAAACCTCGTCGGTGATGTAACGGAAGCGTCCGGAGGTGGTGCTGCCACCTTCTTTGGTGACCGCTTTAATCACTCCGGACATCGCCGAGCCGTATTCGGCATCAAAACCGCCGGTAATTACTACCACCGAAGCAAGGGCGTCCGAGGTTGGTTTCGGGCTGGACCACAGGGTTCCAATCACCGCATCCTGCGCCGCGACGCCGTCCACCAGATAGGCGACGTCGTCGTAGCGCCCGCCACGGATGTGGGTCCAGCCCCTGCCCGCGGTCTGGGTTACGCCCGCCTGGAGGCCAACCAGTTCCGAGAGTTGGACCACCGGGAGCCGCTTGAATTCCTCGTCGGTGATTACCCGCTCTACGGTAACCTGACCGCGGTTTACCAGCGGTCTTTCGGCTTTAACTTCAACCGGTCCGACCTCAATTACAGTCTGGCTGAGTTTGAAGTCAATGATGGTAATGTTGTCTTGTACCACCAAGACATCAGTTACCGTCATTTCGTTATAACCGACATAAGAGGCGGTTAGTTTATACCGCCCCGGGGGGATGTTAATTATTTCGTATTCGCCGTTGGCGTCGGTGGCGGCACCGAGTTCGGTTCCGACAACGATGACGTTCACACCGATCAGCGGTTCGCCGGTTCGTTTATCGGTGACCCGACCACGGATTGTTCCCACCACCCCGGCCAGAGCGGTTCCGGCTAAAATTGCCATGCATAACGCAACAAGCGCTATGCCCTGACGCATCGGCGTAATGGTTCTCATTGGACGCCTCCTTTTACATTAATGGGAATTCCCCAAACCACGGCGTTCAATTCGCCGCCGGAATCATAAAATACCGAAAAGGGGATTTGGGCGACATAGAACCGATAAAAGCCGGGTTGGGTGAACCGAGCCTTGTTTGCCACTGCCAAACGAGAGCGTTTTCCCTGGAAGAAGATGAAATTCATTGCATCGGTCGCCGCGGTGTAGAGAGAAGTAGCCCAGAGGCTATCGCCCGCGTTATAGGTCAGGAGACCGTCGGGGTATTCGTAAAGCCGCTGCATGCCGAAGTGAAGGGTGTCCGGTCGTAGCGAGACGGTGTCTATCCGCCTGCCATTGGAGAGATAAGCGGCGAGAAGGTACGGTGCATCTTCGGGAGTGGGGGCATAAAATCTTATTCCCCCGGCCAGTTTCCACAACTGCCAGGCACCCGCCTGCTTACGCAGGACACAGCCACCGGTGGCAATTCCGTGGATGGGTTTTTCCACAGTCATAGAGGTGTCGGTGAAGAGGGTGTCATAGTACGGAAGCCGGAGGGTTTCCGATGGGGTGATGATAATGGAGTCTTTCAGATAGCGGGTGTATTTGGTGACGTGCAGACGCAGGGTTCCGGGGATGGTTTCGGACAGGGTGACGGTGGCGGTGGTTTCCTGTTTTGCGGTATCAACGGTAGCGATGAACCGGATGATGCGTTTAATTGAATCGCCGAGAAAGAGATGTTGCATTGAATCGCAGCGGTAGCGCTGTTTGAAGGGGTTGTCTCGGATCGCCTTGCGCAAGACCGAGTCCGGGACAACCCACTCCAGATACTGAAACCCTGGTATTCCGGATGAGTCTCTTTCGGCAAAATCGGTCTTGAGCAAGTCCATATTGGCCTGGACTATTGAATCAATCGCCGCGCTGTCTGCGGCATTGGGTTGCCATAGTTCGGCTGGCGGCATCCGGCCACAGCCAAAAATGCTGACGACCACAAGGATGAAGCCGGTCGCCACCAGCAAACTGCTTGTTACATTTTTCCACACAGCTTGCCTCCTTTTATCACTTTTAAAACCGGTAGAAGTTAATTTGACCCGGCCATTTCTAGAAGACAAAGTCCATCCCTGCCGGGATGACATAACGGGGATTCCTCTTCCCCGCCGGTGGTCAGAGAGCATTGTTGTTAACAACAAATTAACCTTAAATAAATAATATTCTAATGTCAAGCAAAGACAGTGGCCGGTCTAGCTGGTCGGGGTGTGATTGGATTAACTATTGTGCTTGACAGATTGCATCGTATGGGATATATTTTAAAGAGCTCTAAAGGAGGTGGAGATGAC
>FMSI01016000.1_pt1 | contig 13607 bp, 17 predicted proteins | sample 1504471 | NCBI WGS metagenome assembly FMSI01 (sample SAMEA4475357, study PRJEB15587) | soil metagenome | biome: Soil; feature: Field | place: India | collected 2015-03-11 | depth 0 m
CCTCAACTCAACTCCAACAGCTCTGGCGCCGAACTCCTTTGCAGCCATTATCACTGTTCTACCGTCTCCAGCGCCCAAGTCAAAGAAAACTTCGCCAGGTTTTAGATCCGCCAAAACCAGCATGTGGCGTATAACTGGAAGCGGACTTGGAACAAACGGCGCTATAAACAACTGTGAGCCTCCCCTTTCTGTTTTTAGCATTGCTTCGCTCTTTTAAAAATTTTACCAAGGCTGTTAAGCAACATAGGTTGCCCTTTTAGGAACAGGTCTTCTGGCTTCCCCGCATTTCATGGCGCTTTGGGCGCAAAGCTCTAAGTATTTTTCTTCGTCTCCAGAGCCTGCAGCCTCGGCGGCTTTGCGACACAGCTCACTGGGTTCTTCACATCCCTCTTCCTTGCATAGGCCAGAAATGTATAGGCAGATTTCCTGAACATCCTTCGGCTCTAGGACTGCTCTGTTTGTGCGGATTAGGAGGCAGAGTTCTCTGGCTAGAACGCAGTTTTTAATGTATTTAACTCTGCTTAGAACTTCTTCTCGCATTTTTTTCCGGCTTATTTCCAAGTCTATTTATCTCTCCGTAAACCTTGAAAGGGCTGTTCATCCACATTAAGGTAGTCTCCCATTTAAAAGTTGTTGTAAGTCTTAGCCAACTACCAAAATCTTTTGCTTATGGCTTTGCGTTCGGCCTCGAGAACAAGCTCGTAAAATCTGTCGCTGAGCGAAGATTCCTTTTCAAGAACCTCCTTAACGTCTGAGGGTTGAACCTTTCTGGCGCACAAAGCCACGGCTGCAGCCTTTCCATAGTTCGCCAATAAATTGGCCGTTTGCAGGGCTTGCCGCTGCAGTTTCTCCTCGCTTTTTGTAAGCTTTTCACCCTTCTTCTCCACAAGCGGCACAATCTTCTCTTCCTCAACTTTAAGAAGACCTATAGCCGTGGAGCCGCATCTTGGACATTTTGGTTTTGCGGGCAAGTCTTTAGCGCGTATCATATCCATGTAGCTCCAACAGTTTGTGCAGACGAGGTTACATGTTTCGTTCAGCAGCCTAGCTTTGGCGGATTCTATGAGCACGGCGCGCATCCTTTCAGGCGGTATCAAATCCGTTTTCATGCTGACCCGTTCAATGCCAATGCGGGCTACTGGAGTGGCGTTTCCGCCAGTTTCAACTTTCTCCACTTGAATTTCGCCTTCACAGATCTCCCTTAAAACATGGATAAGTCTTTCCAGGTCTAGGTCCTTCGTAAAAACTTCTTTTAAGGCTTCTTCGAATATGGGGGTTCCTTCAAAACTTTTCAAAAGCCTTGGAAGGCTCACGCTGCTAAAGTCAGCCCATTTTTCCAACGCTCCGAAACGCCTTGCAACATGAATCATTCTCCTCTTGAAAAGCCCGGTCTTTACAGTTGCCCTCGTTAAGGATTCTCTTACGGCTTGTTCGCCCATGCCGCCCATTTCTTTCAGCAATGCGACTATTTGCTCCGCGTTAGCAGCTCCCATGGTCTGTACGAATATGCGATAAGGGTCGTGTTGAACCACTATGCCATATCCAATTTTTTCGGAAAGAAGCTGCCCCATAAGCTGGGCTAAGGCTCTGTTGGCTAGGGAACCGAAATGGGCGTGAACTATCACAAACTCATCCCAGTCTTCCACAGTTATTCGCTTATCCGATGGAAGCGGGATTCCTAAAGCAGCTTGCTCCACTATCTCAGTTAAAGCGCTTACAATTGTCTCCTTATCAGCAGGATAATGCTCACTAAGCTTAACGGCAATTTCCTCTTGGGATAGACCCTTCCGCATTTGCGCTTCGACAAAACCTCTAATGTAGCCAACTTCCTGCGCCACTTCAAAGGGCACAGGGATTTCTTCCCCTATCCAGCTGGGTATAGCCCCTGATGGATCGTCAACGGTTTTCACGTAAACTTTGTCTTCGGAGATTTGGAGAATTCGCCAGGGGCTTCCTCTAATAATGAATTTTATTCCAGGCTTGCCGTATTCAGCCATGAAAGCTTCGTCTAAAACTCCTATGGCTGCGTCGCTTGACTCGTCAACCACGAGGTACTGCTTCTCCTCGGGTATCATGGACAAATTATCAAAATAGTATTCAAAAAGCGCTTTTGTCCTCCGCGGCTTTAAAACCACCTTATCTTCAAAGGAAACCCACGCTAAGCGGGGGAAACGTTGATGCATATACCTAAGAATTTTTTCAACATCCTCCATGGTCAGATCAGTGTAGGGATAAGCTTTTCTAAACATTTCAAAAATTTCGCTAAACTCAACCCTCTTCTGCTTCAGAAGTAAACCGGCAATTTGATGGGCTAAAACATCGTAAGGCTTCGGCGGGATCTCAACAGGCTCCAAATCCTCTTTTAGGGCACGCCTAGCTATGGCTAAAGCCTCAAGCGTGTCGTCAGAATCCATTGTCACAATCACTCCTTCAGCTATGTGGCCGATTCTGTGGCCGCTTCTGCCCACTCGTTGTATAAGCCTTGTAACTTGCCTTGGACTCATGTACTGTATGACTAGGTCTATTCGGCCAACGTCTATGCCAAGCTCTAGACTGCTGGTGCAAACAAGGCCTTTAAGCTCACCGTTTTTCAGTCCTCTTTCTGCTGCTATGCGGGAAGGCTTCGCCAAAGAGCCATGGTGAATTGAAACAGGGAAATCTATATCCCACACCTTAAATCTGCTAGCCAAAACCTCTGATATGGCCCGTGTGTTTGTGAATAGGAGTACTGATTTATGCTTGCTTATATATTCTCGGATTATCCTAAGCCTTGCTGCCACTTCCGGATGCGTATAAAGCTGTCCCGCAAGTCTAAGGTCTTCAGGTTCCGGCTTTGGAAAAACAATTTTGAGACGCATTTTCCTCGCAACTGGAACCCTTACAATTTCAACGCTTCTACCGTTCCCTACAAGAAACTGGGCAACTTTCATAGGACTTCCAATAGTGGCTGACAATCCTATCATTTGGAAATCTCTTCCAATCATAGCTCTAAGCCTTTCCAAGGCTAGGGAAAGTTGGCTTCCCCTTTTGCTGTCAGCCATTTCATGCACTTCGTCGATTATGACCCAACGCACCTGTTGCAGATGCTGCCGCATAATCCAGCCTGACAGAATCGCCTGCAAAGTTTCAGGGGTTGTAATTAAAACGTCCGGGGGACTTCTAGCTTGCCTCGCGCGTTCTTTTGTTTCTGTGTCGCCGTGTCTAACAGCCAGCTTCACGTCTAAATTGTTACACCACCACTCAAGCCTTTCAAGCATGTCACGGTTTAAAGCCCTCAAAGGAGTAATATAAAGAACTTTAATGCCAGGAGCAGCAGGCTCTTGAAGAAGCATGCTCAAAACTGGCAGAAAGGCGGCTTCTGTCTTACCCGTGGCAGTCGGCGAAATAAGCAGAACATTCTTGCCCTCCAGAATTTTTGGAATAGTCTTTTCCTGAGGTTCTGTAGGTTTAGAGAACCCCCTCTGCTCAACAAGCCTTCGGACAGGCCTAACAAGCAATTCAAAAGCATTTTTGGTAGGATGTTCCAAGCTTAGTTAAACCCCGAGTGCCAAAAGAATAAACACATATGGAAAGTAAAAGCATTTTGGAGAATATCGTAAAGAGTCTATGTTCCCAGAAGTTTTGACCATATTGAAAATATTACGTTAATATGACATAGAAATACTAGGTTTATTGGAAAAGTTTCAATTTTTTTCATAAAAAATTTATAAAATAGGACATATTTTTAGATAAAAGGCGAGTTGAGAGTAGCAATATGGCCGACCACAAAAGCCTTCCAATTGTTAAAAGCGAAGTTTTCGAAATACCCAAACCATTAGAGCAGCTCTCCGAAAAAGAACTCGCAAGGAAAAAGTGTATAAGCCGAGTGATGACACGTACGTTGAGCTATTTAACAGACGAGTTTGTCAAAAACGGGTTTGAATGGTTGCTGCCGGTAATATTTTCCAAGTCAACAGACCCGCTGTGGCCAGACCCGGGAGCTTCTCTGGAAAAGCGTATTGAAGTTGAAATTTACGGAGAAACCGTTAGAACTACTCTGAGCATGATAGTTCACAAGATGGTGGCTTGCTCTTTAGCCTATCCAAAACTGTTCACGTTATCCCCTAACGTAAGAATAGAAAAGAATGAAAGGGCAAAAAGCGGAATCCACGCTTATGAGTTTACACAGCTCGATTTTGAGGTTAGGGACGCAACTTCAGAGAACATAAGAACCTTTGTTGAAAAAGTGCTTTGTAGACTAATAGAAAGCTTAAAGCGAAACTTGTGTGAGGAATTGAAATATCTTGGAAGCTATACCCGCTTAAATGTTCCGAGTACACCCTTCAAAGTTTACGACAGAGAGGAACTTGAATGTGCATATGGGAAAAATTGGGAAACACGAATAGTCCTCGAAGCCCAAGAGCCCGTGTGGATCACAAACATTCCACGAGAATTTTACGACTTTGAAGACTTTGAAAAAGGAAAATGGGACAATTATGATTTAATTCTCCCCAAATACGGCGAGGTTTTATCTGGCTCAAAAAGGGAATGGAGCTATAAAAAAATTGTCAGAAAAATGGAAAGAGACGGAGTCAAAAAAGAAAACTTTAAAGTACTTCTGACGCTAGCAAGAGAAGGAAGAATTCATCCTTCAGCGGGTGCAGGAATAGGCATGGAAAGGCTTGTCAGCTGGATTGTTGGGGCAAACCACATAGGCGAGATTCAACCATTCCCCAAAATCCCCGGCATAGTTTATGATCTATGAAGAGCGGCGAGTTGCAAGAAATGAATGTCTATATTGAAGCGTTAAGGCCAAAACTAAGCAAAATTGACTATCAGAAACTATGCGCCATAACAAATCCTAAAGTTTACCAACTCATTGCTGAAGCCTCGGAACTCTGCAGCCCCGATAGAATCTTCATCTGCAACGACTCCACTGAAGATATTGAATACATTAGACGTCAAGCGATTGTCACTGGCGAGGAGAAGCCCTTAGCAGTTCCTGGACACACAGTTCACTTTGATGGGCCACATGACCAGGGGCGAGACCGCGAAGTTACCAAGTATCTTGTGCCTAAAGGAGACTTGCTCAGTAAAGCCCTCAACCAGATTGATAGGGATGAAGGCTTAGCAGAGGTAAAGGGTTTTTATTAAGGATGCAATGAAAGGGCCACCATGATTGTCCGCTTCGTTTCCTTAGGGCCTCCCAACTCCATATTCACTATTCTCGGTTTGCAGTGTACCGACTCTTTGGTATGTAGCGCATTCTGAATATCTCCTTTTCAGACCAGGCTATGAAGTGTTCCGTTTAGCAGAACCCGATAAGAACTTTTTGCGTGTTCTACATTCAGCTGGAAAGCTAAACGAGAACATGGTTAGCGTAGAACACGAGAAGAAGCGGGTATACATCGACTATTCAGAGGACACCATATATAGCGTTAACACCCAATATGCTGGCAACTCTGTGGGTTTTAAGAAACTTGCCTTCCGTCTTGCCATTCGCAAGGCTAATCAGGAGGGGTAGCTAGCAGAGCACATGATGATCATGGGGGTGCATGGTCCTGGCGGACGCAAAACCTACTTTGCAGGAGCCTTTCCCAGCGCTTGCGGCAAAACTTCCACCGCCATGCTTCCAGGAGAGACCATACTAGGCGACGACATAGCCTACATCCGCAACATCAACTCGGTAGCCCGCGCAGTTAATGTCGAATGTGGCATATTCGGCATTATTCAAGACATAAACTCCAAAGATGATCCCGTAATATTTAATGTGCTCACTAACCCTGGTGAGGTAATTTTCTCAAATGTTTTGGTTAAGGATGGCAAGCCCTACTGGCTGGGTATGGACTTCGAACTTCCAAAAGATGGAATAAACTATACGGGACACTGGTGGGAAGGCAAAAAGGATGAGTACGGCAACCCTATTCCACCAGCCCACAAAAACGCCCGCTACACCGTAGCCCTCAAGGCGCTGGAAAACTGCGATCCAGAATTGGATAACCCTTTAGGGGTTGAGTTAAGCGGCATAATGTACGGCGGCCGCGACGGCAAAGCTTACATGCCAGTCCAACAAAGCTTCAATTGGGAACATGGCATCATCTGTTATGGCGCAGCTCTAGAGACTGAAACAACCTTCGCAATAATAGGCAAGGAAGGCATACCCGAAATAAACATGATGAGTGTTCAAGACTTCGTCTCCATCCCCTTAGGACATAACATACGAAACAACTTATCCTTCGGAAAGAAACTTAAAAAGGCGCCACTCATTTTCGGAGTTAACTATTTCCTAAGAGATTTAGAGACTGGAGAGTTCCTAAACGCTCCACGAGACAAGCATGTTTGGGTTAAATGGATTGAGTTACGCGTTCACAAAGATGTAGGCGCCCTAAGAGCACCAACAGGTCTAATTCCCAAATACGAGGATCTGCGCTTGCTCTTCCAAAAGGTATTGGGCAAAGAGTACAGGAAGGAAGATTACATTAAACAGTTTACTATTCGTGTTCCTGAAAACTTGGCTAAAATTGAGCGAGTGAAAAACTTCTACGGAGAAAAAGTATCGGACACTCCGGAAGAACTCTTCGAAATACTGGATCAACAGCGTGAACGCTTGCTTAAGGCTAAGGGACTCTTTGGCGATTACATCTCGCCAGAGAAGTTCGAAGAAGAATAGCCTTCATTTTTATGCCTAAACCATTTTGCATCTAAATAACTTTATATTTCCATTTTTTAATTTAAAAGGGAGAGAACCCTGTTGGCTAAAAAAGTTAAACATGCTTCTAGAAAAGCGAGAAAAAGTAAAACAGATCTGGAAATTAGGCAGATGACTTTAGAAGACCTTCCTGAAGTTTGGCGCTTAAGCGAAAAAAATTTTCACTCCATACCGTTTGCAGTTTACCTATCGCACATGGAACATAAATGAGCTGCTTTCGCTTTTTCAAGAAGACCCTGAACTATGCTTGGTAGCTGAGGAAACAAAGCCCAAGAAAATTGTTGGATTCGTGATAGGAACAATACTTAAGCGGCCATTCAGCCCTTGGACTTACGGCTACTTTGTCTGGGCTTGTGTAAGAAGGGTGAAACAGAGGCACGGTGTCGGAAAAAGGCTGTATAGAGAACTCGAAAAGAGGTTTAAGGATAAAGGAGCCCGCATAGCAATAGTTGATGTGGAAAGCAACAACCAAGCTGGAATACGTTTTATCGAAAAACTAGGTTTTAAGCAAAGCCAAACCTACATCTGGTACTCAAAAAACTTGGGACAATAAAGGTGTGTCAATTATCCCTTTTGTTTAACGATTTTTAACAAACTTTTGCAAACATTATTCACAAATGTTTGTAAAAAACTTGTTGAAAAATGCTTCTCAAAGAAAGATTTTCTATTCGAAAACAATGGAAAATTATTTATTTACCATCATGAGAAACCATGGTTATCGAGTATGTTGGAGGAAAATAAATGGCTAAATGTCCGAAATGTGGAACAAACGTTAACACACCCAAAAAGAAGTGGACCATGGCTGGACGCCCAGACAAATCAGGAAAGAGAATGCAGCTGGAAATTGGACTTTTTGACTGCCCGAAATGTAAGAAACCCTTCCGGGAAGTCTTAAGCAAAAAGAAAGTTTAGCATCTGGATAATTACCGGCGACTCAGCATGCCGAAAGCTAGACAAAACGTTTGCCCCGATTGCGGAACAGAGGTTAAAGACCCCTATAAAAAATGGGAACTTGTAGCTCCATTCCCCGACAAAAAGATGAGGATCACGGTAACCATATTTGGAATGTACGAATGCTCCAAATGCGGCAATAAGTTTAAGGGCGTCGTTGGAAAAGCTAAACTAGGCGCAGAAGGCATAGAAATATAGGCATCCTGAATCCTCCCTTTATTTTTAATTTTTAAGCGTTAAGTTTTAAAACTCGAAAAACTAATTCAACAAGACATTCAAACAGTGAGAAGGTAGAGCCTTGGCAGCTGAAACGCTTAAGAAGTTTTGGAAAAACGAATACTTCCAAGCAGCATTAACCATTGCCCTGATCTTTGTAATTGTTTTCGGCTTTTATTTCAGCGCACAAATAATACTCGGTACAGAATATCCTGCACTGGCAGTGGCTTCTGGAAGTATGCTTCCAACCTTAAACATCGGAGACCTAATAATAGTTCAAAAAGTGGATCCAGCTCAAATAAACGCAGATAAATTTACTGGGGACGTTTTGGTTTTTAGGGATCCGCGGAACCCAACGGAGCTTATTGTTCATAGAGCAGTTGGCATCACAGAATATGAAGGAGGACGTTATTTGATTACGACTCTTGGAGACAACATGTATGGAGAAAAGGATCAATTTTCTCCATGGGATTCATCCATGCTTATCGGCAAGGTTGTGGCAAGAATTCCCTACCTTGGCAATTTACCCCTACTATTTCACTCGGAAAGGAACACGTACATCTTCATTCTGGCAATTCTAGTTATTCTCGCCATTTTAATGCTTCTCTCTAGTTTCGGCGATGAAGAAAAGCCACGGGAAGAAAATAAAAAGCTATGGAAAATTGACCTACGACTTATTTATTTCATCGCCATAAACCTCTTGATTTTAGGATTCTTAATTTTCAGCTTATGGGGTTCTTTCACATTTTGGCAGCCTGGAGCCAGCCCACCCCAAGCAACAATTAGGGGCATGTACGCCGATCTGCAGTTCCACGAAAGCTTTAGTAATGAAGCATACTTGCATCAAGGTTTCATGACCTATAGGATTGACTGCCAAGTGAATGGCGAAACCCGCTTAGGCGTTTCAACCTTCTCATGGTTCCAGTTTTTAATTCTCATTCTCATTTTGTTTGATGCATGGAGGGTTGCCGATTTCGTAAGATCATGGAGGGCAAAAAATCGAAAGAACCTTTTTTAATTACATCGGTTTGCACTGCTTTTCACCTCTTTTTAGCAAAATGGTTGATAAGACGAGTAGCCCTACGTGAAATATTGCTATAATTATTGTTTCGCTTAAAGCGTTTGTATAACCCAGTTTCCATAATCGTTCGCATGGAAAAATGTAACCTATAACTACGGTAACCGTTGAAACTAGCATTATCCAAAAAGATGTTTTTTCTTTATACACCACTAATGCCGCGGCCCCCCAACCGAGTGATAAAGTAAAGAAGGCTACAACCGTTGAATATATTAAAGCATCATAGCGTATTGCCTCTATCGAAACTCCTTGAAGGAAAAACAAGTGCATATAATACACTACTGCCAAAAATGCTGTTAGCCCAAGCCCAAATGCTCCAAAGAATATAGCCAATTTAAACCGACGTGAATTCATATCGATTTATCCGTCATTAAAGCTATTTAAGCCTTGTATAAGTTTTCTAGCTTCATTTATTTTCGCTTTCTGCTAAAGCGAGTACTTAAAAAGTATAGGAAATTAACTCCTTAATGAGTTTTAAAGCGGATTATTTTATTAAGCAAGAATGCTATTGTTGCACTTAAAATTGATTCTCCGGCATGTGTGTAGAAATTGGCTACAGCGTCAACTTTCACCCCAAAAATTTGATGCAGTATAAAGGTTTCATAAAGGAAGTATCCAAAAACTATTATGAGACATCCGCTTAGTAAAGAAACCCCAGCCCACCTATATTCATGCATATTCTTAGAACTTCTCCAGAAAATAAAGAAGACTATTATTAGGCTAATAACCACCCAAAACCACTCTGAAATATATCCACTTTATATTTCTAAACCGCCAAACTTTAAAACTTCCTCGCCTAGAAAAAAAGTTTTGATCCATCCCAAGTATATATCACCCGAATAGATGATTATCCCTACTATCACGAAAAGCAAAATTAGAAGTAGGTCCGGCGCGATGCTGAAAATCTAGGCATATATGTGCCACATCTGTTAACTTTCCTTACTATGAATCCGGCTGAAGCTTTAACAGCTAAAGCTGCAATTATATAGTGGGGATATCCAAGTAACAAATCCGCTAATGCAAATCTCACACCGTCTACAAAGGCTCCAGCGAAAGGCCCCAATAAAAGAGCTGAAAGAAAAAATACGGGTTCTCCTATGCTAATTAGACCTTTTGAGCTAGGAACAAAAATGAAAATTCCGGATGAAAAGCACACAAGCAAAGCGAACACTGCTATCGTTACAAACCTTCTTACTCTTTGAGATATTTTCACGCATAGCCCCAACTTATTTTTATATAAGAGCCCAACGTTTTAAAGCATCTCTTTTTTCCATGGTTACTCCACTTTTTAGGTCAATCTATTGGCAAAAGGAGAACAGCATCGTTTAACATCTCTAATTATTAGAAGATATAGATTCGTCTTTCCATACATTTTGACGTCGTGCGTGACTTGCAGCGAAGGCAAGCTTAACGCTATTGATTACAATTATTCTGAAATGTTTCTTGAGGAGAAATCGACAGCTTTAAAGCCTAATGCTTTATAAAGGTATTTAAAAACCTTATTGTAGAAGTGGTGTTTCATGTCGAAAGTTAGAGCCGTAATAAGTATAGAAAATGTCGTTGCATCTGCAACTCTGAACCAGAAAGTTGATTTAAATGCTGTTGTTAAGGGTTATCCTGGAGTGGAATATCGCCCAGAACAGTTCCCAGGACTCGTTTTCAGGCTGAAGAGGCCGAAGACAGCCACATTAATTTTCAACTCTGGAAAAATGGTTTGCACTGGAGCAAAATCGGAAAAGGAAGCCCGAAGAGCTGTTATGAAAGTTATTAAGGAGCTTAAAAAGGGCGGAATAATAATCATCAGCAAGCCTGAACTGAAAATCCAGAACATTGTGGCTTCTGCAAGCCTAGGCGGAATGATAGATTTGGAAAAGGCAGCTTACACCCTTGGAAAAACCATGTATGAGCCGGAGCAGTTTCCAGGACTAATATATAGGATGGATGATCCAAAGGTTGTTATTCTCCTTTTTGCAAGCGGAAAACTCGTCTGCACCGGGGCAAAGAAAGAACAAGATGTTTATGATGCCGTGCATACCCTTCATAAGATATTGGAGGAAAAAGACCTAATATTCTACGAGTAAGCCTATTAAACTCATTTTAACCGCCTTTTTATCCTTTTTTAATTTGCTTCTGAATAGTTTTCAGTTGTTCTTCGTCTATTGCGCCTATTTCATAGAGCATGCGGGCTACTTCACTTATGTTTAGAAGTGTGTGAAGCTTTATCCCGCTTTTTTCAAGGTTTTCGCCTCCGCCCTCCTGTCTATCCAAAAGTACAACAACATCTTTCACTATTCCTCCTTCAGCGGTTATGGCTTTTGCCGCTCTCCTAAGGGATAAGCCTGTTGTAACTAGATCATCAATCAATAGCACATGATCTCCAGGATTGAGGACTCCTTCGATTCTTCTTTGTCTCCCATGGAGGCGCATGCCCTTACGCACGTATAAGAAGGGTTTATTCAAGTTGCAGGCTATCAGAGATGCGAAGGGTATCCCTGCAACGGGGATTCCGGCTACTCTGTTAAATTTTTCAACACCTATTTTTTCTTTGATGAAGCTTGTGTAGAAGCTGCAGATTTTTTGGAAGACATCTGGAAAGCTTGGAACTATGCGCAAATCTATATAGTATGGGCTCATTTTTCCACTGGTAAGTTTGAATGTTCCAAACTGCAGGGCGCCTATTTTATTTAGAATCTTACAAACTTCAATCTTAACTGCTTCACCGCTCTTTTCTTTCGCCATTGGATTCACACCTTTTTATAAACCTGATACACTTTGCCAACTTCAGGGATTAAACACGTAACTTTAGGCATTTCTCGCTTAACAAGCTCAGCGAATTTCCTTAAATCCGCTGCAGAGCCAGTATGATATGGAACAGCCACTTTAGGCTTTGTTAACCGAGCTATTTCAAAACCAGTTTCAGGAGAAGCCCCTGGAGCAATCCCCACCGTGCAGAAAACCACATCAAATTTTTCTCTTTCACCTATGTTAGCCATTTCTGGAAATGGTAAGCTGTCTGCTGTATGGAAGATTTTAACGTTATCCTCGCTTGAAATCACGAAGGATATAGGTGTAGCTGCCGGCGGATGGTTGCACTTTTCAGCCTTAACGGAAACCTCTCCTATTTTAACCTCTAAACCTGGCTGAAGTTCATGCAGCTTTTCCAATGGAATGGCGTTACGCAGTCTCCTTGCAGATGTAGGATCAGCTATAACCGTGCATCCGGTCAGTTTATGAACCTCTGAAACAAGGGACTGATCTAAATGATCATAATGTTCATGGCTGACCAAAAGAGCGTCAACTTTCTGAAGACTTTTAGGTTTAATGTCCACGGGGTCTACGACGAGGGTTTTCGAAGGGGTTTTCACTGTTACTCCTGCATAACGGTTAAACCACACGAATAAAACTTCATTTTTCGAAGGGGGTTTTTCTATTGCCATATAAACTCCTCACATTTGGTATTATGCAGTTTAAGTCTTAAAGAGCTTATGCTATATCTTATTCCTTTTTCGGTAAACCTTATTACACTTGTCCGTTTATTTTCAGAAAGAGTGGTGAAAAGTTGAATGCTGATGAAGCCTTTGAAAAGTTAGCTAAAGAAATGTTGGAAAAATTTTTGGATAAAAACCCTGATTTCGCCACCTATTTAGGGTTACATGAACCCTACGATTATCTGCTTCCGAAAGGCTCCACAGAGAAAATCGTGGAAAATCTGCACTTAATGGAAGAATGGCTTAAACGCCTAGATAAGGCTATAAACCGTTCAGAGCTAAGCGGTGAACATAAAATAGACTGGGAAATAATTGAAAAAGTTTATGAACTTTGGAAGTTTGACTTCTACGAAAGACGAGTGCATGAGCTTAACCCAGACGTTTCAGAAGAACTAGGTGGACTAATTTTCATAATGTTCACAAGGGAGTATGCACCGCTAGAAAAGAGGATAGATGCAATAGCCGCCCGCATTGAAAAGATCCCAAAATTCCTTGAAGAGTTTCGTTCAAGATTTGAAAAAGTCCAGCCAGTTAAACTGTGGACAGAGTTAGCAATAGAGAAAACTCAAAACATGATGGGCTTATTCATGTTTATATTACAAGCTGCCAAGGGCAAAGTTTCAGACGAGGTTCATCACAGACTGCAGAAGGCTATTGAAGGTCTTCAGCCAGCCCTAAAAGTCCACATGGAATGGCTTTACGGCTTACTCTCTAAAACGAGAGAAGATTGGGCTTTAGGAAGAGAAAAATTTGAAAAACTCATTCAACTGAGAGAATTAGGCATGAATTCAGCTGAAATACTTCAGCTTGGAATGAAATACTTAGAAGAGTTGAAAGCAGAAAGGGAAAGGCTGGCAAGGCAAATGGCCCTTGGAAAATCTGTGGAAGAAGTTCTTGCGCTGATCGAGGGTAGAGCTCCAAAAACCTTCGAGGAGGCATTAGAGTTTACAAGTAAAACCATGGAGGAGGCAAGAGGCTTCGTTCGTGAGAAGAATATAGCAACTGTTTACCCTGAAGATGTGTTGCTGGTTGAGGAAACCCCAGCTTTCCTCGTGCCTGTTGTTCCATTTGCGGCCTTGATGATGCCTGCAAAATTTGATAAGCCACAAATAGGTATATACCTCGTAACGAGACCTAAAGATTTAGCCAATCTTGGCAAACACCTAAATTACCCATCAATAAGGAA
>FMSI01007450.1_pt1 | contig 13606 bp, 8 predicted proteins | sample 1504471 | NCBI WGS metagenome assembly FMSI01 (sample SAMEA4475357, study PRJEB15587) | soil metagenome | biome: Soil; feature: Field | place: India | collected 2015-03-11 | depth 0 m
GAGGGAATGAGCCGAGAACGCTTTGAATGGCTCTCTAAGATTGCCGGCGAAGTGATTGCAACTCCAGGAAGTGAGTCGAACGTCAAAGAGATTTTCGATAAATGCTGGGAGCTCCGCCGCTCAGGGCAAGACCTGATGATTTTCAATCAATTTGATGAGTTTGGTAACTATTTGTGGCACTACGAGGTGACCGGTCATGCCATGGAAGAGGTTCTGAAAGAAACCATGCGCCCCAACGACACCTATCGCGGTATGGTCTCGGCGACCGGTTCGGCAGGGACGATTGCCAGCGGCGACTATATGAAGCAGCTCTTCCCCGCCAGCAAAATTTGTGCCAGCGAGGCCTTGCAATGTCCAACCTTGTTGGAGAACGGTTTTGGTGCTCATCGCATTGAAGGCATTGGCGATAAACATGTGCCCTGGATTCACAATGTCAAGAACACGGACCTGATTGTAGCAATTGATGACAACGCGGTGGTCAATCTGGCGCGACTATTTAATGAGCCAGCCGGTCGGGCTTATCTGGTAAAAAAGGGTGTTCCCGAGACACTTGTTGAAAAGCTGGATCTTCTCGGTTTCTCAGGCATTTCTAATGTCCTCTCGGCGATCAAGATGGCAAAATATTATGAGTTAGGGGAAAATGACATTGTGCTGACGGTCTTGACCGACTCAATGCAGTTGTATGGAAGCCGACTAAAAGAAATGCATGAAGAATTCGGTGAATACACTGAAACCGATGCGGCTGCACACTTTGCCCAATATTTACATGGTCAATCTACCGATAATATGCTGGAACTGCGCTATGTTGATCGCCGCCGGGTGCACAATCTCAAGTACTTCACCTGGGTTGAACAACAGGGTAAAACCTACGAAGAAATCCTTGACCAGTGGTATCAACCCAATTATTGGACCGAAGTTCAGAAACAAGTTGAAGAGATTGACGCCTTAATCGAAGAATTCAACCGCGATGTAGGCTTGTTATAGTTTATTGAGCATCCGAACTTCAGGCAGGATAACTGATCACAGTTATCCTGCCTTTTCTTTGCCCGGTATCTGTGGCATATCGCCAGGTTCCGCATGGTATTCGTTGCGTATCACTAGGCTCTGCCTGGTATTTATCGCTACCAAACCGACCATAGGTTGACGGTACTCTCAACCGTACCACAAGGCGGCGGCTAGTATTCGTTGCGTATCGCTAGGCTCTGCCTGGTATCTATCGCTACCAAACCGACCAGAAGGTCGGCGATACTCCTGATAATACCGACCGAAGGTCCGCGATACTTTATCTGCCTGACCAACCAGAGGTTACCAGGTGCTTTGGAACGCACCTCGCCAGCACGTACCCTCTGCCTTTCCCCCCTTTTCCTACCCAATAGCCCCCTCCCTGAGTCAGGGGGTATTTTCTGAGGGTATAATAGGTTTATGCTTGATCCCAATGCCTTGATCCTGGTTTCGATCCTGAAATCGCCGCGTGATCTGGAAATTGCCCGTCTGTTTGGCTGGTATCGCATTCCCTTACGGTCTGCGCCAAAAGTGGTAGCAGTGGATTATCTGGCGTTTTATCAGACGGTTGCCTTTGGAGAAGCAAAGTGGCGCATTGATTTCATTGCGGAAATCCGTGGGGTTGAATTGACCACTCGTGGGGAACTCTTACGCGATGAACCCGATCACCCCTTTGCCAACCAGGAATATTACAAGGTACAGATTGGCCCGTTGGTAGCGCTAGAAAAACCCCTGCCGGCCGGGCGGTGGAAGCGAATTACCTTTTTCTACACCAGCGGAGGTTACTTCTCTCGAGCTGAAACGATTGACGATTTGATCCTCGCCGAAGGAGATCGCGTCGGTATTTGGCGCGCTCTTCGAGAACGCGCCTCTCGGGACTATCTAAGAACGGATAATAAGGACTTAGAAATGGAGCTTTCACCCGAGATTTTAGCGGTGATTTTGGGGATTGCTGAGTCTGGCAAAACTCAACCGAAGATACTTTCTGATTGAGATGAGGTGGTAGTGATGGAAAAGAATCAACGTCTCTTAATTAAAAACTTAGATATCCTTACTGCGAGTGAAAAGTTTCATGCCGATATCCTGATCGAGGGAGAAAAAATCGCCGTGATCGGGGCTAATCTGCCTGCGGACGGCTGCACGGTTATCGATGGCAACGGATTGACCGCCATGCCCGGTGGCGTGGATGTACATACCCATTTCGATTTGCCGATGTTTGGCACCGTGTCCAGCGATGACCACTACACCGGGCATAAGGCAGCCGCCTTTGGCGGGACGACGACGGTAATTGATTTTGTGCCCTTAGATAAACCGACATTGGAAGAAAGTATTGCGGTCTGGCGAGAAAAAGCCGATCCAAAGGCTGCCATTGATTTCAGTTTTCACATGAATATTTCGCGCTGGAATGAGCAAATTGCGCAGGAGTTGCCCAAACTGGTCGAATGGGGGATGCCCTCGATCAAAGTTTTTACGGCATATAACAATCGCCTGCGCATCCAGGATGGCGAGATCTTTTCTGCAATGCGTATAGCCAGAGAATATGGCATCCTTACGATGTTACATGCCGAAAACGGGGATGTGATCGAGGCTCTGGTTGCTGAAGCGTTAGCTCATGGACATACCTCTCCGGAATGGCACGCTTACACCCGACCGAGTTGGGGCGCTGTAGAAGCAACCCTGCGGGGCATTTCTCTGGCGGCTCAAAGTGACGCCCCCTTATATATTGTCCATATGAACGCCGGCGGAGAAGTGGATTTGCTTGCCTACGGGCGCGAGAAAGGGGTGGCAGTGATGGGGGAGACCTGTCCGCAATATCTTTTCTTTACCGTTGATCACCTGCGGCGTCCCGATGGAGCAAAGTGGATTTGTTCACCGCCGATGCGAACCGCTCAGGACAATGAAAGGCTTTGGCAAGGGCTGGCTGAAGGTACGATTCAGACCATTGGCACCGATCATTGTCCTTTCTTTTATGATGGGACAAAATCGATTGTATACGAGGGGAAAGAAATTGCCATTCCTGGCAAGGAATTGGGCAAGGATGACTTTACGAAAATCCCCAATGGTTTACCGGGAGTTGGCGATCGCTTACCGATCCTCTGGACGTATGGGGTGCGCGCCGGACGGATCACCGAAAACCAGTTTGTCGCCTTGAATAGCACCAATCCAGCGAAAATATTTGGTCTTTACCCGCAAAAGGGGGCGCTTTTGCCGGGCTCAGATGCTGATATCGTCTTGTGGGATTTAAACAAACGTCTGACCTATGGGGTTTCGGTGGCGCAGCATCGTACTGATTACAATCTATATGAAGGATGGGAATTGGTTGGGTATCCAGTTATGGTGTTCTTACGCGGAGAACTGATCGTCGATCGAGATCGATGGTTGGGAAAACCCGGGCAGGGACGCTTTATTAAACGAGCAAGCGGCATGGTGTTATAAGGTCTTCTATGATAGCCTCGCTCTTGTTGCTTGGCGCATCTTTTGCGCCGCTGATGGCGTCTGTCTCGCTATCGATTCTGCGATGGCGAAAGGCGAGATTAGGGTTTTGGTGGTTAGCAACCTTCCTTGGGGGAGCCATAACCTGGGTTTGCCTGCTCGGTCTGCGCTTTTTTTTGCCCCATCAGGTTGCTCTGGTAAGCTGGCAGCCAGAAAACCTTTTCCCATTATCGCCTGAACTGTTGGCAGACGGCTTTTCCTGGGTAGTAGGATTCGCGCTGGCGACAATGGGAGTGGCGGTCATTTTTACTGAAGCAACCACGCCAGATGCTGAGCGCGCCCTGGGTTGGGCAGGCAGTTCGTTCTTGGTAGGATTGGGACTGATTGCTATCTTTGCTGGCAACCAGTTGACCCTGCTGCTTGCCTGGGCAGCGATCGATTTGGTTGAACTGTTAATTTGGTTGAGTCGTCCTGCTCTACCTCAGTTGCGTGAACGGGTGATCCTGGCGTTTTCCTCGCGCGCTTTTGCGGTCATGCTCGCCTTGTGGGGATTGGATAACCCGTGGGCATATGTGTTTTCAATCCTTCTACGGTGGGGAGTGTTTCCGTTTCATTTACCTTATTTAGAGTCGCCTGACCTTCGCCGCGGTTTGGGAACGATCATCCGCATCGTGCCTCCCTTAACGACCATGCCGCTCCTCGCCCGTTTAGCCGATTTGGGATACTTTTCCGAGCAAAGCTGGATTAAAGTTTTTCTTGGGTTGATTGCTTTATTTGCCGCGCTTCAATGGATTAATAGCACCGAGGTAATCGAGGGGCGTCCTTTTTGGATCATCGGTACGGCTTCCTTTGCTTTTTATGCTGCAAATCTGCAGCGTCCGGAGGCCGTAATTGCGTGGGCGCTGGTCCTGGCGCTTCATGGAAGTTTTGTGTTCTTAATCCGAGGCTGGGAGCGGTTTTGGTTTCCGGTATTTGTCTATCAGAGTATTCTGCTGCTTGGGCTGCCTTTCACGCCTTTTTGGGACATGATGCGTGTATATCGTCCAACCTGGTCGCCCGCCAATATTCTCTGGTTGCTCTCTCATCTGCTTTTGATTGCTGGTTATGTTCGCTTTATTTTTCAAAAACCATTAGAAACGGTGGAAGGTGAACCCTGGAGGATCGTTCTCTATCGAATGGCATTTGGGGGACTGATTGGGAGTTCCCTGATGATTGGTTACGGGGGGTGGAGGAATTCCCTGGAAACGGCCTTAAGCCAGCCTTATCTAACCTCACGGAATTGGATGGAATATTTCGGCGGGTTGATTTTGGCACTCTTAAGTCTGTTGTTGGCGTTTTTGAGGCGACGGCGGTTGTTAACTCGCTTGCGTGTACCTGAAAGGTTGATGAGATTGTTTTCTATGGAATGGGTATATCGATTCTTGCAATGGGGATTTCGCCAGCTAGGGGGATTTTATTATCAGGTGGAAGGGGTTCTTGAAGGTAAAGCAGGTATCTTGTGGGCAATCGTTCTTCTCCTGGTCCTTGGGCGAGTTTTTCTATTCTTAGGCGGGGGTGAATAACCTTTGAACGGACACTGGTTTGGGCTGATAGGAGCTTTTCTTGGGCTATCCTGCAGCCTCTTAAACCTGCTCTCTGAGGATTGGCGTAAGCGTGTCACGGCGTTAGCGCTTCAATCGATTGGGGTTTTCCTCCTTTGTGTTCAAAGTATCTCTTTGACTTTAGCGCTGGTGAAGTTCATCGAAGGCTGGATGGCAGCCGCAATTCTGGGAACAGCCATGGCAAATGTTCATCAGACTCTCAGAGCAAATCCCTCTCCGCCTCTATCTGTGGTATCACTAAAGCCTGTGCCAGTTTCTGCATTAGTTTTTCGCCTGGCGATGGCCTTACTGGTCGGATTGTTTATAATTTCAGGTGCTCCGTATTTGATGTCTATTTTCAATGGTATCCGCTTTACACAGACCATAGCGGTTTTGGGTTTGTGTGGATTCGGTTTATTGGTCTTGGGCTTTCGCCCATCAACGTTCTCGATCTCTATTGGTTTAATTACCTTTCTGAATGGTTTTGAAATTCTTCTGGCGGTGATCGAACCTTCAGTGATGTTGACTGGCTTAATCGCCGGGGTTGTCTTAAGCATCTCCTTTATTGGTGCATATGGGGTTTATTTTGAGGGGGAGTGGATCGACCTGTGAACGCACCGCTGATCTGGATTGTTTTGCCGCTAGGACTTTCGGGAGGGTTGTTCCTCTTAATGCGCTGGCGAAAGCTAACAGGGGTGGTTGGGAGTGCGTTTGCCTTGCTCCTGGCTGCTTCTGCCTGGCTTTTGCCGGTTGGAGAAACAATCCAGTTGGGGATAGTCTCATTTGAAATCCAACCAGACTGGATTGTCTTCGGACGACGATACCTCCTGGAAAACTCCGATCGCCCTTTGGTCATTGTCCTTAATCTGGCAATTGCTTTTTGGTTTCTTGGCAGTCTCAGTCTGACGGGTCGATCACTACTGGCACCCTTTGGCATGGCAATCAGTTCAACACTGATCGCTGCCGTTTTCGTACAACCTCTCTATTACGGAACGTTCTTAATTTATTTTGCTGCAATTCTCAGTATCCTGTTATTTGTTTCAGAGTGGGGCAAGGTTAATCTGGGAATCAAGCAGTATTGGATCTTTCAAAGTCTGGCGATGCCGTTGCTGCTTCTGGCGGGTTGGTTGCTCAGCGGTACAGAAGCGAATCCCGGTGAAATCTCCAGTGCTTCTTTGATCTACATCCTTCTTCTTTTGGGAATGGCTCTCTTGTTAAGTGGTTTTCCGTTCCAGAGTTGGTTGCCTGCTATCGCACAGATTGTGAATCCTTATTCGTTTTCGCTTGTTATCTTATTAAATTCCTTCTCGAGTTCTCTCTATACGATTGTGTTTCTCAGGCAATACACCTGGCTTTCGTCATCTTCCTGGATTCTGCTCTTCTTTGGAATTGAAGGATTTTTAATGACGATCCTGGGAGGCATTGGAGCAATTTACCATCGTCATCTTGGACGTTGGATGGGATATGCCTTGATAAAAGAGATAGGGATGAGTTTCCTGGCTATTGGTATGGGGTTAGCCTTGCCCGAGCAGTCCTCAGTTTTAGCAATACTATTTATGCAGGTGTTACCGCGGGGAATTGCCTTAGCCCTGTGGGCGATGGCTTGCAAGCTCTATCATGAACACGGGGAAAGTATCCATATCCAAGATTTGGTTGGGTTGGGAAGAAGTTATCCAATAGCAACTGTTGCATATTTTCTCTCGGTTCTAACTCTGGTCGGTTTCCCGTTGACAGCCGCTTTCCCGATCCACCTGCTGATCTGGCAAGGATGGTTTCAAAATTTTCCGCCGTTTGCCTTTGCGGCAATCTTTGGCAGTGTGGGAGTACTGATTGGGGGATTAAGGGCAATGGCAGTTTTGGTCCGTAGCGATCAGAACCAGCCTCTGGTGCTACATGAGACACGCTCGCAGACCATCCTGCTAACGATTGGTTCTGTTTTCTTGCTTTTGGGAGGAATGTTCCCTTCCTGGTTTTTGCCAACCCTTTACAATATGGGCCTGACATTTTTTAGGGGAAATTGAATGGGATAAAAATATGTCGCCTTTGTTTGACCCATAAGTAGATCCTTGCGGCACAGGCACGGAAGATCAATCGCTCATGCTATAATCGGTTAAAGGAAACCAAAAGCTCAGAATAAGGAGCCTGGATGCAACCGGAACAAATATTGAAGAAACTTGATTGGTTGGATGATGAACGCCGACGCGATAAGGCAACCATTGCTTCGCTCGAGGAGAAGATTAAAAGCCTGGAGCAAAGTTTGCAAAGTGCACATCAACAAATCAAGGAAATATCTGCCGAATTAAGCCGCTATAAACCCCTTGGGGGACGGATCGATCAGACAGATGAGGCTCTGCTGAAATTTAAAGTTGAGGTTAAACAGCAGTTTGAGTCCTTAGAGAAGGAAACTCAGCGACGTGAGCAGGAAGCCGAAAAGTTGCGTCGCGTCGAAATCAAAACCCTTGAGGCTTCGATTGCGGAGATCAAGAAAGAAATCGGCGCCATTGCTGAACTTCGCCGCAGCATGCAAACCCGCATTGATGAGGAATTGCGTATTTCGCGAGCGATTACCGAACTGGAAGAAAAGATAGCCGAGCTTGAGCGGACAGAAGAGGAGTTCAACCGCCTGATTCGCCAATCGGAAGACAATCGGCGCCAGGATGCGCGCAAGATCACCGATTTACAAGGGGAGACCACGGCAATCCGTAAGCTGTATAATGAGTTGCAAGCCCAGCTTGAGTTAGGCAGCGTTACGGCAAAGCGAATGGAGAGCCGCATGGCAGAGGTGGAAGGCACTTTTGGTGAACTAAAGCAGGCGCAGATAAAGTTTATCGAAGAGCAATCCCTCCTTCAGGTCGAACGAGAACGCCTTTGGAAAGAATGGTTGGGAAGAATCGAGCAATTTGAAGAGATAGCGAAGGAAGTGGAAAAGACATTTCAGGACGTAGATGCGACCAACCGTACGGTGCAACGGGCGCAGAAAGCCGTAGAAGAATTGACGCAAAAGGTCGAGCGGCGGGTGAGCGAATTGACCGAGTTACAACGCCTGGGTGAAGAACGCTTGCGTCAGGAATGGGTTGCCTTCAAGAGCGATGATCAGAAGCGCTGGACGAATTACACCCTGGTTCAAGAAGAAATCCGCTCTGAACTGGTGCGTCAGATTGAGAAAATCGTAAACCAGATCAGCCTGCTTGAAGAAAATTTCCAAACCGTTAAGGACGCCGTTGCGTTATTAAATGTGCAGATGGAACGAAACTTACGGAATCTGCTTAATGCTGTTTATAACTGGGCGGCAGAATTCGACCACACGACCCAGGATCGTCAATAATTTAGGAGAATGGGTGTGAAGGTAATCGGCACAGCCGGACATGTCGATCACGGGAAATCCAGCCTGGTCGAGGCTTTGAGCGGTATAAACCCGGATCGGCTGGCAGAAGAGCAGGCTCGTCAGATGACCATCGATTTGGGGTTTGCCTGGCTCACCCTGCCCAATGGCGAAGAAATCGGCATCGTCGATGTACCCGGTCATCGTGATTTTATTGAGAACATGTTGGCTGGAGTGGGTGGAATCGACGCCGTTCTGCTCGTCATTGCAGCCGATGAAGGGATTATGCCCCAGACGCGAGAGCATCTGGCGATCGTCGATTTATTGCGAATCTCCCACGGTGTGGTGGCATTGAACAAGATCGATTTAGTCGATCAGGAATGGCTCAAACTGGTGCAGGAGGAAGTGCGAGAAGTGCTGCAAGGCACTAATCTGGCGAATGCGCCAATTATCCCGGTCTCTGCCAGGACGCGCCAGGGTTTGGAACGTTTGAAACTTGCCCTTCAGGAACAACTCTTTGACCTGCCACCGAGGAGCAACAACGGTAGACCGCGCCTGCCGATTGACCGCGTTTTCACGCTAAGCGGTTTTGGCACGATCGTCACCGGGACATTGCTGGATAGTCCGTTGGAGGTGGGTGCGGAATGTGAGATTCTCCCCCAGGGTTTGAAAACGCGCATCCGAAGCCTGCAAACGCATAAGAAAAAAGAGGAAATCGCCTTACCGGGCAGCCGTACAGCTGCTAATCTGAGTGGGGTTGCGGTTGAGCAAATTCGGCGCGGCGATGTTCTGGTCAAATCCGGAAGCTATCGTCCTACCCAGCGATTAGATGCGCGCTTTCGATTGTTGCCCGATGTAACTACCAGCTTGAAACACAACCTGCAGGTCAAATTCTTTCTCTATACCGCCGAAGTGGTTGGACGGGTGCGCCTTCTCGGCTCGGAAGAGCTTCTGCCGGGCGAAGAAGGCTGGCTTCAGATTGAATTGCAGTCACCTACTGTAGCTGTGCGAGGAGATCGCTTTATATTACGGCGTCCCTCTCCACCTGAGACCCTGGGCGGTGGTGAAATCTTAGACCCATTTCCTCAACGCCGTTATAAACGCTTTGGCGATGAATGGCAGGCTCGCTTAGAGGCTTTGTTAAAGGGGGATTCGGGCGAGGTTATCCTGAAGCTTCTCCAGCGACATGACTGGTTGACTACCACACAGATCGTTGAGCTGACCAATTTCTCTCTGGAAGAGGTGGTTCAAAGCCTGGAAGCCTTGATTCGAGACCAGCATATCATTGACCCCGCTGGACGTTTTGGCAGGTCGGGAAAGGAACGATACGAGGCTCCGCTGGTGGCTCAAATGAGATGGAAAGAGTGGCAGACGAAGACACAGAGGTTGCTTCAAGAATATCACCAAACCTACCCATTACGGCGGGGGATACCCCGTGAGGAATTGAAGAACCGCCTGAAACTACCCCCCACGCTCTTCCAGCCTTTTCTGGAAGGACTAAAAGGTGAGGGCAAAATAAGGGAAGAGCGAATGGCAATTGCCCTGCCTGACTTTCGAATCCAGTTTAAACCCGCTCAAAGGGAACAGATTGCCGAATTGATGCGTCTTTTCGAAAGGGCTCCGTATTCTCCTCCCAGCCCCAAAGAGTGTAAAATGAAAGTCGGCGAAGCGTTGTATGAGGCACTTCTAGAACTCGACGAGCTGGTTCAGGTCTCCGAAGAGGTGGTCTTTCGACGTCAGCACTACCAGCAGGCGGTAGAGAGTATCTGTCAATTGATCGATCAACAGGGGCAGGTTAGCGCGGCGGAGGTGCGTGACCATTTACAGACCAGCCGCAAGTATGCCCTCGCTTTGCTCGAATACCTGGATGCCGAAGGAATCACCGAACGGGTTGGGGATGTGAGAGTGCGTAAAGGGAATACTTGACAAGGGTCAGAATGATTCTGGTTCATGGAATAAGGATTGGAAACTTATGACAAAACCTGGACGTTCAAGAAGTCTTTGGATTATCTGCTCTGTTTTGTGTGCCTGGAGCGGAGTAATTGCTCTGCTTTTGATTGTGCGCTCCAATGTGCATGCTCAAGAACAAGAAGCTCAAGAAAGCAGAAGTTATTTCATTCAAGAAGTGAGTAACGGCAGTGGCGTTTTTACGCTAACCAAAACCCACGATCCGTATTTCTTTCGAGGCAGTGTCGGCACATACACGATTCTTCTGACCAATACCGGCGCAACGATTATCCCCACGAGTACTGTTAACATATCAATATCGGATACCTTGCCGTCTTCTGCGATGGAATATGATCGCTTTGTTGGCACCAATTGGAATTGTTCATTATCGGGTAATGTGGTTAAGTGTGATTATCCCCTGACCTCCGTGTTTACCGGGAATACCAGCCTACCTCCCGTGAAGATCATCGTCAAATCGAAAGCCGGGAACACGTCCAAAGAAGTCCCAAATGTTGTTCGAGTTCGGGATACAGCGAACAGCCTTATTGTGGTCACGGATACGACCGATGTAAGCGCCGATCTGGTGGTTACTAAAACCATTGCAAAAACTACCTTAAATCCGAGCCAGATAATCACGTTTACGATTCGGGTCGAAAATAAGGGTCCGAATGATACAAAAAACGTACGCCTGACCGACACTTTGCCCAGTGTAGTCCAGTTTGTAGGGGCTAGCAGTTCTCTATACAATAGCACAAGCGGGGTGTGGGCTGTGGGTGATTTGGCGAAAGATCAGACGGTCAGTCTGGTCATCACGACGACCGTTAAACCGGATGCTTGTGGTGGGGAATGGGAGAACACAGCCAGAGGGCTTATGTCTGACCTTGTTGATCCAGATTTAAGCAACAATACCTCCACCGTAAAATTCAACATCCAGAATACCTGTGTGATTGGCAAGGTGAAACGACCGAGCGGTGTGCCGATTGGAGGCGCTTCTGTGAGATTAACCGATAGCTCCGGTCGTCAATACACAATATCTGCAGATGCTAGTGGCAATTTCACCTTCACAAACTCCACATCACAGCCGATCGCAGCAGGTAATGCGACCCTATTTGCTTCCAAGACCGGTTATCGCTCCAATTCCGTTTCATTTGTAATACCTGCTAACAATCGGGTTTCACAAGATATTATCTTACAACCTATTGCGGAATTGAGTCTATTGAAATCTGATAACAATACGCACATTGTTCCCTCAGAAACGATTACGTATACAGTTCCAATAATCAATGATGGAACCATCTCTGCAACGAATATCATTATCAGCGATGTTCTAGATAGCCAGTTGACCTTTCTTACCTATACCCTACGAGATGCTGCAGGGAAACTCTCTCCTTCTTGGGTATCAAATAACCGAACCTATACCTGGACATTGGGAAACACCTTTGCTTTAACACCCACGGGACGACTCACCCTCTCGATAAGGGTGAGGGTCAATGATCCCTTAAGCAGTGGCACGAATCAAATCGATAATGTGATTCGTGTGCGCTACAACGAAGATGCGACCACCAGAGCCAACAAACAGGCAACAGATATCTCCTTTACACCCAACCTTGCCATCCAACAGAGCAGTGTCTCTCCCACAGAGGCGAAAATTAATGAGCGCTTCACCTTTAGTTTTCGCATCTACAACTACCATCCGCAGGTCTCGGCAACCAATGTTGTTTTCACGAACACATTCCCGAGTTACTTATCCTTTTATTCGAGTTCACCGAGTGGTTCTTACTCCAGCAGTAGTCGCGTGTTCTCGGTTGATTTAGGCACAATATCACCAAATTCTTTCAAAGATGTCACCATAATCATGACAGTAAATAATGTTGCTTCTTCAACGCAGACCTTGAATAATACTGGCACGCTTCGGTTTGAGCATGGAGGCAAAAAGCAATGGCGGTCATCGAATACGGTGCAGTATCGAATTCTAGGATCTTCTACCCTGCCCGGCACTGGCTTCGGCCCTCCAGCGCAAGCGATCAAAAACCTTTCCCTATTCCCCTCTCCCTTAGGGAGAGGGGTCAGGGGTGAGGGATACTCCCTCTTGTTCTCCCACTCGCCCTTAGGGAGAGGGGTTAGGGGTGAGGGAACTATCGCTCGCGCTGATCATATTCCCCTCCTCTTCCACCAAACACCTCTCGCGCAAAGTCTGCTCGATCTCCCCACCGCCTTTTGGGTCGCCCTGGGGATTGCTGTCTTATTGCTGGGTGCTGGCTTCCTGGGCATTGCCTTTAGCCTGGGCAACCGCGCCTCGGATTGGGCAGCCTGGGCACGCCAGATGGGAATAGCGGTTTCACTTGCCAGCCTGTTCTTTTTCGGCGCAGCCTGGTGGTTGAAAAATTCCTTTACACTTCCACAAACAGCAGGAACAGACGAGATTCCAACCCTGACCAATACCATCCCTCCACAACCTCCCCAGGTTGCATTTCCTCCACCAGAGTGGTGGGATGCCCAACCTGACAGGTTACCGGATTATCCTGTTCCGACACCAACCTTAACCTCTGATCAAAAAGCGAGTGAAGTGGATGACACCCCTCCGACACGCCTGCTGATTCCCAAATTAGGGTTGGATGCAATCGTTAAATATGTTCCCTTTGATGGTTTCACCTGGCTAATCTCCGGTTTACAAAACGAAATTGCCTGGATGGGCAGCACCTCCTGGCCGGGTTTGGGGAGTAATACCGCGCTGGCTGGTCACGTGACTCTGCGCAACGGCGCAGATGGGCCGTTCCGTTATTTGGATACGCTCCGCAAAGGGGATGAGATCCGCCTGTATACTGAAAAAGGTGTTTATCTTTATCGAGTTCAGGAGAGTCTGGTGGTCAAGGATGATGATTTCTCGGTAGTTCAGCCCACGCAAGAAGCCATGTTGACCTTAATTACCTGCACAGGTTGGAATAACGATTTGGGACATTATCTTGAACGGTTGGTCGTGCATGCTACGTTGGAGAAGAGCCAGACGATTGGGGGAGTGATGCCGTGGGGGGTTCCCTTTTTAGGGTATGGAGGGCTTGGAGGGTATTGACCTTTTAGGTTGTGGTAGCAAGATTCGCTTTTTACATAAGGAATTGGGGATGGGGCATGGAACGCCCGCCGCGCTGCGTGACCTCACTCGTGCCCATTTCACAATGGGCATAATTCTCACCATAAGGGAGGGGGTTAGAGTTAGGGATAGATCGCGCGAAGTCGATGGTGCTCACCCTTAAATCCTCTCCCACAGGTCTAGAATACTTCGGCGGGGGGATCCACCCCACGCCTCAGTTCAGAAAAGTCGGCC
>FMSI01012369.1_pt1 | contig 13597 bp, 11 predicted proteins | sample 1504471 | NCBI WGS metagenome assembly FMSI01 (sample SAMEA4475357, study PRJEB15587) | soil metagenome | biome: Soil; feature: Field | place: India | collected 2015-03-11 | depth 0 m
CCCCGCCCTTAAGCTGAGAGTGTCGGCAGGGAAGAAGGGTGCAGGAGTAGCTCAGCCGTGGAGCGTTTTTCTACCATTTCGGGAGTGATGGTACATTCGCGCAGGTCTTTACGGGAGGGTAGTTCGTACATCACATCCAGCATAATCTCTTCGACAATGGCGCGGAGAGCACGGGCACCGGTTTTACGACGGTAGGCCTCTTGAGCGATCGCCTCCACGGCAGCCGGTTCAAAGCGCAACTCCACACTGTCCATGCGCATGAGCTTTTGGTACTGCTTCAGGAGCGCATTTTGAGGCTGGGTGAGAATTTCTGTCAAGGCAGCCACATCCAGCGGCTCTAGCACGGCAACCACGGGAATACGGCCAATGAACTCTGGAATCATGCCATACTTCACCAGATCGTGGGGTTCCAGTTGCTTGAGAATATCCGCAGAGCGTTTTTCCTTGGGGAGGGGTTCCCCATCGCGGACAAAGCCCATCGCTTTTTTGCCCACCCGCTGCTCAATAGTCTTTTCTAAGCCAACAAAGGCACCACCACAGATGAAGAGGATATTCGTCGTGTCAATTTGAATGCAGTCTTGGTAGGGATGCTTGCGCCCCCCTTGCGGCGGCACATTGGCGATCGTCCCCTCCAGCATCTTCAGTAACGCCTGCTGTACCCCTTCCCCCGAAACATCACGGGTAATTGAGGGATTTTCACTCTTGCGGGCAATCTTATCAATCTCGTCAATATAAATAATCCCCCGTTGTGCTTCCTCCACATCCATATTGGCGGTTTGCAGCAACCGGAGCAGGATATTTTCCACATCTTCCCCCACATAGCCCGCTTCCGTGAGGGTGGTGGCATCGGCAACGGCAAAGGGAACATCGAGGAGCTTCGCCAATGTCTGAGCCAAGAGGGTCTTGCCAGAACCCGTCGGGCCAATAAGGAGAATATTGGACTTTTGCAGTTCGACGTTGTCATCGCCCCGCTGATCACCGTCCAAAAGACTCAGGCGCTTGTAGTGGTTATAGACCGCAACCGAGAGGATTTTCTTGGCTTCGTGCTGGCCGACCACATGCTTATCAAGAAATTCCTTGATTTGGCGAGGCTTGGGCACTTGGCTGAGGGGGCGACTGCGGGGTGCGCTGCGGGGCGACCGCGACGGTGCAGATTCTCGACGGGGAGCCGCCGCATTGGGAACGGTGGTTAATTCCTCGTCGAGGATTTCATTACACAGTTCTACACATTCATCACAAATATAGACCCCAGGGCCCGCGATGAGCTTACGCACCTGTTCCTGTGACTTACCACAAAAGGAGCACTTGAGGTGGGTATCATATTTGGCCATAGGGAACCTCTAGGGTTGCACGTCGGGTGTACTTAGTGGCTAGGGAGGGTCTGCCGCGTCACCACCTGATCAATCAGACCATAGGCCTTGGCCTCTTCAGCGGACATAAAGAAATCCCGCTCCGTATCAGCTTCAATGCGCTCGATGGGTTGCCCCGTGTGCTGTGACAAGAGTTCATTGAGCTTGCGCTTGTGGTAGAGAATTTCCCGCGCTTGGATTTCAATATCCACTGCCTGACCTTGGGCACCTCCGAGGGGCTGGTGAATCATGATCCGCGCATGGGGCAGCGCCATCCGTTTGCCGGGGGTACCACCAGACAGTAAGAAGGCACCCATACTCGCCGCCAAGCCAAAGCAAAGGGTACACACATCCGGGCGAATGTGCTTCATTGTGTCGTAGATGGCCATGCCGGCTGTAACTGAACCACCGGGGGAATTGATGTATAGGTAAATATCTTTTTCCGGATCTTCAGCATCCAGGAATAGCAGCTGTGCCACGATGGAGTCAGCAACCGCATCATCAATGCCCCGGCGATCGCCCGCACCCCCACCAAGGAAGATAATCCGCTCCCGCAGGAGTCGCGAGTAGATATCAAAGGCTCGTTCGCCCCGCCCCGACTGCTCAACCACCATCGGCACAATATTGGCATGGGTAGGCGGCAGGTTGAGCGCTGGAGAGCGCAGAATGGCACTGAGGGGATGGTCGTAACGCGATTGCAGCATAGTTGCCTAGAATGACGGTTCGTTTGTAATTCATTGTAACTAGCGGTTTGTCCCCGTAGGGATCATCACTTTCATTATGCCGAACTATTCTTGGGCTGGGGCAGAACTTGCTGTTTTCCCAGAGTGTTTTTGTGGCTTAGATGGGTTTTCAGCAACAGCCTCCGTCTGGGTATCTTTGGGCGCTTCAGCAGTCGCTGTGGGCTGCGCAGTGGCGGGGTCAGATTTGGTTGGCTGAAATGTATTTTGCCCTAGGAGCCAGTTGAGGACTTGCTCCTGCTGCACTTCATCGTGGGCAAGTTCGCGGAGTCGTTCCAGCTCCTTCGCCGTTTGGTTGCCCAACACCTCTTTGTAGCGGTTCAGCCGTTCCTCAACTGCTTCGGGGCTGGGTTCAATGCTCTCTTGACGAGCGATCGCCCTCAACAATAAACGGGAGTGCACCTCTTTTGCTGCCCCCGGCTCTGCCTCTTGACGCATTTTTTCGTAGAGTTCCTCGGTCATGATCTTGTTGAGATCAACGCCTTGGGACTGAATTTGCATCAGCGTCGTCCGCACCTTCACATCTGCTTCTTTGCGGATCAGTGTTTTTGGCAGTTCAACTGGATTTTGGGCAATGAGGGTATCAATGAGGGCAGCTTCTTTCGCTTTCTTGTCTTGATTTTCAGCTCGCTCCTGATGGTTTTGCTCCAGATAGGCTCGCAATTCTGCCATCGTGCTGAATTCACTGTGCTCAGCGGCAAAGGCATCGTCTAGGGGAGGCAGTTCCGGTGCTTTAATCCCTAAAAGTTCAATCTCAGCGGTCAATTGTTTGGAGGTTTCTGCTTTCCCTTCCTCGACTTCCTCGGAAACAGATACCGTCACTGTTTTCGCTTCACCGACACTCATGCCAACAACAGCAGCAGGAATTTCTTGGAGCAAAAAGGGTTGCTCTTTATCGAGGGACAAGGGCAGTTCATCTGCTGAGAGTTCCTTCACCACCTCCCCACTTTCATCTCTGGTCACCAATTTTAGGGTGACATCATCGCCCCACTGAGCGGGCCGGTCTTCGACGGGAATGAGGGTGGCGTGCTCCCGTTGGTGCCGCTGCAAGAGCTTCTCGACAGTTTCGGGGTTGTAGGTGACGGAATTGTACTCAATGGTTAGCCCTTTATAGGCTGTGACTGTCACTTCTGGTTCGACATCAAACGTGACGCTGAAGGCAAAGTTTTCGCCGGGCTGAAATTGATTCAGTAGCTCTGGAATGCCCCCTTGGAGTTCGAGATTGCCTAGATAGGGGATATTGTTCTTTTCGACGGCGGCTTTGACGGTCTCCTCAATCAGTTTTTCCATGGCAGCATAGCGCAGCCGCTCTTTGCCAATTTGCTGCAAGACAAGCTGCCGAGGGGCTTTGCCCTTGCGAAATCCAGGCACCTGTGTATGGCGAAGGAGATCATTGACCACTTGGTTATACGCCTGTTGAGAGTGTGCCCCCGAAACCTCAATCGTGGCGAGGAGTTGGCTATTGGCACGGGGTTCAGTCGTTATGGAAATGATGTCAGTCACGTCAGTCAAGGTCATTCCCCTTCGCAGATGGCGTCAGTGTAGTGTCAGTTGGCTGTGCACGATCGCACAAATTATAATTTTAGCGCAGATTTCCCCTGCTCTTTGCAAATGGTTTTGCCCTTAGAGGCACAGGGCAAGGGGAGTAATGTCAAGGTTTGATGACAAAAGCAATCATCAGGATCCCCACTGCCTATAGAATAGTAAGGTTGTGATGGGTGCCGTGTAGCCCACACCTACTATTTTCAGAAATTCTAAACAACCCCTATGCGTTCAACCCTGCGATTCCTCATGTGCCCTCCCACCCATTATGAGGTGGACTATGTGATTAATCCTTGGATGGAGGGAAATATCCACAAGTCCTCCCGCGATCGGGCACAGGAGCAGTGGCAAAAACTCTACGAAATTATTCATGCTCGGGCAACGGTTGACTTGATTGAGCCGCAGCCGGGCTGGCCCGATATGGTGTTTACGGCGAATGCGGGCTTGGTGCTGGGCGATCGCGTGGTGCTCAGTCGCTTTTATCACCCAGAACGTCAGGGGGAAGAACCTTATTTCAAAGCGTGGTTTGAATCTCAGGGGTATCAGGTTTTTGAGCTACCGAAGCAACTGCCCTTTGAGGGAGCCGGCGATGCCCTCTTAGATCGTGAGGGTCGCTGGCTGTGGGCGGGGTATGGCTTCCGTTCAGAATTGGATTCCCATGCCTATTTGGCGAAGTGGTTGGATATTGAAGTCCTCTCCCTGCGGCTCATGGATGAACGGTTCTACCACCTTGACACGTGTTTTTGTCCGCTGACGGATGGCTACTTACTTTACTATCCTCCCGCCTTTGATGCCTATTCCAACCGCTTGATTGAACTGCGGGTACCAGCGGATAAACGAATTGCCGTTAAAGAGGCTGATGCGGTTAACTTTGCCTGCAATGCCGTCAATATCGATCGCACCGTGATTCTCAACTGTGCCAGCCAAGAATTGCAGTCCACCCTTTCCCAAGTGGGCTTTGAGGTGGTGGAGACACCCCTGACAGAATTTCTTAAAGCGGGGGGTGCAGCTAAATGCTTGACCTTGCGGGTGACCGAACCCGTGCGCGAAGAACTCCATGCCACGGCGACAATTCCCAGTCGGGTCATTCATCTGGAGGGACACCTCCTCGACTCCGGCCTTATAAACCGTGTCCTAGACACCATTGTGGAAAGTGGCGGCAGTTTCCAAGTCCTGCAATTTAATCTTGGTGAACAACGGCAAAGTCCCTCCCAAGCGGATATTCGGGTCATGGCGCCCGATGCCGAGGTCATGGATGCGATCATGGCACAGTTGATCACCCTCGGTGCGATTTTGCCGCCCTCAGAGGTCTGCGATGCCACCCTTGAAACCGTCACCCAAGCGGGGGTTGCCCCAGATGACTTCTATGTAACAACGATTTACCCCACAGAGGTGCGGGTTGCGGGCGAGTGGGTTCGGGTTCAAAACCAACGCATGGATGGGGCGATTGTGGTGCGCTCAACCCCGGAAGGCACGGTGGCGGAGTGTCGCATTCTGCGGGATTTACAGGTGGGCGATCGCGTGGTCGTGGGCGTTGAAGGCATCCGCACGATTCGCAAAACGGAAAGCCAGCGCAGCACCCAAGAGTTCACCTTCATGGGATCAGGGGTCTCCAGTGAACGCCGCGTCGAACTGGTGGTGGAACAAATTGCTTGGGAACTGCGGCGCATCCGCGATCAGGGGGGCAAAGTGATTGTGGTGGCCGGACCAGTGGTTATCCACACGGGCGGTGGGGAGCATTTAGCCAAGCTGATCCGTGAAGGCTATGTCCAAGGACTCCTCGGCGGCAACGCGATCGCTGTTCACGATATGGAGCAAGCCATCATGGGCACCTCCTTGGGGGTAGATATGCAGCGGGGTGTCCCTGTGCGGGGCGGTCACCGTCACCACCTGAAAGTGATCAATACCATTCGTCGCTGTGGCAGCATCGCCAATGCTGTGGCCCAGGGCATCCTCACCAGTGGCGTGATGTATGAGTGTGTCAAGAATAATGTGCCCTTTGTCCTAGCGGGGTCAATCCGCGATGATGGCCCACTGCCCGATACCCTCATGGATTTAATTGTGGCGCAGCGGGAGTATGCCCGCTTGATTCAGGGCGCAAACATGATTTTGATGCTCTCGTCGATGCTGCACTCCATTGGTGTCGGCAATATGACCCCCGCCGGAGTGAAACTCGTCTGTGTGGATATTAACCCAGCGGTCGTCACCAAACTAGCGGATCGGGGTTCTGTGGAATCCGTGGGTGTGGTCACCGATGTGGGGCTCTTCCTCAGCCTGATGGTGCAGCAGTTGGAGCGGCTGAATCGTCCCTATACCCTTGCCTAGAAGCTTTGTAACCAATGGGGTAGGATCGAAAGGGCAATTTTTGTATTCGAGGTCAGCAGTGACAGTTCGTGTTCGTTTAGCGCCGAGTCCGACAGGAAATCTGCACATTGGGACTGCCCGTACCGCTGTGTTCAACTGGCTTTACGCCCGCCATCGGGGAGGGAAATTTATTCTGCGGATTGAGGATACCGATCGCGAGCGGTCTCGACCCGAATATACCGAGAATATCCTTGAGGGCTTGCAATGGCTGGGGCTGGCGTGGGATGAAGGTCCCTATTTCCAGAGCGATCGCCTTGATCTGTACCGCCAAGCAATTCAAACCCTCTTGGACAAGGGACTCGCCTACTACTGCTACTGCACCCCTGAAGAACTCGATGCCCTACGCTCAGAACAAAAAGCCAAGGGCCTAGCCCCCCGCTACGATAACCGTCACCGCCATTTGACCCCAGAGGAGCAAGCCGCCTTTGATGCTGCAGGACGCATCCCCGTCATTCGCTTCAAAATTGAGGACGATCGCCAGATTGAATGGCAGGATTTAGTGCGCGGTCGAGTGAGTTGGCAGGGGGCTGATCTGGGTGGCGATATGGTGATTGCGCGAGCCGCCCCCCGAGGCGAAATTGGCTATCCCCTCTATAACTTGGTGGTTGTGGTGGATGACATTGCCATGGGCATTACCGATGTCATTCGCGGTGAAGACCACATTGGCAACACCCCCAAACAAATTTTGCTCTACGAAGCCCTTGGCGCCACGCCCCCCAACTTTGCCCATACTCCCTTAATTCTCAACTCAGCGGGACAAAAACTCTCGAAACGAGATGGGGTTACCTCCATTTCTGACTTCCGAGCCATGGGGTACCTAGCCCCCGCCTTGGTCAACTACATGACACTCTTGGGTTGGTCGCCCCCTGAAGGAATAGGGGAACTCTTTACCCTTGATCTAGCGGCGAAGCACTTTAGTTTTGAACGAATTAACAAGGCAGGTGCCCGCTTTGACTGGGATAAGCTCAATTGGCTCAATCGCCAGTACATTCAGCAACTAGAGCCAGAAGAACTTTTGGCGGAACTGATTCCCTTGTGGCAGAGGGCAGGCTATGCCTTTGAGGAGGGGAGCGATCGCCCTTGGTTGCTTGACCTTACCCAACTCCTTCAACCCGGTCTCAACACCCTCAAGGAGGCCATTGATCAAGGGGCGGTTTTCTTTGTACCCAGCGTCACCTTTGATGCTGAAGCAATGGCTCAACTGAGCCAACCCCAGAGTGCAACGATCTTGACCTACCTACTAGAGCATTTACCCTCAGAGCCAACGCTCACGGTTGAGATGGGGCAACACCTGATTCAACAGGCCACCAAAGCCGTAGGCGTGAAAAAGGGGGCAACGATGCGATCGCTGCGCGCTGCCCTTACTGGCGCCGTGCATGGACCTGATTTAATGGCCACATGGCAAATTCTCCACCAACGGGGCTGGGATCAACCGCGACTTGCGGCAGCATTGAAACAGGTGCAAACTGCTTCCTAGGGACCAGGGGGGCGATCAAAGATCGTTTGGCTTAAATTAGCCCCACTCAAATTTGCGCGATCGAGATCTGCCCCCCTCAGGTTTGCAGCGGTCAAATTCACATCAATCATATTTGCTCCCTTCATGACCGCATTCTCCAGATTGGCACCACTAAGATTGGCATTGACAAGGTTGCTGAGGGTGAGGCGTGTTCCCACCAGTTGTGCTCCTGCCAAATTGGCATTGACCAAAATCGCTAGGTAGAGACTCGCACGGCTCAAGTTTGCCCTTTCCAAATTGGCGCCAAAGAGATTCGCACCCGCCAGATAGGCTCCCTCCAAATTGGCACCCGCTAAATTCGCCTTAAACAAATTGGCATCCATTAGGTTCGCGCCCCGCAGATCACAGTTGGGACATTGGCGCGTTTCCAAGAGTTGTCGCACATGGGCAGGATTTTCAGCCTTAGCAACTGCTGGTACAACCAATGGGAGGAGGACTAGAGAAAATGCTCCTGCTGGTAGCTTCACTAAAAAACTGGGTTTTGTTAAGCGTTGCATTACTGTCAGTGATTGTTCTTTTAAGTACCTGTTTGCAATCCCGTATTTTAGAAAAGGGCTGTACAGAGCGATTAAGACGAGGGTAAATCAAAGAGTAACAATCTTGGCAGGTGGCGGGTTCGGTCATCATTCGCCTGCCAAAGTCAGGAGGACTGGAGCACAAGGTCTTGCTATCAATCTAGCCTAGGCGATCGCCCCAACCCACAAACCAAGTTTTAGTTTGCACCCAATAACCCCTGACGCTGAACGCCACTTGTGCCTAATGGTGCAGGTAACTGGGTACCAAAGGCAGTGCATCCTGAAAAAGAGGTGTGGTCAAGTAGCGTTCACCAAAGCTCGGCTGCACCATGACAATTAACTTGCCCGCATTTTCGGGTCGTTGGGCCACCTGAATGGCAGCGCAAAGGGCAGCCCCACTGGAAATGCCTGAGAGAAGGCCTTCTTCACGGGCTAGGCGGCGACCAAAATGAATGGCTTGATCGTCAGAGACAGGGATCACTTCATCAATGAGTTCGCGTTTGAGAACGGGGGGCACAAAGCCAGCGCCAATGCCTTGAATTTTGTGGGGGCCTGGTTTACCCCCTGAAAGGACGGGACTATTGCTAGGTTCGACAGCGATCGCCTGAAAGCTGGGCTTCTTGGCTTTGATTACTTCTGCCACCCCCGTAATCGTCCCCCCAGTACCCACTCCCGCCACCAAAATATCCACTTGACCGTCCGTATCTTGCCAAATTTCGAGGGCAGTGGTTTCACGATGAATCTTGGGATTGGCGGGATTTTTGAATTGTTGCAGCATGAAGGCATCTTCAAGGGAGGCGGTAATCTCTTCAGCGCGACGAATGGCACCACTCATTCCCTCCGTGCCGGGGGTCAAATCCAGCTCTGCTCCATAGGCACGCAGCATGGCTCGTCGCTCTGCACTCATTGTTTCTGGCATGGTGAGAATCAGGCGATAGCCTTTGGCCGCCGCCACCATTGCCAAGGCAATCCCGGTATTGCCCGATGTGGGTTCCACCAAAACCGTTTTACCGGGGGTAATGAGACCCGCTGCTTCTGCCTCCTGAATCATACTCAGGCCAATGCGATCCTTAACTGAGGCCGCAGGATTCATGCTCTCTAGCTTGACAACAATTTGTGCAACGCAACCTTCCGCTTGGGGAATGCGGTTCAGGCGTACGAGGGGCGTCCGACCAATGAGGGCAGTAATATCAGGGGCAATGTTCATGGGGTATCAATCTCCAATTCAAGACAAAAACCTGAGGAAAATCAGATGAATGTTAGCTCCAGCCTAGATGTAGTACATGACATCTTGCTGGTAGGCCTGCCGCCGATCGCACAAATCTTGAAGCGTATGCTTTCTCAAAACATCATTGGCCGCTGCACAGGCCTCTAGCCACACTGAACGGATCAGGTTACGCTCCAGATCGCCCTTTTCTGGGGGCTTTTGGGCGAGCTTGGACTCCATCCCCTCAATACAGTTGAGCACGTCCAAAATTGAGATTTGCCAAGGTGCTTTTGCCAGCAAGTAGCCCCCTCGTGCACCCCGCTGACTGCGAATCAGCCCCTTGCGGCGTAGGGTCGCCATCAGTTGCTCCAGATAGCGATCGGGAATGTTGTGCAGGGCAGCAATTTGGCGAATTTGTAGCGGCTCCGCTTGTTCATAGGCCGCCGACATTTCCAAGAGCGCCAAGAGGGCGTACTCACTTTTGGCAGACAGTTCCACAAGACGTTTGGTACACGCACGACATTGAGCAGATTGCCCAACCCATAGTATATCCTACTTCTTGATCGGGATTTAGGAGATTCTTAAGAATCTTCACCGTGGCGCAGGTTGCAACCTCGAGAATTCACAGCATTGCGGAAACGCCCTTCAGCCACTTCACTCGAAAAAGCGGCTAGACTTAAGAGAGGCTCTAGCTTCATGCCGACATCTGCCCGATGGTAAGAATTCTGGCCATTGAAACCAGTTGTGATGAAACGGCTGCTGCCGTAGTGCGCGATCGCGCCATTGAAAGTAATGTGATTGCCTCCCAAGTGCGTGCCCATCAACCCTTTGGCGGTGTCGTACCGGAAGTCGCCTCCCGTGCCCACTTGGAAAATATTAACGGCGTGATCACAGCAGCGATGAGTGAGGCCGGCTGTGATTGGTCTGCTATTGATGCCATTGCTGTCACCTGTGCTCCCGGATTGGTGGGGTCGCTGCTCATTGGGGTCACGGCGGCAAAAACCCTTGCCCTGGTGCAGCAAAAACCCCTCTTGGGAATTCACCACCTTGAAGGCCACCTCTATGCCTCCTACTTAGCGGAACCGACCCTTGAACCACCGTTTCTCTGCCTCTTGGTGTCTGGTGGTCACACGAGTCTTATTGGCGTTTATGGCTGTGGCGAGTACCAACTCTTTGGCCAAACGCGGGATGATGCGGCGGGGGAAGCCTACGATAAGGTGGCACGCCTACTGGGCTTGGGGTATCCAGGGGGGCCAGTGCTCGATCGCTTGGCGCAGCAGGGCAACCCAGAAGCCTTTGATCTACCAGAGGGAAATATCCGCCTTCCCGATGGCAAGGTGCATCCCTACGATTCCAGTTTTAGTGGGCTGAAAACCGCAGTGGCACGACTCGTGGAGGAACTGCGTCAAATCCATGATGAATTGCCGGTGGCTGACCTTGCAGCCAGTTTTCAGAAGGCTGTGGCACAGGCCTTGACCAAGCGGGCGATCGCGGCAGCGGTGGATCATGGCTTCAAAACTCTCGCCATTGGGGGAGGAGTGGCCGCCAATTCTGGACTACGACAACGCCTCACTGCGGCTGCTGAACCCTTGGGGCTTCAGTTGATTTTTCCGCCTCTGCGGCTATGTACCGATAATGCGGCGATGATCGGCTGTGCGGCAGTGGATCATTTCCAGCGGGGCGATCGCTCCCCCTTGGAGCTGACAGCCCGTTCACGCCTCAGCTTGCTGGAGATTTCTGCCCTCTATGCAGCCACGCCCCTCGCAGTGAGTTAATCGCAATCGATCCTAAAAAGAACGCCAGTTGACAGACAACAATACTTGGACCCGACGGCCAATTCATCCCCGCTGACAACAGCATGCCAACAATGGCACTGCCCACCCCCACTAGGGCTGCCAAAACCACGTACTGCGAAAATTGCCGACTCCACAGGCGGGCGCCACAGGCGGGAATCACTACAAAGGCACTAATGAGCAATACCCCCACCGTCTTAATCGAGACGGCAACCACCAAGGCCAATAGGGTGATAAACAACAGCCGCTGCATCCCCACCGCCACCCCCCGCGCCACCGCCAAGGCCTCATTCACCGTGATTAACAATTGCACCCGTAACGTGAGCAGGATGAAAATGCCAACAAGGGCGCAGAGCGTGCCACTCATGAGGAGATCCGCTGGGCGCACCGCCAAAATATCGCCAAACAGTAAATTATTCAGCCCCCCTTGATAGCGATCGCTCATACTCAGCAAAATCACCGCCATCGCCAGCGAGGCCGAATAAATAATATTCAAGAGGGCATCCGCCCACAGCCGCGTATGCTCGAGCAGATACGTCACCCCGAGGGCAAACACTACGGCAAAGGGCAACAACATCACTGAGGGATTCAGACCTAGAATAATTCCTAAGCTAATTCCCAGTAGGGCTGAGTGCCCCAAAGCATCACTAAAAAAAGAAAGTTGCCGCAGGATTGTAAAGCTACCGAGGGCACCCGCCATCCCTCCCGTAAAGATCCCTGCCCACAGTGCCCGCTGCATAAAGGGCAACTGCAACAGTTCAATCATTCGTTCCAAAATCATGGGAACTTCTGCTGAGTGCCTGCCAAAGAGGAATAGAAGAATAATATGCTATTGAACGAGGTAGTTGTAAGGATGGGGCTGCGTGTATCGTCTGCTGGCACCTGCCAAAATTAATCTCTTCTTACAAATTGTTGGCAATTGTTTGGATGGCAGTGGCTACCACGAGCTGGTAATGGTCATGCAGGCAGTTTCCCTCATGGATCGCATTGAACTCATCCCTCGGCGCGATCGCCAAATTAAAGTCCATTGCACCAACCCTGCTGTCCCCTGCGATCAACGAAATCTCGCCTACAAAGCAGCGGCCTTACTCCAGCAGCATTTTCCCGATCGCGATGGCGTTGCAATTTTCATCGAAAAACGGATTCCTATGGGGGCGGGCTTGGCCGGGGGATCCACCAATGGGGCAGCGGTACTCGTGGGCTTAGATCTCCTGTGGCAGTTGGGTCTGACGCAAGAGGAATTGCAAACCTTTGCAGCGCAATTGGGGACTGATGTGCCCTTCTGTCTGCAAGGGGGTACCGCCTTAGCCCTAGGGCGCGGTGAACAGTTGACACCCCTAGCGGATTTACAGGGATTAACGATAATCTTAGGGAAGTATCGCTCCCTCAGTGTGGCCACCCCTTGGGCCTATCAAACCTATCAGCAAGAATTCGCCGCCACCTATGCCCAAACCCCCAGCGAGCAGGAAAAAGCCCGCCAAGAGGGGGGATCCGCGACCCTGTTACAGGCCATTCAGCAGCGTGACATCGCCCAATTGGCCGCCAGCCTCCGTAATGATTTAGAGAAGGTGGTGTTGCCCCGCTACCCCTTGGTGGCAGAGTTAAAGGAGCAATTCCTCGCCGCTGGGGCGATCGCCAGCATGATGTCAGGATCCGGGCCAACAGTTTTTGCCCTAGCGCCCTCTGCCGATGAAAGTTACCGCATCATGCAACAGGTACGGCGCGCCCTACCAGATCCCGACCTTGATCTATGGGTATGTGAGTGCTGTCCCCACGGCATTCAGTTAGAGACGCCCTAGGCAAACTCCTCGAGATAATCTTGAATTTCCCGCCGCAGTTGGGGCTGCCGCAACTTTTGCAGGGCACGGTGCTCAATTTGGCGAATCCGCTCCCGACTCAGTCCCAGCAGTGCCGCAATTTCGGCCATCTCAAGGGCAGGCTGCTCCCCTAGGCCATAGCGCAGTTCCATCACTTGCCGCTCACGGGGGGATAGCGCACTGAGGAGTTGCTTCAAAGTGGTACGCAGGGACTCGCGCATGATCACTTCATTGGGGGTGGGGGCGGTGGATTCAATTAGCTCCTGCAATTCTGTTTCTTGGTCGGAGCCAACCCGCTGTTCTAAGGCCACGGACTTGGGAACGGCCATTAGCACTTCCCGCACCTGTGACACCTCCAGATTCAGTTCTTGGGCAATGTCCGCCAGACTGGGCATCACCCCCTGTTGAGCCGCAAGACGCCGTTGGGCACGCTTAATTTTATTGAGTTTTTCCGCCATGTGAATGGGTAAGCGGATTGTACGGCTTTGGCTAGCAACGGCACGGGTAACACTTTGGCGAATCCACCAATAGGCATAGGTGCTAAAGCGAAATCCCTTGGTCGGATCGAATTTTTCAACAGCACGTTCTAGGCCCAAGCTCCCTTCTTGGATCAGATCTAAAAATTCCACGCCGCGATGTTGATACTTTTTGGCGATATTCACCACCAAGCGCAGGTTGGCTTGCAGCAGTTGGTTTTTTGCCCGCTGTCCTTGCCGCTCAATGTGCTGAAGTTCACTGAGCGTAATATTCGCCG
>FMSI01006984.1_pt1 | contig 13574 bp, 11 predicted proteins | sample 1504471 | NCBI WGS metagenome assembly FMSI01 (sample SAMEA4475357, study PRJEB15587) | soil metagenome | biome: Soil; feature: Field | place: India | collected 2015-03-11 | depth 0 m
TGGCCATTTTTCAGGGATAGAAGAATAGATGCTTACTGCGATATCTTAAAACGGGTCATCGACTAAAGGTATCAGATTAAATTGAAAAAAACTTTTTATTTCGTATAATTAAGTATAAACCATCAGGAGCCAAATATGAAAAAGCTTGGCGAAATCCTTGTAGAAAAAAAGATCTTAACCAAGGATGATCTTGATCAACTTTTGGCAAAACAGCAGATCACAAGGGAGAGGTTGGGTGATCTTGTTGTAAAATCTGGATTTTTAACCACTGAACAACTGCTGAATATAGTGGCAGAGCAGTACGGTCTTCAATATCTCAATCTAAAAGAGATCACCATACCTGTATCATTACAAAAGGAATTCAATTTTGAGATATTGAAGAAATACAGGGTAGTGCCCTTAAAGATGGAAGATAAAAAGGTTTTTTTAGGTATCAACGATGTTGCTCTCTTGAAGGATATAGATGAGATCGCCTTCAACTTAGGGAAAACGATAGTACCTGTTTTATTATCGGAGTTGTCGATAGAGAGGATGCTGGACGATCTGGAAAAATTACCCTATGGATCAAAGGACTATGTATTTAAGTCCCTTGAATCTATAATTCAAGGGGGCAAAGATTTTGACACGTTGGTATCAACTATTTTAAACTACGATAATAAGATAGAGCGTATTTTCATCAAGGAAAATTCTCCTCCCTTTATCAAAAAAGTCAATATTGTTGAAAAGATACCTTACGATCCCTTTACTAAGAACCAGATTTTAAATATTATAAAAGAGATATGTGATGAGAATGATAGAAAGATATTGATCACAAACGGATTTGTTAGTGTCAAGAGGGTCATTTCATCCAAGAGATTTACGATCAATTTTTACAAGGAGAGGAATACATTTTTCATCCTTGTGATAAACCATTCATCTTCATTGATAAATATAGTTAATTTCAAGTTGAGTAAGGATGTATTCAAGTACATTTTTGAACCAGCAAAGGGGATAATATTTCTAATTGCTCCATTTGGACATGGAAAATCATCCTTTGTTTCTTCTATTATCGATTACTTCAATTCTACAAGAAACTATAACATCTTATATGTGGTGGAGAGATTTAATGACGCATTGAGGAACAATAGGTCGAACATTATTCAGGTGGAGAAATCATCGATAAAAGATAAGCAGTATTTCAATGAACTGTTAAACGATTTTGATCCAAATATGCTTTTTGTGGATAATATTGAAACGGCTCAAATGCTCAATAATATTTATAAATTTGTTGAGGCTGGAAGACCAGCTTATGTATCTGTGGAATCCAATAGTATTCCATCATCGGTTGAAAGTTTGCTTTATATGGAATCAGAATCATCATACAAGTACCACTTGAATAGATTGGCAGATAATGTTAACTTTTTCATGAACTTTAGATTAGTACCGAGCAAAAATGGTGTTGATAAGTATTTTATTTATGAGTACTGTATGAACAATTTTAAGATGAAAAAGGTGATAAGGGACAACGCCTTCAATCTCATCCATACCCAGATGAGGGGTACTGGGGAGTATCTGCCTTTTGAGATTCAGATGGCAGAACTTTTTATGAAAAATATGATCTCTTATGAGGTAGCAGAGAGCTTTTCGTTGGATGTAGATCTCTTTAAAAGGCAGGCAAAAATTACTGGATAGTGGATGAATATAGAAAAATACTTTTATGAAGAGGAGTATCTCCCTAAAATAATAAAAAATTATAAATTTAGAAAACATCAGGCAGATTTTTCCTCTCAATTATTTACATTTCTCAATAATTATAAATCAGTGATAGCTGAAGCGCCTACAGGGTATGGAAAAACTATATCTTACCTTATCCCTATTTTCGAATTGGGTAGGAGAACCATTATTAGCACAAAAACAAAACAACTGATGAATCAGATTATTTTAAAGGATATTCCTATAGCCCAAGAAATTTTTAATAAAGAATTGAAAATTGCAAAATTATTGGGAAGGAAGAATTATTTTTGTCACTATAGATATTCTAAACATATAGTACCGTATGCTGATATCTATCCCGATGTTGTGGAATGGGCAAGTAGGATAATTGATGAGAAGATCGTTGAGGTTGTTGGTTTACCATTTGATAGTGATGTGATGAATAAGATAACTGCCGATAGTTATCAATGTGTTGGTGGAAAATGCCCTTACTATTTTCAATGTTCGTTTTACAATGCCAAAGACTTAGCAAACAGTTCCGATATAGTTATCACAAACCATCACATGCTTCTTGCAGACTTGGCAATGAGGGTAAAGTTTGATGGTAATTACAATTTCGATTTTGCTGAACATATAGTTTTCGATGAAGCTCATTCAATAGTTGATATCTTCCCTTCCTATTTAGGAGAGGAGATAAGTATTTATTCGATAACTAATTTTTTAAAGGAGAATAGACAATATTTAGGAGATAAATATTTCAAATATTTTTCAGGCAGATTAAGAGGGTTAAACGATAAATTCAAAGGTAAAATGATCATTTCTGATGAGATACAAAGTGAATGTAATGATATCGTTTATGAATTAGACAAAGTTTTATCTGATCGTATATCTGATGAGGAATATGAAATTTTTGAGAAATATAAAGATACCTTATCAAAGGTTTTCAAAAATGATGGTATAAAACTGATGGATGTAAACGGGGATTATTTTTCACTAAAAAATGTACCTGTTAGTTCTGGTGATTATTTTGCCGATGCTCTTTTTAAAAGCTGTTTGAGCAGTATATTGATAAGTGCTACAATTACCTTTAATGGGTCATTTGATTATGTTGTTAATGAATTGGGTCTTGAAGGTAATGTTGAGTTGATAAAACTCAACCCACCTGAAAATATGATTTCGCAGGGGAAGGTATATATTCACGATGACTATACAGATGATTTAGAAACCAAAAAGGCCTTCTATCTTGATTTTTTTTCTTGCCAAGAAGGTGCATCTCTCGTGATATTTAATAGTCTCTATCACATGAACAAAGTTGGTGAATATTTAATGAGAGAGTTGCCCTATAAAAGGATCTTTTTTCAAACGGATGATCTGCAGAACATAGAGATAGATGAGCATACGATAATCTTGGGTTGTTCAATACTTAGAGAGGGTATCGATTTTGGGGGTAAAGGGATAAAGTATCTAATTATCGATAAATTACCTTTTGAGAATGTCTCGGATCTCTATGTAAAGGCAAAATTTGACTATTATGAAGAGAAGTACGGAAATGCGTTTTTAAATTATTATCTTCCGAGAGCTGTAATATTCTTCAAACAAGCAGTGGGTAGACTCATCAGAAACGAAACAGACTCGGGGTATTGGATCATAATGGATGGAAGGATCTATTCAAAAAATTACGGGAAATATTTTTTGGAAGTATTAAATGGGGCTGAGAAAATAGAAAAGTTCTGGTAAAATATAAAGTATGGGGAAGATAAATTTGGAGGTAATGATGAGAAAGGTTTCTTTGGATTATAATTTTGTGATGAAGGAGCAGTTGTTTGATGGGTTGAGTAATGAAGAACTTTTAAAACATATCGAACTTGCCGATCAGGGGCTTAGCGATCTAAACAGGATGGTGGAATCGGGTGAGGTGGGGTTTCCAAAACTTGTGGATGCTGATAGTGATGATATATTTCAATATGCAAAATCTGTACAGGGCAAATTCGATGATATGATCCTTTTAGGGATCGGTGGTTCATCTCTGGGGTTTGAGGCTGTGGCAAACGCTCTATTACCCTTTTATTATAATAGTTTATCCCACGATAAAAGAGGGTATTTCCCAAGGTGTTGGGTGATGGATAATGTGGATCCGTTTAAAGTTTATTGGATATTAGAGCATTGTAATCCAGAAAAGACTATTGTACTCGTGATAAGTAAATCGGGTAGCACCGTTGAGACGGCGGCAAACTTCCTCATCGTTTTTGATTGGCTTAAAAAACACAGCATTAACCTAAAGGAACATCTCATTGCCATTACGGACCCAAAGAAAGGTGATCTGAGAAATATAGTAAATAGGTTTGGTTTAAAAGCCTTTGAAATACCTGAAAATGTTGGTGGTAGATTTTCCGTTCTCTCCCCTGTGGGGCTTTTGCCCCTTGCCCTTTTGGGTATCGATATCGAACAATTGAAAGCAGGTGGTAAGTATTTTATTCACAACGGTAAGAATCTGTATATAAAGATGACTGCCATATACAACGCTTTTTTGGAAAGAAAGAAGAATATAAATGTGTTGATGCCTTATACATCGAGGCTCAAAAGCTTTGCTGAATGGTTTGCTCAATTGTGGGGTGAAAGCTTAGGTAAGAAGTATGCTTTGGATGGAAAAGAGTTGTTCTTTGGTTCCACCCCTGTGTCTGCCATAGGCTCTATAGATCAGCATTCTCAACTACAATTATACAAAGAGGGACCATTCGACAAATTGATCACCTTTATTCAGATAGATAAGCATGACTTCAATCAGGAGCTAAATGGCGACTGGTATGAAAATTATAAATACCTGACAGGGGTTGACTTGAGTAGATTGTTGAATGTAGAACTTCAGGCAACAGAGGTAGCTCTCAAAAAAGCAAACAGAGTATCTATGAAGATAACGGTTGATTTTCTCGACGAATTTAGTTTAGGATATCTGATTATGCTCTACGAATATGTAGTTGCTACACTTGGAGTGATAAATAATATCAATCCTTTTGACCAGCCTGGTGTGGAAGAGGGGAAGGATTACGCTTACGGAATCCTCAATAGGAAAGGTTATGAAAATAAACGAAAAGAGTATGAAGAAGGTGGAAAGAGAGAGCAGGAATATATCGTTTGATGAGGCTTATCAGTATCTAAATATAGTAAAAAATAGTAAGATTCTCGTAGCATTCTCCGGAGGCAGGGACTCTGTGGCCCTGCTTCATTTTTTGTATTCAAAGAAGGATAAATTTCATTACGAACTATATGCCTGTCATGTAAACCACGGTATTAGAGGTGAGTTTGCAGATAGGGATGAGCGGTTCTGTATCGATTTTTGTGATAAATTAGGGGTACCTATTTTTGTAAAGAAAGTGGATGTGGCTGCATTTTTAAGTAAAAATAGATGTTCTGTGGAGGATGCGGCAAGAAGATTGCGATATGAGGCACTTTTTCAAACTTTAGAAGAGATAGGGGGAGACTATATAGTAACAGCTCATCATCTTGACGACATTGTAGAAACATTTTTTGTAAAAGTATTTACGGGTAGCGCCATATATAACCTACGGGGGTTTACAAAAGAGGATAAGATTTTAAGACCATTTATAGACATTGAGAGGAGTAGAATTGAGTTATACGTAAAGAGCAATGGACTCAGTTTTGTCGACGATGAAACAAATTTCTCTTCCGATTATGTGAGAAATTGGGTGAGAAATACAATAATTCCAGAGATAAAGTCTTATAACAAGGGGTATCTCAATAATGTTATCTCTATACAGGAGCAATCGAAGGAGTTAAAAACCTTTATCGAAAAGCAGTTATCGGATGCTCCTCTGATTTTTGGCGAAATGTTTGCAGAAATCGAAAAAGGGTATATATTATCAAAAACTGTATTCGAAAGGAGATACCTTTTATCGAAGATGTTTGAAAGATTTTTTAGGGTGGAAAGAAAGCATATAGAAAATGGACTTAAACTGATAAACGGCGAATCGAGAAGGATCAATATGCCCGATGGCTATATATTTGAGACTTCTTTTAGTAAGGTTATGATATTTCATAAGAATTTGATCGAACCATACATTTTTGATAAAAAAGAGTCAGATGATATTGTAATTTTGCCAAAAATATGTAAATATATAAAATTTAGCGGTAATTTGAAAAATACGCGACTTACCATACGAAATAGGAGACACGGTGATCGTGTGGGTGGCTGGAAATTGAAGGATCTTTTTATAGAGCAAAAAATAGATAAATTTGACAGGGATAGACTTGTCATTATCGAAAAAGATGGCGAGATTATATGGGTGGAAAAGGTTTGGGAAAGAAATGACGAGGTAAAGCTTTTAAAAATGGAGGTTTGATGGAAAAGCATACGCTTGAGGTTTTGATAAGTTATAATGAAATAATAGAAAGGGTAAAACTCCTTGCAGAGACCATTACAAAAGACTTCAAAGGTGAAGAATTGCTTGTGGTGGGTGTGTTAAAAGGTGCTTGGATCTTTATGGCGGATCTTGTTAAGTATATAGATCTTCCTATGGAGATCAGTTTTGTTTCCGTGTCGAGCTATGCAGGAGCAAGGACTACTTCCAGCGGTGTGGTTCGCTTGCTTTGCGATGTGGATAGACCTGTGGAGAAGAGGAATGTAATTCTTGTGGAAGATATTATCGATACAGGACTGACCATAAATTACCTAAAAAAGCTTTTCAGTGTACGAAATCCAAATAGTTTAAAGATATGTTCGCTCCTTGACAAGCCTTCGAGGAGATTAGCGGATATCAATCCCGATTACTGCGGATTTACCATACCTGACGAGTTTGTTGTGGGGTATGGATTGGATTACAACGGATATTATAGAAATCTAAAAGATATATCTATCTTAAAGATAAATGGTTAGGGGGTATGATGAAAGATAATTTTTATAAAAACATAACGCTGTGGTTTGTTATTGCACTGATAATGGTGGTGATGTTTAATACTTTTAATACTAGTCAGGGAACTAAAAAAAGGGTTTCATATACAGAATTTGTTGAACAGGTAAAACAGAACAATGTAAAAACCGTTATTATCAAAGAGAAATCGATTACGGGTGAATACAAGAACAATGAGCAGTTTGAAACATACGCTCCGGATGACCCTTCCCTTGTTCCCCTTTTGACGGAGCATGGCGTGAAGATCTACGCAAAACCACCCGATCAAAATCCTTGGTATCTACAGGTTCTGATATCATGGCTACCTATGATACTTCTCATAGCGGTATGGATATTCTTTATGAGGCAGATGCAGGGGGGTGGCAAAGCTTTTACCTTTGGAAAGAGTAGGGCAAGGCTCCTTACACCTGATCAGAAAAAGGTGACATTCAAGGATGTGGCAGGATGTGATGAAGCAAAGGAAGAGCTTGAGGAGATCATCGAATTTTTGAAAGACCCCCATAAGTTTCAGAGATTGGGTGGAAAGATACCAAAAGGTGTTCTCCTTGTAGGACCTCCGGGGACAGGTAAGACTCTACTTGCTAAGGCTGTAGCTGGAGAGGCGGGGGTGCCATTTTTTAGTATCAGTGGTTCAGACTTTGTGGAGATGTTCGTAGGTGTGGGTGCTTCGAGGGTAAGGGACCTCTTCGAACAGGGGAAAAAGAATGCTCCGTGTATCATTTTCATTGATGAGATCGATGCTGTGGGTAGGCATAGAGGGGCTGGTTTGGGTGGTGGCCATGACGAAAGGGAGCAGACCCTCAATCAGCTTTTAGTGGAGATGGATGGGTTTGAATCCTCAGAAGGGGTAATTCTTATTGCTGCTACCAATAGACCCGATGTCCTTGATCCCGCTCTTTTAAGACCCGGAAGATTCGATAGGCAGGTAGTAGTTCCAAGACCCGATGTAAAAGGTAGGTATGAGATTTTAAAGGTGCATGCTTCAAAGGTTCCTTTGGGGGATGATGTGGATTTAGAGGTGATTGCAAAATCCACTCCGGGCTTTGCTGGTGCCGAGCTTGCAAACCTTGTTAATGAGGCTGCTCTATTAGCTGCAAGGAAGAATAAAGAAAAGGTGAATATGGAGGATTTTGAAGAGGCAAAAGACAAGGTGATGATGGGTAAGGAGAGAAGATCTGTGGCCATCTCAGAAGAGGAAAAGAAGGTTACAGCTTATCACGAAGCAGGGCATGCCATTGTTGCGAGATTTACCCCATATTCAGATCCTGTGCACAAGGTGAGCATAATTCCAAGGGGTATGGCACTGGGTGTTACCCAGCAGCTTCCAAAGGATGATAAATATATCTATACAAAAGAGTATTTAAATTCGAGATTGGCAGTACTCATGGGTGGTAGAGCAGCAGAAGAGGTTGTCTTTGGCAGGATCTCCACCGGTGCTGGCAACGATATCGAAAGGGCAACGGAGATTGCGAGAAATATGGTTTGCTCATGGGGTATGAGCGAGGTTTTAGGACCTCTTGCTTTAGGGAAAAAGGATGAGGCTATCTTTTTAGGTAAAGAGCTTGCCACTCACAAGAATTACAGTGAAAAAACTGCAGAGATCATAGATGAAGAGATAGGAAAGATCGTCATTAGTGCTTACAAGCATGCAAAGGAAACATTGATTAATAATATGAAACTTCTTCATGCTATGGCAGATCTTCTTCTGGAAAAGGAGACTATTGAGAGCAAAGATATAGAGGAATTGATAGAAAAGATCAATGGAGAGGTAGCAACAGCTTAAGAGAGATGTTCAAAGAGGTAATTACCGCTGATAAAAGGCGGTTGGAATTTGAAATTGAGAAGTTAGGGGCACACCCTTATGCCAAGAAAGTTGCAGATAGGGGTGTGTCTTTTAATGTTAAATTTAAATCTATAAGTGCTGGGGCTGCCAATATACTTAAGCAGGAGGCTATTTCATCAGGGATCGATGCCGTTGTACATCAGGGGACGGTATCCTGTGATGTGAAATCCACAGATGTTTTAATATGTGGAGATATTAAAGGTTTAAAAAGGCTAATCTCTAAGCTTAAGATCCAGCCATTTGGGCTGAAAGAGTTGGCTGCCGAGTTAGAAAGATTATTAGAACAAAGAGATAAAATACTACGCTTCAGAGGAGAAAGGATAACCTTTGAAGATAAAAAAATCATGGCAATTATCAACATTACACCCGATTCTTTCAGCGATGGGGGCAGATTTTTAGAACTTAACGATGTGGAAGTCTATCTAAACAAACTGAAAGATTTGGGGATAGACATTGTTGATGTAGGTGGGGAGTCCACGAGACCTGGGTCAGAACCTGTGGAGGCAGATGAAGAGTTAAAAAGGGTACTGCCTGTAGTTGAGATGGCAGTAAAGATGGGGTTTGTGGTGTCGGTGGATACCTACAAATCTAAAGTGGCGAAGGAGTGTCTTGAAAAAGGTGCCCATATTGTCAATGATATCAGTGGGTTTAGTTTCGATGAGGATATGGCAAAGGTTTGTGCGGATTATGACGCAGGTGTGTGCCTGATGCATATAAAAGGGACCCCAAAAACAATGCAGCAAAACCCTAAATACGATAATCTGTTGGAAGAGATAAAATATTTTATCTACAATAGTATTGAAAAAGGTTTGAAAAGTGGTTTGTCTGAAGAGAATATAATGATCGATCCAGGCTTTGGATTTGGGAAAACCTTAGAGGACAACTATCTGATTTTGAAGTATTTGAAAGAATTTGAGGTATTTGGCAAGCCTATCTTGGTGGGGTTGTCTCGGAAATCTATGATCGGAAATATTGTAGATAAACCGGCAGATCAGAGGTTGATAGGTACTAAAGTAGTTGAAACGATGGCTCTTCTAAACGGTGCTGATATTATAAGGACACACGATGTTGTAGAAACTATCGATATGATGAAGATTTTTAATTTTTACAATAGGGTAGGGCTTGAATGTTAGAGGTATTCAAGTCTATCAATATTATAGATGTTCTCGACATCGCAATAATATCTTTTTTGATCTACAGGGTATTGTTGCTCATAAAGGGTACCATTGCCCTAAGGATGACTTTAGGGGTGGTATTCATCCTGATCTTTTCCTCTTTCTCCAATCTTTTCGGATTTAAGGCGACAAGCTGGGTGCTAAACAACCTCACCGGTTATCTCTTTTTGTCTATTATCATACTTTTTCAACCAGAGATGCGTAGAGCACTTGCAATTATAGGGGATACAAAGGTTTTCAACAAGCAGGACAGGATAAGTAGAGAGACAATTGATGAGATTGTAAAAGCGGTCACAATTTTGGCAAACAAGCAGATAGGTGCTCTAATAGTTATTCAGCGAGAAATAGATCTTTTGCCATATATACAAGTTGGAACTACGCTTAATTCAGAATTAAACAAAGATATATTAGTGAGTATATTTATCCCGTATTCACCTCTCCATGATGGTGCAGTTATAGTGATCGATGGAAAGATCGTGTATGCTGGGTCTATACTTCCTCTTACAAAAAGGGTCGATATAGATAAAAAGTTTGGTACAAGGCATAGGGCTGCATTGGGTATTACAGAGGAAACGGATTCAGTTTGTATTGTTGTCAGTGAGGAGAGGGGAACGATTACAGTCTCTTACAGAGGAAATTTTACTTCGGAATTGGATGCTGACTCATTAAAAGAGACACTCATCCATATTTTTAAACTTGACGATGCAAAAGATGCAGTGGAAAATGCTAAATAATTTGGCTTTGAAGATCATCAGTATTGTTATTGCCGTGATTGTTTGGTTTATTGTGGCAACTTCTGAGCAGCAGGAGGTAAGTTTTTATGTGCCGGTTAAGTTTAAAAATGAGGCTGAGGGTTTAAAGGCATTTACAGATACCAATCTGATTTCTGTCCTCGTTAAGGGGCCCAAGATATCTATGAAAAATTTTACCTTTAACGATATTAAGATAGAGATAGACCTATCAAATTTTCAGAGTGGTGAATACCTTTATCGTATAAAACCCACAGATGTGATGCTCCCTTCTGGGATACATTTGATAAGGGTGGAGCCTCAAGATGTGAGAATCATGATAGACAAATTAGGAAAGAAAACGGTGAAAGTTATCCCATCATTCATAGGTGAGGTAAAAGATGGGTATAAGATCTCTTCGGTTACCATTAGCCCAAACTTTGTGACGATTTTTGGGACGAATAAAAAGATAAAAGTTCTCGAAAGTGTCGAAACTTTGCCTATAAACATATCCGATTTAGACAAAAATATTAAGCAGAAGATAGGTATAAAATTGAATGAGATAATCTCAGACTCGAAACCCAAAGAGGTCGAGGTAGAAATAAAAGTTACTGAAAATATAATTACAAAGAATATAAGTAACTATGGACTTACCTTGCAAAATCTAAACCCTTCATTCAAAATCAAAAGTTTATCCCCCGATAAGGTAGATATCTCGATTAGGGGTAGAAGCGACAGACTAAATAACTTAGAGGGGCTAAAGCTATATGTCGATCTTTCAGGTATTACGAAGGAAGGTAAGTATGAGTTTCCCATATCTGCCTCAAAGGTAGAAGGTATCGAAGTGGTGGAGATTTATCCTAATAGGATTAAGATAGAGGTAAGGCGATGAGAAAGTATTTCGGAACAGATGGGGTAAGGGGTAAGGCAAATCAGCACCCGATGACTCCAGATTTTGCATTAAAGTTAGGTCAGGCTGCGGCCACGATTTTTAAGAGGGGATCAAAGAAACATAAGATCGTAATCGGAAAAGATACAAGAATATCTTCGTATATGTTCGAATATGCCATAGCATCAGGTATCTGTTCTATGGGGGTTGATGTAGTATTAGTTGGTGTTTTGCCTACACCAGCAATATCGTTTATAACAAGGAGTCTAAGGGCTGATGCTGGAATAGTTATTTCTGCATCCCACAATCCTTATTACGATAATGGCATTAAGTTTTTCTCAAACGATGGGTACAAGCTACCCGATGAGGTCGAATTGGAGATGGAGAGGATCATTGATGATGGTGATTTTCAACTCGATCCCGTTGTGGGAAGGGTTACAAGAATAGAAACTGCCATCGGTAGATATGTAGAGTTTGCAAAAAGCTCTTTTGATAAAAATTACGATTTAAGTGGTCTAAAGATAGTGGTAGATTGTGCCAACGGTGCGATGTATAAGGTTGCTCCAATGGCATTTTCTGAGCTTGGTGCCGATGTCGTGGTGATCAATGACAAACCGAATGGATACAACATAAATGAGAATTGCGGTGCCGTTTATCCCGATGCTTTGGCTAAAAAAGTGATCGAAGTTGGTGCTGATTTAGGGGTTTCTTTTGATGGTGATGGAGATAGAGCAATCTTTGTAGATGAACATGGTGTAATCGTGGATGGTGACTACATTTTGGGGATTTGTGGTAAGTTTATGAAGGAAAGGGGTATTTTGAATAATGATACCCTTGTGGCAACTGTGATGAGTAATATAGGTTTTGAAAGGTCTTTAAACAAGATAGGGATAAATGTTGTTAGATGTGATGTAGGTGATAGGTATGTGATTGAAAAGATGAGGAATTTGGGACTAAACTTGGGTGGCGAACAGTCTGGGCATATAATCTTCAGTGATTACAATACAACGGGTGATGGACTGATAACTGCTTTACAACTCTTAAAGGTTATGGTTGTTAGTGGTAAGAGGTTAAGTGAACTTCAGGAATTCATCTCTGTTTATCCTCAGATTCTCAAAAATACAGCTGTTTCTCAGAAAATTCCTCTCGGAGAGCTTACGAATACTTCCAAACTGATAAAAGATTTTTCTGAACAGTTGGGAGACGATGGTAGGATCCTTGTGAGGTATTCAGGGACAGAAAATAAACTCAGAGTTATGGTGGAAGGAGCAGATTACACCAAGATAGAATACATAGCAAACTCAATAACTGCAACAGCAGTAAAAGAGATAAATAGTAGGAGCAATCTATGATTAGATTAGGTGTCAATATCGATCATGTTGCCACCGTTAGGCAAGCTCGAAGGGGTAAAGAACCTGACCCTGTTCATGCTGCGGTATTGGCAGAACTCGGCGGAGCCGATGGAATTACGATACATTTAAGAGAGGATAGAAGGCATATTCAAGATAGAGACCTTTTTCTATTAAGAGAGACTGTGAAGACAAAATTAAATTTAGAGATGGCTACCAACGATGAAATTGTGGATATCGCTTTATCTGTAAAACCTGATATGTGTACTCTTGTACCGGAGAAAAGGGAGGAGCTTACCACAGAGGGTGGACTTGATGTAATTCACAATTTCGATAAAGTTGCAAAAACTGTGGATATATTACAATCTAATGGTATCGATGTAAGTATTTTTATAGATGCAGATAAAAAGCAGATTGAAAAGGCTCTGGAAACAGGGGCAAAATATATCGAGATACACACTGGTCATTATGCTGACGCTAAAAATGAAGATGAGAGACTAAGTGAGTTGAAAAGGATCGAGTCGGCAGCCAAATACGCCGGAGAGATAGGTTTTGTGGTAAACGCAGGTCATGGATTGAATTATAAAAATGTGATAGACATCTGTAGGATATACCCTTTTTACGAACTCAACATAGGTCATTCCATAGTGTCCAAAGCTGTACTGATAGGTATGAAGGAGGCTGTGAGGGAGATGAAAGAGATTTTGAATAGATTTCATACAGAAGGGTGATCAATGTTGGGTTGCGATATTATCGAGATAGATAGAATAAAAACAGCACTGGAAAAGCATGGAGAAAGGTTTATAAAGAGGATACTTACCGATAGGGAAAAAGAGATCTTTTTAAAAAGAAATAGGTCCTTACAGTTCTTCTCAGGTAGATTTGCAGCAAAGGAATCTATTTCTAAAAGTTTCAAAACAGGTATTGGAAAGGATCTCTCATTCACCGATATTGAAATTCTAAATGGAGAGCG